>JAABUJ010001560.1_pt1 | contig 32906 bp, 35 predicted proteins | sample 5559131 | NCBI WGS metagenome assembly JAABUJ01 (sample SAMN10711875, study PRJNA513366) | rock metagenome | isolation source: Antarctica rocks | place: Antarctica: Victoria Land, Mt New Zealand nord | collected 2016-01-07
CATATGAGTGACCTCCTGACAGGGCCGCGATCGCCGTCACGATCGCTGTTAAAGCCCTGCTCAGGAGGACACTTAAACATCAGGGTCGGACGGAACCGAACCCGTCACGCGGTGCATCCAGGCTTAGGTACGGTTGCATCGTGGCGAGGGAGTGGCCTACGCCCGGCGATGACGACGCGTTCTGGGCGCCCCCACTCGCGTCCGATCTTCCGGCCCGGCGCACCGTCGAGGAGGAGGCGATCGCTGAGCGGGAGCTCTTCGGTCTCGCCGTTGATCGGACTTCGGTCGCTCGGGCGATTAACCAACGCCGCCAGGGCGACCGTGGGTGCGGCGGGTTCATGACGCCTGAGGAGCTGGCCGATGAGGAAGCCGTTAGCCATGATCTACCGGATCAGGCTGAACGGATCCTGACGGCCGCCGGCGCGGAGCTGGGACATACCGAGTGGCGCTGGGTGGAGGGGCGACGGTGCGTGTTGATCACGGTGAAAGGCGCCCCTGCACGGTTCCGTCCGATCCTTGACCGCTGGCGCGAGGGGCATCGGGTTCTACTCGAGCCCGCAACGTATTCGCAGGAGGAACTCCGCGCGCTCAGTGACCGCATCGTGGCGGAGTTCAACGAACTTGAGGTTCTCGGGATCGATCCGGCGATGGTCAATCCGGCGAGGGATGGTGTGGAGTGCGAGTACTTTGCCACGAACCGCGCTGAGGCCGACCGCGTGCTGGCTAGCCGCTACGGACCCGCTGTCAGGCCGAAGTTGATCGGGCCATCGAGGCTCGCGGAGGAGCCCCAGCCGTTCGGCAGCTGGGTGAGCGAAGGCACCGATCTAACGGTTTTCTACCCGTTACCGCACAACAGGGAGCAGCCGGGGACGTGTACGGCGGCGGAGTTCGAAGGCAAGATCGTCGTCACGCTGACGATCCTCTCTCCTCAGGGCTATACGACGCTGATCGGTGGTTACAAGCCATCGCAATGCCACCGTCCGTCTGAGCCAGCCCGTCCATAACCGAGCCGTGATCGACTCGGCCCACAACGTCCCACGTCCGCAATGGCGCCCTAGGATGTGCGTCGTGCTGCGTCGTCTCTCGTTGCTGCTGATCGCCGTCGTGCTGCTGGCTGGCGTGGCCACCAGCGTGGCGTCGGCGCGGGCGCGCGTCAAGGCTCCGGCGGTCACGCTCACCTCGCCGCTGACCCGAGGATCCTCATACCTGGCGCTGGGGGACTCGGTCACCTTCGGCTACCAGGAGCCCTCCACCGTGCCGGCGCCGAACTTCGCCAACGCGGCGAGCTTCCCCGGCTACCCCGAGCAGATCGCCAGGCAGCTCCACCTCAGAGTCACGAACCTGTCCTGTCCCGGGGAGACCTCGGGCAGCCTGATCAACGCCCAAGCCCCGAGTAACGGCTGCGAGAACGCCTATCGCAAGGCCTACCCGCTGCACTCCCGCTACCACGGCGCGCAGCTGGCCGCTGCGGTCTCGTTCCTGCGGCGCCACCGCGGCGTGCGCCTCGTGTCGCTGATGATCGGCGCCAACGACCTCTTCCTCTGCCAGAAGCAGACTTCCGACAGCTGCCTCGGTGCGGCCGAGCAGCAGCGGGTACTGGCCCAGACCTCGCGCAACGTGCGCCGCACCCTCTCGGCGATCCGCGGGCAGGCCCGCTATCGCGGGCAGATCGTGATCCTCAGCTACTACTCGCTGAACTACGCCTCGGCGCTGGTCAACAGCGAGTCGCTGAAGCTAAACCAGGCGCTCGACTCGGCGGCCAAGCCCTTCCACGTCGTCTACGCCAGCGGTTACAACGAATTCAGGGCCGCTTCGGTCAAGTTCAAGAACCAGCCGTGCCTGGCCGGGCTCATCACCCAGCTGAACAGCACCGTGGGCAAGTGCGGCGTGCACCCGACCTACGCCGGTCAGACGCTGCTGGCGGCGGCGCTGCTCAAGGCGCTGCGGCTCTCCTGAGCCTTCCCGCGATCCCGGCGGCGGGGGCGGGCCGCTTGTCCTGCACAACGCGACAACGGCGCGCTTCGGCGATCTCGTTGACGTGTTGTTCCGCCCCACGCGGCTTAACGCGACAGCCGACCTCGATCAGCGCGCGATTGACGCGTTATGCACGGGCAGTTGACGCGCCAGGCGTCCAGCAAGCGGCGTTCTAGGCGGGGGGCGGCACCGGCACCACAGCGACATCGGGCGCCGGCAGTCGGCGCAGGTGCACGGACCGGATCATGTCAATCGTGGGCTTGATGGCGAACAGAATCGATCCCGCCAGGAAGAGCCAGTCCGCAGCGTAGTTCAGTGATTTGTAGAAGAAGAACACGCTCCCAACCACGAAGCACGCGGCGGCGCCAAAGTCGACCGCGGTGCGGACCACCTGATAGCGCCAGTAGATCTCGATGTGGCGCGGGCTGAGGTCCTGCAGCAGGGGATCCAAGAGCTTCACGGTGCCGGAGTTACCCGAACTCCCCTTGCTCAACGCGGAGCGCAAAGACGTAGAGTCAGGCCCAAGTGACCGTTGTCGTGCTCACCGGAGCCACACGTGGGATCGGCCGCGCCGCTGCCGTCGAGCTCGCGCGGCAAGGGGCCGAAGTCGCCCTCGTGGGCCGACAGGCGGAGCGCGTCAAAGCAGTCGCCGAGGAGGCCGTGGCGGCCGGTGGTGGCGCGCCGGTGCATCAGCACGTCGCCAACCTGGCGCTCATGTCCGAGGTCCGGATGCTGGCTCACGATGTTCGTGACCGCCACGAGCACATCGACGTGCTGGCCAACAACGCCGGGGCGCTCTTCGCCTCTCGCAAGGAGACCTCCGAGGGCCTCGAGCAGACCTTCGCGCTGAACCACCTGGCGCCGTTCCTGCTCACCAACCTGCTCCGGGACCGCCTGACCGGGGGACGTGTGGTGGGCACCGCCTCCGACGCGCACCGGGCCGGCCTCCTGGATCTCGACGATCTGCAATCTGAGCAGGCCTACGCCGCCATGCGCGTCTACGGCACCTCCAAGCTGTGCAACATCCTCTTCACCCGTGAGCTCGCCCGGCGGGCGCCCGAGCTGCATGCCAACTGCTTTCACCCCGGCGTCGTGCGCACCGGCTTCGGCAAGAACGACAACGGGATCTGGAAGGTCCTGACGACGCTCGGCGCGCCCTTCTTCCGCTCCGCCCAGCGGGGTGCCCGCTCGCTGGTCTGGCTCGCCGTTTCCGAGCAGGCCGCGTCGCTCACGGGTGAGTACGTCCTCGACGAGAGGGTGGCTGCTCCCAACGCCCAGGCCCAGGACGACACACTCGCGCAGGGCCTATGGGAGCGCAGCGCGCAGCTGGCCGCGTTGCCGGCCGACGTCGGCTCCTGAGCCCGCCTCAGCGCGGCGGTGGGCCCCGCAGCGCTTCGGCCACCGCGGCCGTGGCGGCAGCGCCGGCGGCGTCCAGCGCCTCGGTGCAGCGACTGGCGCGCGCGAGGATGAACGCGCCCTCCAGCAGCGAGAGGATCTGCAGCGATGCTGCTCGTGCCCGCTCCTCGTCGGCTCCGGCGCACCGCAGCCGTGCCGAGAGCGCCGCCAGCCAGCCCTCGAACACCTCGTCGGTGGCCTGGCGCAGCGGTTCGCTGGTGCTGGCGACCTCCAGGGCAACGGTGGCGATCGGACAGGCGTCGGCGAAGTCACTGTCGCGCAGATGCTCGGCGGCCGCGGCGAAGAAGTCGCCCACGCCGCTGAGGAGATCCGGAGCGGGGTCGATCACGGCGTCGATGAGCAGCGCGTACAGGGCCCCAGAGTCACGGATCGCCTCCACGCCGATCTGCTCCTTACCGCCGGGGAAATGGTGGTAGATCGAGCCGAAGGGCGCCTGTGCCGCGGCGACGATCTGCTTGACGCCGGTGCCCGCGTATCCCTGGCGCCGAAACAGCTCGGCGCTGGCGTTGATGATCCGGTCGTGAGTGTCGGTGGCCATCGGCTCGGGTTGCCCTTGGCGAATGATCATAGCTATAGTACGCTAGAGCGCTCTATCTATCTGCTTTGGAGGGCGGTGCGGATGCCAGAGGCGAAGTTGTCGGCGGGAACGATTCACTACGAAGACAACAACGGCCGCGGACCGGTGCTCGTCCTCACGCACGGACTGCTGATGGACGCGAGCCTGTGGGATCCCGTGCTGGCCGAGTTGAGCGCGGAGTACCGCATCCTGCGCCCGGTGTTGCCGCTCGGCGCCCACCCGCACCCGATGGCCGCCGACGCGGATCTCACCATGCGCGGGATCGCGGGCCTGCTCGGTGAGTTCCTGGAGCGGCTGGACCTGCACGAGGTCACCCTGGCGGTGAGCGACTGGGGGGGACCGATCGTGTTCCTCGCCGAAGGGCCGCCCGAGCAGGTCCAACGGGTCAGCCGTCTCGTGCTGCTGCCGTGCGAGGCGTTTGAGAACGTCCCGCCCGGACTGCCTGGAAGTGTCGCCTCGCTGGCCGGCTGGCTGCCGGGCGGGGTGCGGCTCGCGATCGCACAGCTCGGGGTGCGTCGCCTGCGTCAACTGCCGACCCACTTCGGCTGGATGACTCGCCGCGGGGTGCCGCGCGACATGCTGCGAGGCTGGCTAGCGCCCGGACGCGAGCAGCGCGGGGTACGGCGCGACGTGGCGCGCTATGCCCGCAGCGGGCGTCGAGCACGTCCGGTCCTGCGCGCCGCGACCGAGGCCCTGTCGCGCTTCGCCGGGCCTGCGCTGATCGTATGGGCCAGCGAAGATCGCGTCATGCCCCCCGCGCACGCTCGCCGCCTGGCCGCGCTGCTTCCCGACAGCAAGCTCGTCGAGATCCACGATGCCTACACGCTGCTCACCATCGACCAGCCTGCCGCAGTCGCCGCCGCGCTGGACCCTTTCCTGGCCGGCGAACCCAACCACCTCGCCGAACCCGCTGATCGCCGCTAGCCCGGCCAGGTGATTACAGTTGGGCACATGTGCCGAAACATCAGGACCCTCCACAACTTCGAGCCGCCCGCATCTGAGGAAGAGATCCGCGCCGCTGCGCTCCAGTACGTGCGCAAGATCAGCGGCGCCAGCAAGCCCTCGCGCGTCAATGAGGAGGCCTTCGCTCAGGCGGTTGACGCGGTGGCCGCAGCCTCAACGCAGCTGCTGGGCGAGCTCCGCAGCACGACTCCGCCGAAGGACCGCGAGGTGGAGGCGGCCAAGGCTCGAGCCCGGTCAGCGGAGCGCTTTGCGGCCTGACCGATGCGGGCGAAGGACGTGACCTCGATACGCAGAGGGTCTAGGGTGGGGTGATGGACGACCCAGAGATCCGCAACCTGCTCTCGAGGCTTGCCCGCCCGCATGCGTCCGGCGGCCAAGTCGTCGAGCGGGCGGCGATCATCGCCGAGGGCGCCGAGTTCCCGGCGATCCTGGCTTGGATCACGGCCCATGACGGACAGCCAGAGGAGAGGCTCGCCCCTGCAGCCAGCGGCGGCCTGCACTCGATGCAGCCAAATGAAGGTGGTCGCTCCGACCATCGACCGCCGCAGCGATACGTGCTGCCGAGCGCCACGCTCGGCTGAGGAGGCGGTCGCTTGGTCGACCGAGTGCTACAGTGTCGCACATGGTGATCGGGGTCCGCGATCTACGCAATCGCACCGCTCAGATCATCGACGCCGTGCAAGCCGGCGAGCGTGTGACCTTAACGGTGCATGGTGAGGCGATCGCGGACATCGTGCCCCATGGCCGCCGCTCCCGCTGGCTTCCCGGCGGCGCCTTGCGCGACCAGCTCACGGGTCGCGCAGCTGATGCTGGGCTGACGCGAGACCTCGATGCGCTCTCCGGTCAGACCCTCGAGCAGCTTTGAGCGTGCCGAGCTCAGGTCTCCTGGACACGTCGGTCTTCATCGCGCGTGAGACGCAGCGACCACTTGGAGATCTCCCTGACCGCGTCGCGGTCTCGGTAGTGACAATCGGAGAGCTCCAGCTCGGCGTTCTCCATGCCGGAGACGACGAGAGCCGCGCGCGTCGCGCCGACACGCTGGCGCTGGCGAGGACCGCCGATGCGATCCCGGTCACCGAGCCGATCATGGTCGCGTGGGCGAGACTGGTCTCGGACTGCCGCTCAGCAGGCGTCCACCGGACCGTGAAGCTCGTTGATGCTCTGATCGCGGCGACGGCCGTGGAGCATGGCCTACACGTGATCACCCAGGACGACGACTACGACCAAATCGCCCGAGCGCATCCGCCGCTGCGCGTCGCCAAAGTGTGATGCGTCAGTTGAAGACGGTGGCGAGGATGAGCTTCGAGTTCCGCTCGGTCTCTCGTGTGGTGGCGGTATCGACCATCATCGCCTTGAGCATCGGGCTACAGGCCTGCGGCGGAGGCGGTGGATCCACCGCGGGCGCCGCCGCGGCGAATCCGCGGGTGAACCGGACCACCCCGAGCGCTCTGTTGCGGTGGGCCGGGTTCCGGCACGTGCTCAGAGTCGTCGACCTGAGCGGCCCCGGTGGCAACGGGACGATCGTGGTGGCGACGGCGGGGCGTCTGGCGCGGCTGGGCCGCGGTGGGCTGCTGGAGCCGTTCGCGCGGGGTCCGGGAGGCTACTCGGGTCCGGTTGGTCTCGAGCCTTACATCGCTCTGTCCACCGGCCGGCGCGTCGCGGCGGCCAGATGCAGGTTTGCTCGCAACGATGTCTACGCGCTGCGCCTCGGCCGCGGCCGAGGCGTGACGGTGGTCAACGCCCGCGGTCAGGCTCGCCGCTTCGTCAGGCTCGGCGGCGGCGGACTGGAGAACGGCATCGCGTTCGACACCACCGGGCGTTTTGGGTATCGACTGCTGGTGACGTCTGTCGCCGGCGGTAAGACGACTGTCTTTGCCATCGATTGCCGCGGCCGGGTAGCCACGCTCACGCTCACCGCCCCGAACGTGGAGGGCGGCATGGCCGTGGCGCCCTCCACGTTCGGGCGCTTCGCCGGCGACCTGATCGCCGCCAACGAGATCAGCGGCAAGATCTATGCGATTGGTCCTGACGGACGGAGCAACTTGATCGCCGACTCCGGGCTCCCGCACGGGCAGGACATCGGGGTCGAGAGCGCGGGTTTCGTGCCGCCCGGCTTCGGTGCCGGTTGGAGCGCGTTCGTTTCTGACCGCCGAACGACCAGAAACCGCCATCCTGGCGACGACCTCATCTTGGCGCTCGGAGGCTCAGCGCTCAACCGCGCCGGCGTGCGCTCCGGTGACCTGCTGCTCGCCAGCGAGGGCGGCGCGCTCACGATCGACGTCGCGTGCGCCCGGACTTGCCGCGTGCGGAAGATCGCACAGGGTCCTCAGATCGCACACGTCGAGGGCCACATCGTGTTCAGACGCGGGAAGTGAGCGCGGCACACCTGTGGACTCGAGCACGATGCGCGTAGCGAAGAGGACGCTGATCACGGCGATGCTGCCAGTCGTCGTGCTGTGCTGGCTGGCGGGGACGGCGCCCGCCGCCGGGAAGCGGGTCGTGATCGGCCACTCCGCGCGGGGGAGGCCGATCGTGGCGTGGACGTTCGGTCCCGACCACGCCCGGCGGAAGGTCCTCGTGGTCGGTTGTATCCACGGCAACGAATGTGCCGGGTTGGCGATCTCCTCGGCGCTCAGGCGCGCACGGGTGCCCGAGGGAGTGGAGGTGTGGCTCGTCCCAGAGCTCAATCCGGACGGAACCGCGGCTGACACGAGGCAGAACGCCCACGGCGTCGACCTGAACCGCAACTTTCCGTATCGCTGGCGGCCGATCGGCGATCCGACCTACTACTCGGGGCGATTCGCCGTCTCTGAACCGGAGACTCGGGCCGCGATGAGGTTGGTGCGTCGGATCAGACCCGCTGTCACGATCTGGTACCACCAGCACATGGACCTCGTCGACATGGCCGGCGGGGATCGCGGAGTCGCCCGGCGCTACGCCCAGCTCGCCGGCCTGCAGCCGACGTGTCTCACCTTCCTCTCCGGTGAGGCGACAGCGTGGTCCAATCACGCTTTCCGGGGGACGACGTCGTTTGTCGTCGAGCTGCCCTCCGGTCCGGTGCCGCCGGGTGCGCTGGTGCGCCACCTCCGCGCCGTGCGCGCCGTAGAGCTTGGTGAGCGCTCCGGCTCAGCGAGCCGGTGCGACTCGGTCACACCAGCCGCCTAGCGCCAGCGGACGGCGAGCCGTCATCCGCGCAGGTGGCTGCCAAGTGAGCCGGTTGCCAGCGATCGGATCACGACACTGGTTTGCTGCGCCTTTCCGAGTTTGTCTCTCAGCCCGCCCGTGGATCGTCGCTACCGTCCCGCGCGTGGCGAAGCGACGGGACGTCAGACGGTTCGGACCAGGCCCGTTCGTCACCGGTTTCAAGCGCGATCCGGCCGAATGGGGAGACGGCTTTCCCTTCGATCTTCCCGCGATGCTCGCGATCGAGCAGCTACGGCTCGATCGTCCTGTGACGCTGCTGGCCGGCGAGAACGGCAGCGGCAAGTCGACGATTCTGAAGGCGCTAGCCGAGGCGATCGGTTTCCATGTGGAGGGCGGTGAGCTCGAGCGATCCGGTGAACTGCCAGCCGTACCGCGTAAGGTGCTCGGCGAGGCCCTCGACCCGCTGCTCACCCGGTCGAAGCCTCGGAACGGCTACTACCTGCGAGCCGAGAGCTTCTTCAACGTGGCGCAGTTCATCGACAGCGGGACCACCTATGCGCCCGACCTCTCCCTCTACGGTGATGTCCCGCTGCATCAACAGTCACACGGAGAATCGTTCCTCGCGCTCGCCGCCAACCGCTTCGGCGGCGTTGGGCTGTACTTGCTCGACGAACCGGAGGCCGCGCTGTCGGTGACCGGAGCGCTCGCGGTGCTGGCCGTGATCGCACGAGCAGCCCGCGCGGGAGGACAGTTCGTGATTGCCACGCACTCTCCGATCCTCCTGGCGTGCCCCGAGGCCCGCATCTACGAACTCGACGACGACGGCATCTCCGAGCCGCCCTACGACGAACTCGACGCTGTTCGCCTCACCCGCAACTTCCTGCAGTCCCCCGACCGCCACCTCCGCGCAGCGCTGGGCGGCGCCGACGACGCGGATCACGAGCGGCAACGAGCCCGAGAACCGCTGCACCCGGCCCCGAGCAAACGGGACCACCACCGCATAAGACGTCTGAGATCGCTTGTCTTGGCGGCTCACGGTGCAGGCCAGCTCGGCCTTGAAGGCTCCCCGTCGATCACGATATGGGCGGCGAGTAAGGGGACATGCCAGCATCTCCGCCATGCCGGAGCCCCCCGAGAGCAAGGCGAAGCATCGCAGCAGAGATGACCGCTCGGCCGACCGGCTGATCACCTTTCTACGGGCCGAGGGAGCGGGCCACTATGGCCATGGTGCTGGGCGCACGCTCCTCGACCATCTGGTGGGTACCTACGAGATCGCCGGTCGCTGGGAGCAGCCGTCATGGTTGCAGCACGCGGCGCTCATCCACAGCATCTACGGGACGGAGGCCTATCGCCGCCGGCTCATCCCGCTGAGCCGGCGGCGTGAGGTGAGCGCTCTGGCGGGCGAACGCGCCGAGCGCCTGGCCTACCTGTTCGCCGTCACCCCGCGTCGGCTCCTCGCCGCGGGCACCTACCGGTGGGCGCCGGGTCTCGTCGCACCGTCGGGATCTCGGAGCGCTGAGACCTCCGCGGCGCCGCATGCCACCGCCGACGAGCTCGATGCGCTCGTGCTCCTGCACCTAGCGAATCTCGCCGAGCAGGCCCGGGCACCCGACGGCTCACCCGGCACTTGGCTCGGGGACCTCCGCGACCTGGCGGAGGTCGTGTTCGACAGCGATGCCGTGACCCCGCCCCTCTTCGTCGCCACGCTCGCCGGATTCTCCAAGGCCGACGAGTCTGCTTGCCGAGCCGCGTACCGGGACGGCCTGTCGCAGATCGATCCGGCGCGCCGCGCCGAACGACTGGCAATGGCCGCGGCCACCTGTCCGGTGGTGGGCGAGCCCTGCGTGTGGCTGGCCTACGAGGCACGGCGTCGCGGCGAGCTCGCAGCGGCGCGCGAATGGGCACACACGGCGCAGCGCCGGCTGCTCGGGCTGGGCGCCTCCTGGGACAAGCGACTGCGGTTCGACGAGTGGCTCACGGTGATTACCCTCCTCGGCGGTGAGATCGACGAGCCGAGCGCCGCCATCGCCACCGATCCGCGGGCTCTCTACGACGAGGTAGCTCGTGAGGGCGCTGGCCGACGAGGATCGGCCGAGGCGACGCACGCCAATCCGCGCCCCGCGCCCCCCGGTGCCATCACGCGGTTCCAGCGCTACATGGGCATGCTGGCCGACGCGACGACGCCGGGCGGGCGGCTGTTGTATCCAGACCTGGACCGACAGCCGTGGTGGGAGCCCGTTGCGTGTGCGCTGGCCGTCGAGCTGGAGTTGCACTTTCAGGAGATCCGCGCGGAGGTGCTGGCGCTGGATCCGACACGGTTCGCGCCCGAGAGTGAACGGATCCCCCGCGCGGGCGAGTGGGACGTGGTGTTCTTCTACGAGCGCGGGCGCCGGCACGACGAGGTCTGCGACGCCTGTCCGGCGACGACCCGTGTCATAGAGGGCGACGGCGCGATGCAGACCGCCGCCGGGCTCATCTACGTGTCACGGATGCGGCCGGGAACCCACATCCAGGCCCACCGCGGCCCCACCAACCTGCGGCTGCGCTGTCATCTGGGGATCGCCGTCCCCGACGGCGACTGCGCCATCCGGGTGGAGGATCAGTCCCGACGCTGGAGCGAGGGGCGGTGCCTCGTTTTCGACGACTCCTTCGAGCACGAGGCGTGGAACTACACCACCGACGATCGAATCGTCCTGATCGTCGATCTCTGGCACCCCGGCCTGACGAGCGCCGAGGTTCACCTCCTCGCGGGGCTGCACCGGTACGCGTCCGGGTACGCCCGAGGGCTGGACCGCTACTGGGCGGTCAACGCGGCGGCGCGTCGCGACGGGCCCGAAACCTGACAGCGCGCACCGCTAGAAATCCCCGCCTCCGAAATCCCCGCCGTCTCCGCCGAAGCCTCCTCCGTCCCCGCCGTCTCCCCAGCCGCCCCCATCTCCGCCGTCGCCATCCCCACCGTCGCCGTCGCCGTCACCGTCGCCGAACATCTCCCCGCCCAAGCCGAGACCGACACCCAGAGCCGAGCCCACGAGTAGGGCCGGGAGCAGCGAGCCGCCACCGAAGCCATGGAAGTACCCGCCCATCATCGGGCCAAAGTGCCCGGGAGCGTTCCAGTAATCAGTCGGCCGTCCGTTGACGGCCACTTGCCGCCCGTGCGGCGCGAAGCCGTCCCTGATCCGGGTCGCGTCGGCGGCGCACGCGGGGACCGGTCGCGGGGCGCCACCCGGAGGCGCCCACTCGACGTCGTCAGTGGAGGGCCCGTGACGCGGATCAAAGAAGCACGGCGCCCGATGCTCGGGCAGCGGGCGACCCTCCAAGAGCGCCTTGGCGCACGACATCGCGAACCGACCCTCCTCCAGGGTCTCACTCACCGGTGCAAGATCCTGCGGCTGCCGCGCGCGGTCGAAGACTTCACTGGCCCGCTGATATGCCTGCAGCGCCTGTTCGTAGCGGTCCTTCGCCTCCTGGGTGACGCCGGGCATCGCGATGTCGACGTCGAGCGCGCGGATGTCCTCACCGAGCCCGACGAGGTCGTCCTGAGCCGAGGACCGGACCTCCTCCCACTCGCGCTCGTGACGGAACTTGTGACCGAAGAAGGGCATATGAGCACGATACGCGGTCATTCACGCGCGCGCTACTCGAGCGCGCGCCAGCAGTTGCCGAAGCCAAACAGCATCTGGAGGACGGCTGCGAGTGGTGCGTAGATCTGGCAGCTTCGGCCGGGTCTGAACCCGTGGCTTGAGGGGTGAAACTGGGAAGTGCGCCGCCGGGCAGGACACGCTCCCCAGCCCGCCAGCGATGTCCGACCGACCCGCGAAGCTCGTCTCCCGCCAAGCCGCCGGCCCACCGGCTGGATCGGTGGAGCTCACGATCGTGTCGCCTCTAGCGACCCGCTCCGGCCGCGGGCGTCAATCGCCACGCACAGCGACGAGCGCGCGCAGCTCACCGGACCGAGGCCATCAGGGTTTGCGAACGGGACCTGACGGTCGATCGCAAACGGCCCCGACCAAACGATCCCAGCCGCACCCGCCGCGGAGCAGACAACGCCACTCGCCATCAACATCACGAGCACGAGCACGAGCACGAGCACGAGCACGAGCACGAGCACGAGCACGAGCACGAGCACGAGCACGAGCAAAGCGAAGCGCCGGAACATCACTCCCTCCAACGTCGGCACCGGTGCCAAGGTTCCGGAGGTGCCTCCAAGATCACGTCTGAGGCCCGCACCACTCGCGACGGACAGTTGCGCCAGGTCGTGCTCCTGGTGATGCGAGCCTCCGATAGGTCAGCCGACCGGTCTACCTCCACCGCACAACAAGCTGACGGTGGGGCCACGGCCGGGACACGGGTCAGCGGAGCGTAGTAGTGGTGCTTACTGGTCAGCCCGAAGGACACGCGCGCTGGCGAGATGGACCAGGCCCATCGCTGCGGGTGCCAGAGTCATGCTCGCGTTGCGTTGCCGGATTCCGAGCGCAGAGTCGCCGAGCTGAACGAGTCCGGCAACGGTGAGCAGCTCCGGCGATGCGGCACCTGCTTCCACATAGCTCGGGCGGACCAGTCCGAGGCCCGCGAAACCCGCAGCCGCACCCGCCCCGACACCGTTTGCTACGAGCAGTCCGAAGCGTTCCCCGTTGCTGCTTAGCCTCGTCGAACGTAACACCACGCGAACCTACCAGCTGGCGGCCGCGTACCCAGGACAGCAGCGATCCCGCACATCTAAAGATCGCTATTTGCAGGTACTTCTCAAGCCCGCCTAGGGACTCGAACCCTAAACCTCTTCATTACAAATGAAGTGCTCTACCAATTGAGCTAGGCGGGCAGGCAACTGGAAGTCTGCCACGCTCTACTCGTCGCGCAGCTGCTGCTCCCACCACTCGATTGTCTGGCGCATCGTCTCGCGGAACGGGATCTCCGGCTCCCAGCCGGTGGCGGCGCGGATCCGTTCCGGCGAGCCGGCCAGCTCCATCACCTCGTGGGCGCGGACGCGCCCAGGATCGACCACGTGCTCGACCTGAATCGGCGCGATCAGCTCCGCCAGCAGCGCCACCTGCTCGGCGGCCGACACCGAGCGGCCGGAGCTGACGTTGTAGACCGCCGGCTCGGCGCGCTCGGCGAGGAGCCTGTAGGCCCGCACGACGTCGCGGACGTCGGTGAAGTCACGGCGGGTATGGGGGTTGCCGGTGGCCACCCGCAGCGACTCCGACCCTCGCAGTCGAGCCTCGGCTGCCTGACGCGCGAGGGAGGAGAGGATGAAGATCGGGCGCTGCTCCGGGCCGGTGTGGTTGAACGGGCGCGCGGTGATCACCTGAAGCCCGTAGGCCTGTGCGTACACGCCGGCCAGCTGCTCGCCGGCGGCCTTGGACACCGCGTAGGGGCTTGCCGGCTGCACGGGCGCGTCCTCTGAGATCGGCAGCCTCGCCGGGCGACCGTAGACCTCGCACGAGCTGACCCACACCACCCGCGCCGCGGGTGCCTCCAGGCGCAGCGCCTCCAGCAGGTGGACGGAGCTCAGCACGTTCGTCTGCAACGTCTCGGCGGGATCCTCCCAGGAGCGCCCCACCGAGGAGAGGGCCGCCAGGTGGTAGACGACCTGCGGTGCCGCGTCTCCCACCGCGCCGCGCACGGCCGCGGCATCTCGGACATCCACCGCCCGCCCGGCACCGGCGCCTTCCGCGGCCCTCCCCTGGCGGGAGAGACCCACGACCTCGTCTCCCGCGGCTACGCACGCCCGGGCCAGGTAGCCGCCCGCCAGCCCGGAGGCACCGGTGATCAGGACACGCAACGCTGAAGCGGCGGCCGGCGAGGAAGCCGGCTAGGAGGGGTCCTCGGCGCCTGCGCCCGAACCGGTCTCAGAGACCGTGAGCGCGTGCTCCAGGGATCCGTGGCCGTTGCTGGAGTAGGTGGCCTCGGGCTCCGGCGGCGCCGGCTCGGGGGATTCGTTGACGCGCCGCTCGAGCTCGCCGAGGACGAAGCCGAACAGCAGGTGGCGCCATGCGGCCTGCAAGAAGGCGGGACGGTTGCCGGCGAAGACGGGCAGTTCCTTGCGCGCGGGATGGAAGCGGTCGATCAGGGCGCTGAGAGGCCACAGCGCCACGTGCTCGGCCAGCGCCACCGCCGGTCCGCGCACCGCTGCCGGCAGCGGCAGTGCGGGCGCCACGCCGGCATAGGCCGCGCCGAACACCGCCCCGTTGGCCATGTGCAGCGCGAAGCCGGCCGGGTACCAGCCGTCGCCGCGGGTCAGCGCCTTGCCGAGCAACTCGACGTCGTCGTAGCGGCTGGCGAAGGCCACCTTGTCAAGCGGCTGCTGGACCGCCCATAGAGCCGCGGCCACGGCTCCGCAGACGGCCCCACGAAGGGTGCGGGTACGGTCGATAGCCGAAGTCAAGGTAGGAAACTGTAACGGGCGTGCTCAGAGCGGGTACGCCAATGTGCGATGGATCACGAAGCGCTGCACCGGCGCGCACGCGAGAAGGGAGCGCATCCGCTGGCCTACTGGCTGGCGCGGCTGACGATGACGCCCTTCTTCCTCGTGTACTTCCGCCTGCGCCGGGTCGGGCTCGAGCACATCCCCGCCAAGGGTCCGGTGATCATCGCCGCCAACCACCGCAGCTTCCTGGACCCTTTCATCATCGCCACGCTGGCCCGTCGCCCGATGCACTACGTGGCCAAGAAGGAGCTGTTCATGCGCCGCTGGCAGGCGTGGATCCTCAACGCCCTGGGGGCGTTTCCCGTGGACCGCGGCGCCAGCGACGAGCAGACTGTCGCCACCGCCAAGGCGATTCTCGACCGCGGCGACATCGTGCTCATCTTTCCCGAAGGCACCCGGGTGCGCCCCGGGGCCCTCGGGCGGGCGCGGCGGGGAGTGGGTCGTCTGGCGCTGGAATCCGGGGCGCCGGTGGTGCCGGTGGCGGTGATCGGCACCGAGTCGATCCGCACCGGCTGGCGGATCCGCCCGCACAAGGTGCAGATCCGAGCCGGCCGCCCGTTGCGCTTCCCCCAGGTGACGAACCCTTCGCCAGCACTCGCGGGCGCGGTCACCGAGCGGATCTGGCCGTGCGTGATGCTGCAGTGGGAGTGGCTCGGGGGCCTGCCGCCGATCCGGCGGGTAGCGGTGATCGGCGCCGGCAGCTGGGGCACGAGCCTGGCGGTCTGCCTGGCCCGGGCCGGCCTGGAGGTGGATCTCGGATGTCGTACTCGCGAGCAGGCAGCCACCCTCGCCGAGCGCCGGGAGAACGAGACCTACCTGCCGGGAGTGCCGCTGCCCGAGAACGTGACCGTGCGCCGTGCCGCCGAGCTTCAGCTGGGCGGCCACGACCTCATCTGCCTGGCCGTCCCGGCCAGCTCGCTGCCCAGCGTGCTGGCGGCCCACGGCGAGCGGATACCCGCCCGTGCCGGCGTGGTCGTGGTCTCCAAGGGGCTGGTGCCGCCGCTGGGATCGCTGCCCTCGGCGTTCGCCGCCGAGCGGTGCCGCGCGCGCGCCGTGGCCGTGGTCGGCGGGCCGGCCCACGCGGGCGAGGTGCTGGAGCACGGCGCCTGCGTCGTGGTCGCGTCGCTGGACCGTGGCTTTGGTCGCCAGATTGCCGACGCGCTCGGTGCTGCCTCCCTCGACGCGTCGCTGAGCACCGATGTCACCGGTGTCGAGCTGGCCGGCTGCGCCAAGAACGTGGCCGTGCTGGCGGCGGCGGCGGCGGCCTGTGCCGGGCCCAACGTGGCGGGGGCGGCCGCGGGCAAGGTGTTCGCCGAGGTCGACGTGATCGCGCGCCGGCGCGGCGGGCAGCCGGGCACATTCGCAGGGCTGGCCGGCGCCGGTGACCTCGTGGCCACCGCGCTGGCCGCCGGCTCACGCAACCGCCGCGCCGGCGAGCTGCTCTCCCAGGGAGTGCCCTCGCAGCAGATCAGCCCGATGCTCGGGCAGGTCGCGGAGGCGGTCGATCTCGTTCCCCTGCTGGCGGGCGTTGCCCGGGAGGAGCGTCTGCACACGCCGGCGCTCCAGAGCCTGGCGGAGCTGGTGGAGGGACGCATCGATCCTGAGCGCTGGGCAGCGGCGGTCACCAGCCCCGGGCCGAAGCGGCCACGCACGGTGCGCGCGGCGTAGAGCTGAGGGTAGGCTCCGTGCGGTGGAGAACCCGGTACCGAAGAGCAAGGCTGAGCTTGACCGCCTCTTCTCGGATCTCTACCGCGCGCATCTGCGCGACGTCTACTCCTACAGCTACTACCGCGTCGGCAACCATCACGACGCCGAGGATCTCACCGAGCAGACCTTCCTGCAGGCCTACCGCCACTTCGAGCGCGCGCTGCGGGAGTCCGACGGCCGGCCGCTGCGCCCGTGGCTCATCCGCATCGCCCACAACCTCGCGGCCAACTTCTACCGTGACCGCTCGCGCAAGCCGGAGTCGGCGATCGATGACGCCGGCATGATCTCCGCCCCCCACACCACCGAGTCGCTGGTGGAGGGACGGGAAGAGCTCAAGGCGATCCTGGACGGCGTGCGGCAGCTGCCCGACGATCGCCGCGAGGCGCTGATCATGCGCTTCTCCTTGGGAATGGACAACCGTGAGATCGCCCGGGCCCTGGGCCGGACCGACGGCGCCACCAAGGTGCTGCTGCACCGCGCCATCCGGCAGCTGGAGAGCATGGTCAGCGAGCAGCCGGTGCAGGCGGGCAAGCGGTGAGCACCGGGACCGCCGACTTCGAAGCCCTGCTGCGCGAGGCGCTCTCGCCGGTGGAGCCGCCTGCCGACCTCGCCCACCGACTGGAGCTGACGCTCGTCAACCTCACCGAGCTGGCCCAGGACGAGCTCGAGGCGTGGGAGCTCTCGGCGATGGGCGACCCGCGCAACTGGGTCCGCCCGGCGGCGGCGGCCGTGGTCGGCGCCGGTGCCGGCACCGCGCTGGTGCTGCTGCGCGTCCGCAGCCGCCACCGCGCCCGCCGCCAGCAGTCCGCCAACGTACTGGACCTGGCCGAGCGGACGATGCGGGACCTGGCCGAGGAGGCTCGGCGGGTCCTGCCGAAGCGGTAGCGGCCTCCCGGCCGGGGCGCACTGGGCCCGCTGATAGGTTGCTGGATCCGATGGCCGTCTGCTACCGCCACCCCTCCCGGGAGACCGGCGTTTCGTGCTCCTCGTGCGGACGCGCGATCTGCCCGGACTGCATGACTCCGACCCCGGTGGGGATGCGTTGCCCCGAGTGCTCGCGCGAGCGGACGAAGGTCAAGACGCTGCGCACGCGTCCCTCGGCTCCGGCCGTGACCCAGGCCCTGATCGCGATCAACGTCATCGTGTTCGTGGCCGAGGTGGCTACCTCCGGTTCACTGGGCACCGCGGGCGGCGGGACGGTGATCGACAAGGGCGCGCTGTACGGGCCCTCGATTGCCCAGGGGCACGAGTACTGGCGGATATTCACCTCGGGCTTCCTGCACGAGGGCCTGGCGCACGTGGGCATCAACATGCTCTCGCTGTATTTCGTGGGGCGGGCGCTGGAGCCGGGCATCGGGCGCGTGAACTTCGCCACGGTGTACCTCGCGTCGCTCTTCACCGGGTCCTTTGGCGCGCTGCTGTTCCAGCCCGACGTCCACACGGTGGGGGCCTCTGGAGCCATCTTCGGCATCTTCGGGGCGCTCCTGGTGGTGGCGAGAGCGCGCGGAATCCCGTTCTGGCAGAGCGGATTGGGGCCAGTGCTGGTGCTGAACCTGGTCTTCTCGGTCAGCATCCGGGGTATCTCCATCGGCGGCCACGTCGGCGGCCTCGTGGGCGGGTTGATCGCCGGGCTGCTGGTGGTGGAGCTGGCCGAGCGTCGGGGCCGGCGCACAGCGGCGCTGGTGGTATGCGGGGCTGTGGCCATCGCGGGCATCGTCGGTGCCATCGCCGTGGCCGGCGGCCACGGGCTGACCCCGAACGGTCTCGGCTTCGGGGTCTGAAGGGGTTCGAAGCCAGGCACGGCCGCGACCGGTTGGCGCGGGACCCGATCCCCGGCACGCCCGTGCGGGTCAGCTGATCCACCACCGACCTCCGGGGTCAGCTGCGAGCCAGGACCTGGTCGTAGAGGGCCTGCATCGTCTCAAGCAGCCGGTCCGCTCGGTAACGGGTGCGGACATCCACGGCGGCAGCCGCCCCCAGCCGCTCGCGCAACCCCCCGTCGCCGATCAGCTCGCCCGCCGCTCGGGCCAGCGCGGAGGCGTCCGCGGGGGCCACCAGCCGCCCTGTCTGCCCGTCGCAGATGATCTCCGGCAGCCCGCCGTGGGCGCTGGCGATCACCGCGCAGCCGGCGGCGGCCGCCTCGATCGCGGCGCCGGGCAGCGGATCCGGCGCGGTGGAGGGAACCGCCACCACCTCCGCCGCGCCCAGCACGTTCTCCAGGTCAGCGCGGAAGCCGAGCACGTGCAGCCGGTCCTCCACCCTCAGCTCTCGAGCCAGGTCCCTCACCGCCTGAAGGCGTTCCTCGGCTCCGGGCCAGGGCTCGCCGGCCAGCAGCCCCAGCACCCCCAGCTCTCGCAAGGGGGGCTCGGCGAGCGCCCGCACGAGCACATCCTGTCCCTTCCAGTCGGAGATCCGCCCCAGCACCGCGATCGCCGCCGGCCCCTCCGGCAGGCCGAGCGCGGCCCGCGCGCGCTCGCGCGGGGCTCGGTGAGGGTCGAGGGCCAGCCCGTCCCCGATCACGCACACGTTCTCCGCCCGCCCGAACTGGGCGGCGGTGGCCGCGGAGACGCACGGCAGCGCCGCCGCGCTCAGCAGCGCTCGGCGGTAGGCCGGCCATGCCCGGCCGTAGCGCGCGTAGATCTCGCGCACGTGCCAGACGTGCGGCACGCGGGCCCGCGCCGCGGCCGCGGCGCCCCCGAGCACCACCGAGGTGTTGGAGTGAACCAGCGCCACCCCCCGGCGGCGAATCAGGCGGCCCAGCACGACGCCGTCGCGGGCGGCGGCGCCCGCCACCGCCGCCAGGCCCCGCGCACCGAGCAGCGAGCGGCGCAGCACGCTCAGCTCGCGGATCACCACCTCCACTCCAGCCTCGGCGAGCTCCGGTCCCAGCTCACCCGGCTCGGGGAGCACCACCAGCGGTCGGTAGCGGACCGGATCGAGGCCCCGCGCCAGCAGCGAGAGCTGGCGGTCGGCACCGTAGCGCCCACTGCTGGAGTGGACGAACAGGACCGTCCGCGGCACCTCTCAGAGCTCGACCGTCAGGACCGAGCCGGGCGCGTCGGGCAACAACTCGGGGTGGAGGATGTGCGCCAGCAGCTCCAGGCCCTCGATGATCCGCGGCCCGGGGCGTGAGAACAGGGAACCTCCGTCCACCGCCACCACGTCGCCGGCGCCCAGGGCGGCCAGCTGATCGCGATGCATCTCCGCCTCGCGGTGGGCGATCTCGGCGTCGAAGCCGCACGGCATCACAATCACCACGTCGGGCTCCGCGGCGGCGATCTCCTCCCAGGAACGCTGCTCGGAGTGCGCGCCGGCGAAGCCGGCCACGTCCTCGCCCCCGGCGTACTCGATCAGCTGCGGCGTCCAGTGGCCGGCGACAAACGGCGGATCGAGCCACTCCAGAGCCACCACCCGCAGACGGTGCGCCCCCCGGACCGCCAGCCGCACCCGGTCGATGCGCTCGGAAGCCTGGCGCACGAGGTCCACGGCCGCGTCCTTGGTGCCGGTGGCCTGCCCGATCGTGCGGGCGTCGCCGAGCACCTCGCCCACCGTGTGAGGGTCCAGCGAGATCACCTCCGGCGCGCTGTCGAGCTCCTGCGCGATCGCCCGGACATCGTCCAGGGATACCGCGCAGACCGAGCACAGCGCCTGGATAACGATCAGGTCGGGTTGCAGGTCCGCCAGGGCATCGGTGTCGAGCTCGTAGATCGACTCGCCGGCCAGGGTGCGCTCCTTGACCGCGGCATCGATCTCGGCGGCGCTGAGGCCCCCGGGGAGCACGTCACGGGTGACCTTGGGCAGCTCCTGCGCCGCGGACGGGTAGTCGCACTCGTGCGTGACCGCTACCAGCTCGCCGCCGAGACCCAGCGCGAACAGCATCTCGGTGGCGGAGGGGACGAGGCTGACGATCCGCATCGCCTGCAACGATATGCCAGAGCATCGGAGGCCGCGGGACGGCGGCTGCTACGGTTCCCTCGGAATCCAGGTGCAGGCGCTCCTGATCATCCTCTCGGGGCTGCTGGTCCTGGTCAACGCTTTCTTCGTGATGGCCGAATATGCGCTCGTGCGCTCCGGCCGGGCCCGGTTGGAGGCGCTCGTGGAGGAGGGGCAGCGGGGGGCTCGCCTGGCCTTGGCCCAGACGGAGAGCATCAGCGACTACATCTCTGCCTGCCAGGTCGGGATCACGATGGCCTCGATCGCCATCGGTGCGCTTGGCGAACCGGCGATCGCGCACACGCTGGAGCCGCTGCTGGGACATCACGGCCACGCCAACGACATCGCCGTGGTGATCTCGGTGATCCTCACCTACCTGCTGATCACCGTGGCGCAGACCGTCGCCGGGGAGATGGTGCCCAAGCTCTACGTGATCCAGCATCCCGAGGGCGTTCTCCGGCGGCTGGCGCGGCCGCTGCAGTTCTTTCGTACCGTCTTCACGCCCTTCATCGCCGCGCTCAACGTCTCCTCACGGAGGGTGCTGCGGATGCTCGGCACCGATCCCGACGCCGAGCCCGAGGGAGGCACCCCCGACGAGCTGAAGCGACTGATCGCCCAGTCGCAAACCGGCGGCCACCTGGACGCCGGCGAGGCGGACATGCTGACCGGGGTCTTCCACCTGCACGAGCAGGAGGCGCGCCAGGTGATGACCCCGATCCCCGCGGTGGTCACGGTGGACCTCTGCGAGACGGTCCAGGAGGCGCTGCAGCGCTGCGTCACCACCGGGCACTCCCGACTGGTGGTCACCGAGGAGGAGAACCAGGATCGCGTCAAGGGCATCGTCCACGTCAACCAGCTCGTCAAGCTGCTGATGAACAAGGGCCAGGACGCGCACTTCGACGGCCTCATACGGGAGGCGCCGCTGGTTCCGGAGACCAAGCCGCTCGACGACCTGCTCGCCGATCTGCAGCGCGAGCGGACCGAGTTGGCGATCGTGATCGACGAGTACGGCCGCACCGCCGGGATCGTCACGATCGAGGACATCATCGAGGAGGTGGTGGGGGAGATCGCCGACGAGAACGATCCTGCCGGCGGCGGGGTGAGGAAGCTGGCCAACGGCGACTGGTTCGTCCGCGGCCACGTCGCCGTCTCGGACCTGGAGGACTACGGGCTGGAGATCTCGGTCGAGACCGACGCCTTCAACTCAGTCGGCGGGTTCGTCTTCGCCGAGCTCGGGCGGCTGCCCAAGCGCGGAGACACCATTGCCCGCGACGGATACTCGATCCGGGTGGAGTCAGTGCGCCAGAACCGGGTCGAGGCCGTGCGCATCCGGCACCGTCGCGCGGCCCCCGCGCCGACGCGGACCCCCTAGAGCTGTAACCGCGGCTCGCGCCTAGACACTCGCGCTCCGCCACCTTCAAGAAGGGGGCGGAGGTTCGTTCTCGCGCTGTTCCGCTTCCTCATCGAGCCCACGTCGCCCCCAGGGCCGACCTTCGCGGCAACATCGCCTCCCCACGGCAACGGAATCCGACCTGCGAACCGGACCTTCGCAAACTGGGCAGCCCCGATCAGCATTGCTAGCCCGCCAAGATCTCGACGACAGTCCCCAGGTGTGCCGCGGCTCCAGCCACGAGAACCACGGTTCCAACTCCAAGCGTCGCTCCAGCACGAGCCTGCAAGGGCATAACCGCGAAAGCCTATCCCTGTCAGCGGCGATTTTCGAGTGACCGCCGTCACACTTCCTCGCGACATCCGTTACATTTACGGGCCAGCGCACATCGGGTTGAGAGGGTTCCCGGTGGTTGAGGGAGAGAGAGAAAAAGAAGCCGGCCCGCGGGGAGCGGGCCGGCTTCGTGCTTCAGGGAGGAGGTGCTGCTATGGGGTACGTCGTGGCACGAACTCTGCGCCGCGCACTTCAATCGGCGCTAAAGCTTCATTCATAGTTGTAGAAGCCGCGCTTGGCCTTGCGACCCAGGGCTCCGTCGGCGGCCAGCTCCACCAGCTTCGCCGGCACCTTCACGCCGATCATCTCGCCGATCGCCTGGGCGACATCGAGGCCGACGAAGTCCAGCAGCGCGATCGGGCCCACCGGCATTCCCGCCCCCAGGGTCATGCAGCTGTCCACGTCCGCCGGCTCCATGCGCGTCTCGCCCATCAGCTCCACGGCACCGAAGAGGTAGGGGAACAGCAGCCGGTTGACGACGAAGCCGGGGATGTCCGGGACCTCCACAGCGGTCTTGCCCAGGGCGTCGCACAGCACCCGGGCGCGCTCACGGGTGGTGTCGGTCGCCTCCTGGGGGAAGACCAGCTCCACCAGCTTCATCCGCGGCACCGGGTTGAACACGTGCAGGCCGACGAACCGCTCTGGATGGCCGCTCTCCAGGGCCAGCTCCTCGATCGAGAGCGATGAGGTCGTGGTGGCCAGGATCGCGTCCTCGCCCTGCTCTCGGGCGAGATCGCCGAGGTCGCCGAGCACCTCGGCCTTGCTGCCGTGATGCTCGACGACCGCCTCCACCAGGAAGCTTGCCTGGGCCAGCTCGTCAAGGTCGGTGACGATGCTCACCCGATTGCAGTCGGCGCCGTCGAGGCTGCCGCAGGCCTTGTCGATGCCCGCGCGCGCCCGTTGCGCGGAGCTCTCCGAGCGCGCCCACAACAGCACCTCCCCGGCGGTGGAGGCGGCGACGGCCAAGCCGGTGGCGATCGTGCCGGAGCCGGCGATTCCGAGTCGTTCTGACAAAACTTCTCCCAGGGTTGATTGACGAGTCAGTCGAGGCCGGAAGGGTACGCCACCGCCTCCGCGCCAGGGTCAGCCCGCCACGCCGGCTCAGCTGTCGCCGCCATGGCCAATGCGCTCGGCCAGCTCCTCGAGGCGATCCCGCCGCCGAGCCACCAGCGCCACGGTCGCGCCTCGCGCGGCCAGCGCCCGCGCGGTTGCCTCCCCGATCCCACTGGAGGCGCCGGTGACCAGTGCGACGGTGCCTGAGAGTTCTTCTGCTGTGGTCATGTTCCTCTTCTCGTTGTTGGTGCTAGAAGTCTGGGTAGCCACGGGAGCGTGTCCGGAAACGTCCAGGCCGCGCGGCTGCAGGCCCACGGAGAACCGCTGGAGATCGAGGGGGTGGAACTGGCCGAGCCCGGTGGGGGCGAGGTCCGCGTCGAGCTTCACTACGCGGGGGTCAATCCGATCGACCGCTACGTGGCCGAGGGCCGGGTGGCGCCGGAGGGCCCGCTGCCCCGGACGCTCGGCGGCGAGGCGGCGGGGACGCTCGAGGGCGAAGCGGTGCTCGTGGCCGGAGCGGCGCTCGGCTCGGCGCGCGACGGTGTGTGGGCGCAGGCGGCGGTCGTGCCGGAGGAGGCGGTGCACCCCCTGCCCGCGGGGGTGGACCTCCGCGCGGCAGCGGCAATGGGGATCGCCGGGCTGACCGCCTGGGAGGCGGTGCGGGAGCTGGCCGACGTGCAGGCAGAGGACCGCGTGCTCGTGCTCGGCGCCTCCGGTGGAGTCGGGAGCATCATCGTCTCCCTGGTCCGCGCGGCCGGCGCCACCTTGTGGGGCCAGACGGGCACGGAGGACAAGGCGGCCTTCATCGAGGGCCAGGGCGCCGACCGGGTCCTGGTCGGTGAGGCGAAGGACCTGCGGGAGTCGCTGTCAGAGCTCCAGCCCACGGTGGTCTTCGACCCGCTCGGGGGTGAGTTCGTTCCCCTCGCCGTCGAGGGGCTGGCCCCGCGCGGGCGGCTCGTGTCCTTTGGCACCTCCGCAGGGCCGCAGGTGAGCTTCAACATGCAGACGCTCTACCGCAACATGCTCACGGTGCGCGGCTACGGCGGCATGCAGCTCGGCGCCGCGGAGCGGCGGGAGGGCCTTCAGGCGGCACTGCGGGCGCTCAGCGCGGGCGAGCTGCGGGTCAGCATCGACCAGGTCCTGCCGCTGGCCGAGGTGGGCGAGGCGTTCGGTCGCCTGGAGGGACGGAAGGTTCAGGGCAAGCTGCTGCTGGAACTCTAGATTTCCCACAAGCCTCAGAACATGGGAAGGCGCTACGCTTTCCCCATGGCCGATGTCCGTGGGACAGCGCGACTCGATGATCGCGGGCGTCTGGTTCTCCCCAAGGAGCTGCGTCGGCGGCTGGGACTGCGGCCCGGCGATGAGGTTTTGATCAGCGAGCACGCTGACGGCGTCCTGCGTCTCGAGAGCCGTCGCCTGGCCGCCCGTGCTCTGATCGGCTCCGCGGGATCGGCGAGCCACTCGATGGTCGAGGAACTCCATGAGCAGCGCCGGCAGCAGGCTGCGGCCGAGGATCGCCAGGCAGAGCGAGAACCGGCGTGAGCACCGTCCTCGACGCGTCGGCGTTATTGGCGATGCTGTTCGCCGAGCCGGGCGCCGAGACGGTCGCTGACGCGATCGGCGATGGGGCGGCGGCGAGCACTGTGAATATCAGCGAAGTGGCGACGGTCCTGGTTCGTCATCAACGTGACGCCGAGACCATCCTTGGACGCGTCTGTGAGCAGATCAGCGTGGAACCGTTCACCGAGCGTGACGCTTTCGGTGCGGCTGCGATGTACCCGGAGACAGCGAGCTGCGGGCTCTCGCTGGGCGACCGAGCTTGTCTGGCGCTCGCTCAACGCCTCGGCGTGCCCCGCGCTCACCGCCGAACACGCCTGGGCGGAGCCGACGCTCGGCATCGAGATGCGGTTGATCCGTCCACGCTCATCCTGAAAGCCAGCGGAAGCCGGTGCGATCCGGCGCGGGCGGCAGCGGGCTGACCGGCAGCCCCGCCGGCGGGTCCTCGACGTGGAAGCCGCTCGGAGCCAGGTCGTTGGGTGTGTCGGGGTGAAACAGAGAGGCCAGGTACTGGGCCTGGCCGCGACCGACCCCCAGCTCGAACTGCCCCCCACCGTAGGCGCCGATCCCGTGCTCGGCGCAGTGGTCATAGGTGTCGCAGAGCTTCTCCAGACCCCCGATTCGGCTCGGCTTGAGGTTCACCATCCGCGGTGGGAACGGCAGCGCCTCGATGTCGGCGATCGAGTGGATCGGGGCATCCCAGGTGAGGCGGTCGTGGTGTTCGGCGAGTGCCGCCGCCGTCTGCGGCGTGACCACGTCGGGATCCTCGATCCAGGCCTGCGGGAAGGCTCTGGCCACGCGCTCGTAGAGCACCGGGTCCGGGTCCTGATCGACGATGGTGCCCTTGTAGAAGCTCTTGAAGTCAACCGAGTCGACCGCGCCGGTGGCCACCAGGTGATCGATCAGCTCCGGCGTCCACGAGCTGGTGGCGTCGAGCTTGAAGCGCAGCGTTGGGTAGCGCTCCAGGCGGCTGGTGATCGGCTGGAGATTCGGGGGCTCGCCGAGCCGCAGCGAGACCACGAACGCGACGGGGCTCGCCTCACGCTCCAGCACCTCGTGCAGCGGCCGCCCCGCCTGGCGCAGCGCCAGATCCAGGGCGGCGCTGTGAAACGTCCAGCGCCGGTAGAGCACCGACACCTCCCGCTGCGGAGGAACGGGAAAGAGCTCCAGCGAGTCGATCAGCTGGCAGAACTCCCCCAGGGAGTAGCGCCCGGCGAGCTCCTGAACCGCACCGGCCTCTTGGAAGGCGACGTGATCGACGGCCTCGTAGACGACGTCCTCGCCCACGCCCTTCAGGCCGCCGCCGTGCAGGTGGACGATCGTGGAGAGCCGCTCGAAGCCGCTGGAGACGTTGGCTCGCAGCCCTTCCAGCGCGTAGCGCTCCACCTCCAGCGGTAGGTCCCCCAACGGCGTGAAAGTGCTCAACTCAACCCCGTCCTCCCTGCTCCAACCGGGTCACCAGCTCCTCCAGGCGCAGCTCCTGCAACCCGTGGCTGACGGCCTCCAGCTCACCGGCGCAGTACTCCACCAGCTCGCGTCCCTCCTTGACCAGCTGGAGCGTTTCTCGCAGCCCGGCCTGGCCGGAGTCCAACCGGCGGATGATCTCCTCCACCCGGGCCACCGCCGACTCGTAGGTGCGCTCGCTCATCGACAGGCTCACGCGGGTCTGACCTCAGCCCCGATCTCACCGTCGTGGAAGCGCAGCTGCACGGCACCGGCAGCGGCGGCCGCCGCGGCGGATGTGACGGGCTCCGCCGCCTCGTCGTGCACCAGCACGTAGCCCCGGGAGAGCGTCTGCTGGGGATCGTGGGCCGCCAGCGCCAGCTCCAGGCGCTGCAGGTCACGGCGGCGGGCCAGGCGATCCGAGCCGGCGCCGCGCTGAGCGCCGTGCGCCAGCGCCGCGACGTGCCCTCGGGAGCGCTCCGCTTCGTGCTCGCCGGCGCGCTTGGCGCTGGCGCGGAGCTCACGCAGCAGCTGGTGAAGGTGGCGGCGGTGGCGCGCGACGTGGTGCCCGGGGGCTCGCGCCAGATGCCCGAGCGTCCGCGCCCGGGTCAGGACGGCGCGCTGGCCGTGGCGGTTCAGCCCTCGCGCTTGGGCCAGCAGCTCGGCCCGCGCCCGGTGGAGGTCCAGCGGCACCGCCGCCTCGGCGGCATGCGTGGGCGTGGAGCAGCAGACGGCGGCGACGTCGTCGAGCAGCGTCTGATCGGTGTGGTGGCCGACTGAGGCGATCACCGGGGCCCGCAGCAGCGCCACCGTCCGGCACAGGCTCTCGTCGCAGAAGGCGAAGAGGTCGGCCAGCGACCCGCCCCCGCGCGCCACCACGATCACCTCGACGGCTTCGATGGCGGCCAGCTCACGCAGGGCGGCGGCGATCCGCGGCGCCGCGTGGCGGTCCTGCACCGGCGCAAAGGCCCACACCAGCCGTCCGGCCCAGCCCCGCCGTCGCAGCCCGGCCAGGATGTCGTCGCGAGCCTTGCCCCGCTCGCCGGTGACGACGCCGATGGTGCGCGGCAGGGTCGGGCGGAGCAGGCGCTTCTGGGGCTCGAAGAGCCCATCATCGTGCAGCCGGCGACGCAGCCGCTGCAGCTGGGCCAGGAGGTCTCCCTCGCCGGCGATCCGCAGCTCGGTGATCGAAAAGGAGAACGAGGGGGAGGAGGTGGCGCTGCCGGGATAGAGGTCGCAGCCGCCACCCACGACGACGCGCAGGCCGTCGGCGAGGGCGACCCCGAGGCGATCGAAGTCGCTGGCCCACATCGAGCACGGAAGCGCGCCGGCGGCATCACGCAGCTCGAAGTACACCCGCGCCCGGCCGTGGCGAAAGCCCCACACCTCGCCGGTGAGCTGCACCCGGGCGAACTCACGCAGGCGGCGCCGCAGCCCGGCGGCGTAGGCACCGACGGGAAACGGGCCGGGGAGGCGGCTCTGGCCAGCCTCGGCGGTGAGGTCCAGAGCAGGCTGGGCGGTGGGCGGGGGCACGACCAAGCCGAGCCTACAAGCCGGTCCCCCGGAAACGACTCAGGCGGGCCAGTCGATCCGCTCGGCCAGCTCGCTGGGCCCGAGGTCGATCAGTCGGCTGCGCTCGATCGGGCGATACTCGCCGTCCTGAAGCGCACGCCAGTGAACCCGCCGGTCCTGCGGGTCCACGATCAGCAGCTCGTCCACCTGGTGAGCGGCGTAGAAGTCGAGCTTGTCCCAGGTCTCGTCGCGGGGGGAGATGATCTCGATGGCCAGCGCGGCGGTCGAGTGCCAGACGCCGCTCGCACCGGGGTGGTGGAGGCCGCCGTCAGGCACGCGGTAGTCGTCGCCGTCGCCGATCGCGAACTCCTGCACCAGCGCCGCGAGGCCGGCCTGGCGTGCCAACGGCCCCAGCAGCTCGGCAAGCTGCTGGGCGATCATCTGATGCCCGTACGAGGGGGGAGGGTTCATGTGCAGCACACCCTCCCAAACCTCGTCGTGCCGATCGCCTCCCCACCGTGCACGCTGCGCGAGCAGTTCGTCAAAGGGAGCGGGGGGAGGATCCGGCAGCAGCGTGCGCATCCTCTGAGAGGATACCGATGTCGCGCTCGGCTCAGATGGGCTTCTCGCGCAGCCAGGCGACCGTCTCCGCCAGCCCATCGCGCAGGTCGATCTGCGACTGCCAGCCGAGCATCCGCCTCGCCTTCTCCACCGAGGGCCAGCGCCGCTGCACGTCGACCTGGAAGGTCGGCAGGTGCTCCAGGGCGAAGCGCTCCGGCTCCCGGCCGCAGGCCTCCCAGATCAGCTGCGCGATCTCGGCGACGGTGCGCTCCTCGGAGGCGGAGATGTTGAAGTCCTCGTTCTCACCGGCGGGCGAGGCCATCGCTGTGACGATCCCGTCGGCGATGTCCTGCACGTGGGTCAACGTCCGTGTCTGCTCGCCGGAGCCGAAGATCTGCAGCGGATGCTGTCCGGAGAGCACCTTGGCGATCAGGTCCGGGACCGCGTGGGCGATGCCCGGCTCGTCGGGGTCGGGGCGCTCCCCCGGCCCGTAGGCGTTGAAGGGGCGACAGATGGTGTAGGGCAGGGCGTGCTGGTCGTGTGCGGCGCGGGCGTAGACCTCGCCGGCGAGCTTGGAGAAGCCGTAGGCCGAGCGCGGCGGCGGGCAGTCCGGCAGGTGCTCCTCGGCGGTGGGGAACTCCGCGGCGCGCTCGAAGACCATCGAGGAGGAGACGTACACGTAGCGGTGCACCGCCTCCTCCACGGCGGCGTGCACCACCGCTCCGCTGAGGGCGTTGTTCACCTCTGTGAGCGTGTAGGGGAGCTTGTGGAAGTTGGCGATCCCACCGACGATCGCGGCCAGGTGGATCACGTGGGTGCAATCCCGCACCGCCTCCCGTGCGACCTCCAGGTCCCGGAGATCTCCGCTGCGGACCTCGCATCCCTCGCGGACCCAGGCGGGGACGGGGCGGTGGTCGCAGACGCGCACCTCCCAGGAGGGGTCGCGCAACAGGCGCCGCACCACCGCGGTGCCGATCGTGCCGGCACCGCCTGTGACCAGGACGCGGGTCACCGCAGCTCGGGCAGATCCTGGGGCTCGCGCAGGTCCCTCGGCGGGACGGCGCCGCCCCGCATCACCGCCACCTCGGCGGCGTAGGCGAAGACCTGCGCCGTGCCGAGCGCGTTCCAAGGATCCACGAGCAGGCGATCGTCGGCACCGCCGGCGAGGATCTGCTCGACCGTCTCCCGCACCTCGAAGTCCGAGTGGTTGGTGGCCACGATCACGACATCGGCGTCCTGCACGGTCTCGGCCAGCGGCTGCGTCGGGGTGCTCGCGTGGGGGTCCGAGACGGCCACGTCGGCCAGCTCGCGCTCCAGCAGCCGGATCAGCTTGGGCGAGAGGGAGTCGCGCTCGTCGTCGGTGTCCCGCTTGAAGGTCAACCCCAGCACCGCCACCTTGCGCCCGGACAGGCTGCCGATGCGCCGCTTGATCCCCTCCACGAGGAACAGCGGCACCGCCTCGTTGACGCGGGAGACCGCCAGCAGCATGCCGGGCGAGTTGGAGCGCTCCTCCGAGAAGGCGAAGTCCTTGCGCAGGCAGGTGCCCGCGGTCATCCCCGGCTTGGCGATCCCGCCTCGCGGATAGTCGCGGTTGATCAGCTCGATCACGTCGAAGACGTTGGCCCCGTAGCGGTCGCAGTCCATCATCAGCAGGTTGGGCAGGGCGAAGTTGGTGTAGCGCAGGATGTTGGTCCAGATCTTGGCCAGCTCCGCCTGCACTGGCGTTGTCCGCACGATCCGGGTCCCGAACACCTCAAACAGCTGCGCCGCGCGCTCGGTGGAGCGCTCCTCGACGCCCCCGACGATGCACGGCAGCGTGACGATCTCCTCCAGGAACTTCCCGGCCGCGATCCGCTCGGGGGCGTGGGCGACGAAGACATCCTCTCCGACGCGGAGATCGCGGCGCTTCTCGATGTAGCCGGCCACGAACTCGGTGGTCCCGGGGGCGACCGTGGAGCGCAGGATGAGGGCGTGCTCGCTGCGCAAGAGCGGCAGCAGATCGTCGACCGCGGAGCGGACCTGCCGCAGGTCGCTCTCGACGTGGGAGAAGGACGGCGTCCCGATCGTGATGACGATGTCATCGGCGCGAGCGGCGTCGGCCGCTCGCTCGGCCAGCTCCAGGCGGCCACTGGCCATCACCCGCTCCAGCAGCTCCTGGGTCCCCGCCTCCTGGAAGGGCATCCGCTCGGCGCGCAGCAAGTCCAGCACGGCGGTGTCGTGATCGACGCCCAGTACCTGCAGCCCGTGGTTGGCGAAGGACAGCGCCAGCGGTAGCCCCACCCTCCCGAGGCCGATCACCGACACGACGCGGTCGTAGCTCACGGTGCTTAAGGTACTGCCCTGCTCAGGCGGTGCCCTCCGGCGTGACGCTGCGCAGCGGGGCCAGGCCGGGCTCGCCCTCGTGGCCGCGGGTCTCGCCGCGGAAGGCGATGCGATTCAGCCGCGCGATCTCCCGGTCTCCCGCGATGCGCGCGGGATGATCTTCGGGCAGGCCGCGGACCAGCGCCCAGATTCGCTCGCGCAACTGCAGCGCGAAGTGCGGTGTGGAGGGCCCCATCAGCTGCCGCACGTCCTCGATCGTGACCTCCCGGCCGTCGCGGAGCCGATCGGGGTGCTCGCTCTCGCTCATGGCCGCCGCTCGCCTCCGGGCATGCTGCCCGCTCGGCATCCCGCCTCGCCTGATCGGGCAGCGCCCGGATCATCCTGCTGGCTCGCCCGTAAGGCGGCCGCTCGAGTCATCCAGCGGCTCATTTCTGCGGAACCACCTCCAGCAGGTTGTCCATCTGGGCTTGAACGCCCACCGACACCGCGCTGGTGTCGCCGATCACCCAGCCGTGGTTGTAGACCGCGGCCGTTGGCCCCTCCTGCGTGAAGCCCGGCGTGGCGTAGTTGAGGAAGAAGTTCAGCACCGAGGTGGGAAGCGTAGAGGCATCGTCGACCACCAGCTGGGGGCCGTAGTCTCCGCTGCCCGACAGCGGCGCCGAGGCGGCGGCGTCGAGCGGCCGGCGGGAGCTCACGAGGACGTAGCCGTGCCCGGGGCTGCGCATCGCCCAACCGAAGCTTCCGGGCACGTGCGCGCACGGCTGCCCGTAGGCGCACGCCGGATCCCGGTAGGTGGCAAAGGCCACCGAGTTGGCCGGCGGATCGTCGCCGGAGACTCGCTTGACGCGCCCGTAGCGGCCGAGCTCCGAGACGATGCTGTCGGAGATCACGCTCGACGGGCCGAGCACGTAGATGTTCGGATGCTGGTGGGAGAGCAGCGCCTGCCGGGTGGCCTGGGGGATGCCCGAGGATGAGACGAACAGCACCGGCTCGCCGCTCTCGGCCGCCCATCCGGCGGCCGGCATGGCGTAGGCCGGAGCATCGGCGGAGGCGATCACCACGTTGATGCTGGACCGCCCCTTGGCGGCGGCCGCGAAGCGATCGATGGCCGCCGCGAGCGCGTAGGGATCCTTGCCGGGGATCTTGGCCGAGCGCAGCCCGTCGGGCGCGGTGGCGTCGCCGACCCGGATGACCTGGGCACCGGCGGCCGCGCCCGAGCCGGTCGGCGCCAGGGCCTGCAACGCGTCGGCGCTGGCCGAGGGCAGCGAGGAGGAGTCCGAGAGCAGCAGCGGCGCCCTGATCGGCGGGGCCATCAGCACCGAGGCCGCCAGCGCCGCCTGCCAGTCGTCGGTGGGCGCCAGCACCACCGCCGGGGGATGGGTTCCCGAGCCCGAGGACGGGTACACCGCCAGCGCCACGCCGGCGGCGTCGGCGATCGGGTCGGCGCCGCCCACGCGAGTGGTGTTCTTGGTGGCCACAGACGGGAAGCCGAGCTTCTGTCCCGCCTGCGGGGTCTTCGACTGCACGCCGACGACCGGGCTGGGCCCGCTGATCAACTGCGTGCCGCCGCCCCCACAGCCGGCCAGGACTACGGCGCTCAGGGCCAGGGCGGCGCCCGGCACCGAGCGGGGGCGGAGGACGCCGATCAGGCATCGAATGCGGGGGGGGAGGTGCATCTGAGGGCGGACGTTACCGACGCCGACGGAGCGAGGGCGCCGCCTGGTGCCGCGTGTGCCAGCTCGGGGGCTTATATAACCACGGCCGGCGCGACTTGTATATTGCCGCGACGCCGAATCCGCGAGGCCTGCGGGGTTAGCTGTCGGGCTGGCGCGGAAAGAGCCTGCGCCTCACGCGGATTCGCCGCGAGATTCGCCCCTGGGGATGTGGGTCCCCCGCTCCGCGGCTTGGCCTCCTAGGCCAGCGGCGCCTCGGGTGGCGCCTCGATGGCCGTCCCCGCGCCCGGTGCCAGCACCCCGGCCCACCCCGTCGTCCAGGGCTTCGCCGCCAAGATCATCCACGGGGTGGCCTACGCCCCCTCCTACGCGCCGATCCAGGTCCAGCAGGCGATCTGGGCCGGCAACCAGATCCGTCACAAGCCCTACATCTACGGCGGTGGCCACGGCAGCTTCAAGGACGCCGGCTATGACTGCTCGGGATCGGTCTCCTACGTCCTGCACGCCGCCGGGCTGATCGACAGCCCGATGGACTCCAGCGACTTCATGAGCTGGGACCAGAGCGGTCCGGGGCAGTGGACCACGGTCTACACCAACCCCCAGCACGCCTTTGTGCAGATCACGGGAATCCGCTTGGACACCTCCGCCGAGGCCGACTCGCATCCCGCGCCCGGCTCGGGACCGCGCTGGCGCCCGCTGTTCCGCCACCCGTCGGCGTTCCAGGCTCGCCACCCGGACGGGTTCTAGACCGGATGGAGCCACCGCGTGTGCGGTGGTGTCCCCCTGCGTTCTTGCTAGACCGTATGGGGGTGGTTGACGTCCGGCCGGCCTGGTATCTCTGGCCGGTCCCTCGCGCGTTCGCGGGGCGTTGAAGTAGCTGCGCGGCGGCAACCGCGCAGCGAGCCACCACAACCGCATAGG
>JAABUJ010001563.1_pt1 | contig 32868 bp, 43 predicted proteins | sample 5559131 | NCBI WGS metagenome assembly JAABUJ01 (sample SAMN10711875, study PRJNA513366) | rock metagenome | isolation source: Antarctica rocks | place: Antarctica: Victoria Land, Mt New Zealand nord | collected 2016-01-07
TGACTTCGAGGTCGCAAACCGGCCGGCGGCGGGGGTCATAACCCGCCGTCCCGAAGAGCCGTATACGACCAGCGTACGTACGGTTCTGTGGGAGCCGGGGCGGGCAACCGCCCCGGCTACCCGAGCCGCGGCGATCGGTGCGCTGCGCGGCTGCTGCGCTGGGGGGTCCTGGGGTTCATGAGTCTCGTCGACCTTTGGCGGGGGTTGATCGGAGGTTGCGATGGCGAGGTTCTCTGACCGGATGGTCACGGAGGTAGTGCAGACGTTCTGGGCGGCGATGGCGCGAGGTGAGTTCATCACCGATGCGGCGGCCGAGGCTGGTACGTATCGCACGGCCTGGCCGGTGATCTCGTCGACCGCTTGCTGCACGGATGCGGAGTCGTCGACGTCGAGGGTGTGCAGCGAAAGCCGAAGCTTCTCGACGGCGGCGATCTCGGCCAGTTGTGGGGTGGCGGCGGGGTTGCGCATGGTGGCGAACACGCGGTCGCCGTGGCGGGCGAGCTCGAGGGCGGTCAGGTAGCCGAAGCCGCTGCTTGAGCCGGTGATGAGGACGTTAGCCCGGATCGTGCAGTAGGCGCGCGAATGTGACCGGGAGCGCTGGCCGGGGTGTGACTGGCGAGGTGAGGGGCCGGTTTGGGGTGTCGAGCGGTGGGTCGCGTTCGTGCCGAGCCCCGGGAAGGCTGGGGTGGCGTCGTTTGGGAGCAGGGGTGGTCGAGGCGCTTGGCCCGGGGTGTCGGCTGGGATTTGGCCGGCCCGCCTTGGGGCGGTCAGGCGGTGGTGGCTGCGAGCGTTTTGAGGCGTTTGAACGCGGCGAGGAGCTCGGCGGCCCATGGCCAGGTGCTTTGGAGGTGCAGCTTGCCGCGGCGTCCGGAGAACGCCAGGCGCCCGGCGACATGCAAGAGGCGGTAGCGCAGTCGTTTGGGCTCGGCCTTGGCGAGCTCGCCATCGAGCAGGAGTGCTTGGGTCCAGACGATCAGGTCGTGCGCGAGCGCGACGATCTCCAGCCACACCTCGTTGAGGGCGAAGTCCTTGAACGGGAACTTGGCCAGGCCGGTGTCCTTGTCGTCACGGATGCGGTCCTCGACGTGGGCGTGCTGGCGATGGCGGCACTCGATGACCGCGATCTCCGGATCAGACTGGTCGGTGAGGATCGCTTGGAAGCGGTAGCCGTCACGATCGGTGAACGACAGCTGGGCGCCGGGGTGCGGGCGCTCGCGCCGCACGATCAGCCTGGTCCCTTCGGGCCAAGCGGACAGATCGACCTGGTCGGTGATCTCGGCCACCTCCCCGTTCTCCCGCTCAGCCCCGTCCTGGTCAAGCGCCCTGACCCACGCATCCTCGGGGATCTGCAGGATCGCGGTGCGGACCTGCTCGGTCAGCTCATAGCCGACCGAGAAGCGCATGTTCGCCTCGCGGCAGTAGTCGAGCAGCCCGTGCGTCGCTCCGGCGGAATCGGCGCGCACCAGAATCTCGAGGCTCTCGACGTGCTCAGCCGGGATCTGCGCCAGCGCCCGATCGATCACGGCCTTGTGATCCTCGGCGGTGTTAGAGCCGGCGTTCCCGGGCCGCAATATGCCGCCGAGCGCCTCGCGCGTCTCATCCAGGTAGGCCTGCAACGGATGAAACCCATAGCCGCCCTTGTAGTTCCCGGCCGCCCTCTCCTTCTCCGAATGCGCCGTGATCAACGTCGCGTCCACGTCGATCGTCAACCGCTCCGGCGCGCCGTGAAGCTCCCAGTACCGTGCTCGCGCCCGCGCGTGAGCGACACGAATGGCGTCCAGCAACCCCGGCTCAGACGCGACCCGGTCGATCACCCGAAACGCCGTCGAGTCAGACGCGACCGGTCCGAACAACGAGTCCTGCTCGCGCACCCCGCCGAGGTCAGACACGCACTCGCCGCCGTCGGCCAGCATCACCGCCAGATCGCGGATCACCCCGCCGGGATCATGACCCCGACGGCGCTGCTTCAGCCCAGCCAGCCGCACCGACAACGCCCCCGTCAGCCCGAGCCGGTCGGCCACCTGCGCCAACAGCACGCTGCCCGCGTGCGACACCAACCCCGCTCCGTCCGCCGTGACTTCTACGGTTACCGGGCGTCCATCACGCATCACCTTCAAGGTGAACCTCCAAGCTCGGGATCAGGACCATCAGCAAGCCCAAGGATCCCTGCTCAGTCGGACGTTTCCGCGCCCTCGCTCGTCGGGGGCGCGGTCGTTACTGCACGCCCGGGGTTAGCCATGAGAAGTCTCCTTGATCGGTGCTGCGGGGGGTTTTTAGGTCGCGGCGATATCGCGGGTGGCGCGCTCGGCGAGCGTGAGCACGATCGAGCGCGGGAGCAGCCGGGTGGCGGTGGCGGTCAGTCGGTTGCGCCAGCCGGGGACGACGAGCGAGCGGCGGTGCTCGAGCGCTCCCAGCGCGGCGGCGACGACGGCTTCGGCGCTGAGCTGTTGACCGATCGCGGCCTCGCGGGAGCCCAGGACGTCAAAGAAGGCGGTGTTGACGGGGCCGGGGCAGAGCGCCAGGACGAGGACGCCCCGGCCGCGGAGTTCCGCCGCGAGCGCTTGGCTGAACGAGATCACGAATGCCTTGGTGGCGCCGTACACCGCGAGGTAGGGGGCGGGCTGAAAGCCACCGAGCGAAGCGACGTTGATGATCGTCCCGCTACCGCGGACCAGCATCGCGGGCAGCAGCGCGTGGGTGAGGTCGACCACGGCGGCGACGTTGACCATGATCTGTTCGTGGTCGCGCTGGGCGGGGATCGTCTCGTAGCGGCCTTGGGTAGCGAAGCCGGCGTTGTTGACCAGGATGTCGATTTCCAGCCCGAGCTCTGTGAGGCGGGCAGTCACTGCGTCGGCCGCGTGCTCGCGCGCTTGGGGTCGATCTCGTGTTGGTCGCACGCTCAGAGCAGCGGCTGCGCGAGACGGCCGCGCGTCTCCAGCAGCGCCACGGAGTCCGGGTCGAGGTGATCGCCGAGGATCTCTCGCGCGGCGAACGTGTCGGCGAACGCCGCGCCGATCCCCGAAGAGGCGCCGGTGACCAGCGACGTCTGGCCGGCGAGGTTCATGTGCTCTCCCCACCCGCGCGCCCTGCCCGCGACGGGTCAGCGACGCACCGCCCCAGAAACACGATCTGCGCGGTGATCGCCCGGTCAAAGCCGGAGCCCTCGTAGACGGCGTAGTGGCTGCCGGGGATCCGCAGCAGCTCGCCGCGTGGCGCCCGGTGGGCAGCGTCGGCTGCCGGCTCGGGCGGGGTGATCTGATCGTCCTCGCAGAGCACTACGAGCAGCGGGCAGGCGATCCGCTCCGCGTGTCGTCCCGGCCGGTAAAAGCCTGCGCGCAGGGCAAAGCGCGCGCCGACCTGATTTGGCCACGGGTGCCCGTCAGGGTTCAGAATCGCCTGCCCGGCGGTTGCATCCGGTGTGCTCAGCAGCGCCGGCTCGCCCGGCTCGCCGGTGATCGCGATCTTGCGGCGATAGACCCAGCCGTCCGCGCGCCTCATCAATCAGCCCGTGCCCGACCAGGCGCAGTAGCTGGCGCGGAGAGACGCGACGCGCCGCGATGCGGCCGTCCGGCCATCGGCACCTGGGCGATCACGCCGGCCAGTCCGGTCAGCGCGGCCGCAAGAGCCAGCACGTGCCCACCGCCGTAGGAGGTCCCCCACAGCACGATCCGCTGCACGCCGGGCAGTCCGCGGGCAAACGCGATCGCTGCACGCCAGTCCTCCAGCTGCGCCGGGATGTCGACCACCTGACGAGGCTCGCCGGTGCTCTCACCAAAGCCCCGGTAGTCAAAGGCGAGAACATCGTGCCCGGCCGCGGCGGAGCGGCGGGCGAAGCGGCCCAGGCCCACCTCCTTGATCGCGCCCAGCCCGTGAGCCATCACCACGCACGCGGTGCTGCTCCCAGGCCCGTAATGCCAGGCGGCGCACTCAGCGTCCCCCGACGCGAACCGCGTCACCATACGAGCAGACCGCGAAGATCGCGCAGGTGCCTCAGTGATGTCGGTGGTCTGCGGCTCACGCGTCTGGGGCATCTCGATCTCCCTGGCTTGAAGCAACAGCACGTTGCATTAGCTCAAGGTATACGAGTCCTACACGAATCGCAACGTCAAGTTGCGTTAGACTCGGTTGATGGTCCGCCTGCCGGCACCCCTCTCCCCTGCCGGGTCGCGCCCCGGGGGCCGCAGCGCCCGAGTCCGCGCCTGCGTCCTTCAGGCCACGCTCGAGGAGCTTGCAGAAACGGGGTACTCCGCGCTCAGCCTCGAAAAAATCGCTCGGCGAGCCGGCGTAAACAAGACCAGCGTCTACCGCCGCTGGGGTACCCGCGACACGCTCGTGCTCGACGCGGTCCTCGAGCGAGCCAGCCAATGGGTGCCGATCCCCGACACCGGGTCGGTGCGCGGCGACCTACTCGAGCTCGCCCGCGAAATCATCGCCAACAACTCGACCCCCGAGACCCAAGCAGTAATCCGCGCCTTCGTCGCAGAAGCGCCTCGCGAGTCAGAACTCGCGGCCCGCGGCCGCGAGTTCTGGGCAGCCCGATTCGCCGCCGACCGACAGATCATCCAGCGCGGAATAGACCGCGGCGAGCTCCCCTCCGACACCGACCCCCACCTCGCCATCGAAGCACTACTCGGCCCGCTCTACCTCCGGCTGCTAGTCACCCGAGGACCCCTCGACATCACCTACGCAGAGCATGTCATCGAGCTGCTACTCGCCGGCCTGTACGCCACCAACGACCGCACCTAACGCATTCCCAGGTACCGTCCGATCACTCAGCGTCAACGCCGAAATCGCCCCTGCGAACAGCCCGCCTGTTGCGCATAGGGATCCTCTGGCGGGACGCTCATCCGGCGGTCAGCGGGCTCCGATCTTGTTGCGCCCGCCGTGCTTGGCCTCGTAGAGCGAGCGGTCCGCGGCGTTATACATGGCGTCGAGTTCGATGTCGCGGCCGTAGGCGCTGGTCACTCCCAAGGACGCCGTGACGGACAGGCCGACGGGGTTGCACTGTTCGATCGCGGCTCGGGCCTGTTCGGCGAGCTGATACGCAGCTTCGAAGCTGGCGCCGGGGAGGACCAGCAGCAGCTCGTCGCCCCCGAGGCGGTACAGCAGCTCAAAGGAGCGCAGCTGCTTGCGCAGCGCGTAGGCGACCTCGGTCAACACCGCGTCCCCGCACGCGTGGCCGTAGTCGTCGTTGACCTGCTTGAACGTGTCGAGGTCGAGCAGCACCAGCGACACCGGGTCGGCGGCCAGCCGGGCTTGCTCGGCGACCTCGGTGAAGCGGCGTTTAAGGCCTTGGCGGTTCAGCAGTCCGGTGAGGGGGTCTAGGACCGCGTCTTTTGCGCCAGCGGATCTCGGCGTCTAGCAGCGGCCGGGAAGCCGACCGCGCGCTACCCCTGCTGCTCAAGACCAGCACACTCATCGATGTCGCCGACGACTGCTGCTTTTCCGGTAGCCCTTCCGCGATACCTATGCACACTCCGAGCGCCGACGTCCGCCGTCCAAGTAGGGCGCTCGCCGCGGCCGCTACTGCTCTGGCAGGCGGAGCGGGCGTCTGACCGCGAGGGCACAGCGGAGTCCTGGTCCTGCTCACGACCGGCACAGTGCTCTATCAGTGCTGCATTGCCGGGGAAGATCAGCAGTCATCTGGCCAGCTCCTCCGGAGGAGCACTGGTGGCGATGCCCGCGGGCGAAGGCACGTTACGTCTCGCGCGTCGTCCAGGGCCACACCTTGATCACCGCCTTCATCGAGCGCAAGTGGAACCTGCCCCGCGATGACCTTCCGTGACGCCAACGCCCACCCAATGCTCGACTGCATCGACTTTCGCTTGTCGGCGGTCGCCAGGTCCCCGAAGCTCGCCGCGCCTCTGGGCTGGGAGCTGGCCTACCAAGTGCCACACCGCCGGCCTGAGCCCGCCGCTCCCGGGCCAGCCAACGCGCCCCCGTCGAATGTCGCGCGTGGGTTGGCGCAGGCCGCCCGGAGCTAGCGCAGCGGTGTATGCTCGAAACATGGCGTCGCGCCGCCTTCCCTGGCTGCTGATGCTTAGCGTGATAGGTGTGCTCGCCGCGACCTTCGTCGCGACGCGCTCTTCCTCAGCAGGGGCACTGGGCTGCCATCTGCGCGTTTCGCTTATCGCCCGTGGCCAGGGATCGCCCGATGACCTCGCGTGGGAGGGCAAGCGGCTGCTGGTCAGCGACATCGTTCGGGGCACTGTCGGGATCGTCGAGCGGGGACATGTCACGACCTTGGTCGGTCACATCAACGTGCCCGAGGGAATCGTTGATTCGGGGCACCGCCGCTTGGTAGTCGTCGAGCAGAACACCAACCGCTTGTTGCTGATCAACCTCAAGCGCCATTCGAGAACGGCCGTGCTGCGCCTGCCCCTGCCGCATGGAAAGTCTGGCGTGGACAACATCAAAGTCGCCCCGGGAGGAGGCATCTACGTCCCCGACAGCGCGAACGGGCGCCTGTTCCTCTTCCACCTGGCCGGAAGGCACCTCAAGCTCCTGGCCAGCGGGATGAGCCGCCCGGTGGACGCCGTCAAGTGGGGAGATGGCGTGGCGGTCGCCGAGGAGTATGGGAATGTCGTCTCGCTGATCAGCGGACGCCAACGCACTCAGCTGGCCCAGGTGCCGCTGCCCGATGATCTGACCGTCGTCTCCCACCACCTGCTCGCTATCAGCCTGGCGGGCGCAGTATGGGAAGTGGCGCCGCATCTCCGGCTCCTATCTAAAGCTTTTCACGATCCTCAGGGAATGGTCACGGCCGGTCAGAACACCGTCGTGGTGGCCGACCAATCGGACAACGCGATCTACCGGGTATCGGGACTGGCCACCTGTCTGTAGGTTCACGCCTTGCTCATCGCGTTTTTCGCTCCCACGGTCGTCAGACCAGTGTCCAAGCAGAAGTCGAAAAAGCAGAGTGCTGCTGAGGAACGCGGGAGCACCAGCGCGTGTCTGCGCGGTCCGACTGCTGCATCCGCGCGTAACGAAAGCCTCAGGAGACCGATTTCGGCCCCATGAGGCTTCTCCTTGGGAACGCCAGCAGCAGCGTGGCACCAGGGGCCACGCTCGGACACTCCCACGCACGCTCACAGATTGGTGAGCAGCAGTCAGAGGAGTTGGCTGGCCCGTGCCAGAGTGACCAAGCTGCAGTGTCCGGCGGAGGATCGCTCAGCGGGAACACTGTTGCTTGCTCTCTGCTGTCAATAGTTGCTGATCTCGACGAGGTTTCCGTCGGGGTCGCGGAAGTACACGCTCGTGATGGGGCCAGTGGCACCGGTCCGCTGCACGGGCCCTTCCTCGACGCAGACGCCACAGGCGATTAGGTGCGCGAGGACTGCATCGAGGCAATCGACGCTGATCAGGCACAGGTCGGCGTTCCCTGGAGTAGGCGCGGCGGCCTTCGGCTCGAACTCGTGCCCGACTTGGTGCAGGTTGATCTTGCTGGCGGCGAACGTCAATGCCCGCCGGCCGCTCCCGAAGGACACGACGTCCATGCCGAGCACGCGACTGTAGAAGTCGACGGTGCGCTCAACATCGACCACAGTGAGCACGAGGTGGTCAAGCCGATCGATGCGCAGCGGAGCTCTCCGAGGCCGAAGTAAAAGATGACGGGGGGTCAGTGTTGGGCAAGCTCGGGGGGCAGAGCCTTGGGTCCGTCGGGATACAGGAACCGCAGCTGCTCCTCGGTCATCTGAAGCGTGTTGGCCGCCTCGGACGGCGCGCCCACGACCAGCCACAGCGCGTCGGCATCGGTGTCGTTAAACAGCTGACGCACGGTGTCGGGCTCGACGAGCACGGCAGAGAGCGGCTCCAGCGTCAGAACCTCGTCACCGGCGCGCATCCGCCCGGTGCCGTCGACCAGCACGTACAGCTCGGCCTGCTCGGCGTGGCGGTGGCGCGTGGACGCCTGGCCGGCAGCCAGGCGCCAGAGACGCGCGCCGAGGGTCTGGGCTTCGAGTTGCTTGGCCAGGTCGGTGTTCAAGACCCCCATCTGGTTTGACGGCCGCCAGTAGGCCTCCCCGGCCGGCAAGACGCGGTGACTCATTCGATACTCCCGGTTGAGGATCGCGCCGGGTGGCGGCGGCGGTAGGCGGCGGTCTTTGACCGGTTGCCACAAGCGTCCATCGAGCACCACCGCCGCCGGCCCGGCCGCGACGTGTCGACGAACAGCAAGGCGCAGTCATCGGCGGCGCACTCGCGCACCCGCCCGGCCAGCGGGCCGCAGACCAGGTCGATCGCATCACGAGCGACGGTAGCCAGCGCCGCTTCGACCGGCCGGTCAGCCACCCACGCCACGTGCCGGTCCTCGGTGAGCGCCGGCGCCAGCGGCGGCCGCCTTGTCCAACGATTGATCTCGGCGACATCCCCCGGAGCGATCGGCCCCTCCCCGGCCAGCTTGGCGGCGCGATAGATCGCGTCACGCAACACCCGCGCGGCCTCAAGCTGACCGGCGTCGACCACCGGCGGGCCGTCAGCCAGGCCGGCCTCCGCCAGCCAGCGGCCAAGATCTTGCGTTGAACGCAGCCGCTCAAAGCAGCGCCGCCAACGCTCCCCAACGGTCGCGGCCAGATCAAGGCACAGCCGACCAGCAGTGAAATGAAACTCCAGCTCCTCAGCAGGCAGATCGTCGAGCATGTTCGCCACGACACCAGTATTACAGGTGTCGAGTGAGTTCGGCAGTCAATACCCGTGTTTCCGTACGAGGATCGCAGAGCGGGTCACACGGCGCCGCCGACGCTGAGGGTCTACTTCTCGCCGGGGGTTGTCCACTCGACGAGCGTCTGGGCGAGCTGCTCTTGGCTGCGCCTGAGCTTCGCGAGTTCGCCCAGCACTGCTTCAAGCAGTCGGGCCAGTTCGCTGTTGGTGGGGGGCGCGTCGGTTGTCTTGGCGGTCACCTGGACCTCCTCGGGGGTGCCGGTCTCGTGCTGTGGGTCCATCTCGTCGTTGGGCATCAGGTAGTCGGCGAGCGCCATCAGCCGGCCGTATGGCACGTCGAGGACTGCGCTGAGGCGCTGCAGCACGCGCGGGGAGGGGTTCTCGACTCCGCCGGCCTCGAGCTTGTGCAGATAGCCCTGCGAGATCTTCGCCGCTCGGCTGGTCGCTTCCAGCGACAGCCCGCTCGACGACCGGACCCGGTGCAGTTGTTGTCCGAGCTCTTCTCGCATCTTCACTTCAGTATAGCTATCTTCACCAGAATGAAGTCACGTGGTGGAGGGAAGTCGCGCGTGCGGGTCGACCGTGCGCACGGCACGGTCGACCTGCTCGCCGCCGATCAGCCGACCCGTGGTGCCTTCACACGTGTATTGCCCAACGGCCAAGGAAGCGAGTACCTATTCACGCGCTTCTTCCCCGCCGGAACCGAACAGAGGGCCGTGTGCGACCAGATGGCGATCGTCGACGACGAGCTCAACGCCGTCCGCGAACTCTGCGAACACGGCGCCTGACCGGTTGCAGCCCCTCTTCCGCCGTACTCGTGACCGCGCCGGCTCCTGGCCGCCCCCGCAGGCCACAGGCAAGGTCAGCCACGCCAGGCCGGCGCCCCCTCGCCGTTTCGGAAGCGGAACCTTGCCGGCATACCAGCTGCGTCCCGCAGAGGATCCGCAGCGCGACGGCCGCCCCCGCGTGTGCCGTTGACGATCCTCACCTAGACGGTCTCTTCTCCGCACTCGACCACGTACGACCTCATCCCACGCGCCTGGCCGGGACATCTGCAGGGCGCCTCCCGACGTCCAGCTCGCTGCTCGTTGTGCACAGCGAGCACCTCGTCGGATCGGGCCGAGCGGTTCCAGCACCCACCGCTTCGGTACGCGGGAGGAGAACATTGCCGGCATCAGACCACCTCGCGACGGCTCCGGGCCTCGGAAGATTACGAGCCGACCCGGCTCACTGCTGGGCCAGACCAGTCTCCGGGTTGGTCGGCCCGATGAACACGGTATGCGCCTGGTTGAAGCCGTGGCGCTCATGTGTTACTCGCCAATCTGGGAGCGGCGGCGCGTGGGCCCCGTTGCCGCGCTACTGCTGGCGTTCCGGAGGGAGAGCCTGACGACGCTCGGATGGGCGTCGGGAAGGCATTGCTAATCTGCGAAGGCGACACTGAACCGAGCTCGAGTCGGGAGAGCTGGTCCTCGTCAGGAGAGCGGTCTGAGGCTCCTCCAAAGTCCCCAAAGGGTTCGGGAGCGGAGCGGTGTCCGGGAGGATCCTCGGCGCCACGCTGTCGCGTCCTCGATCGCCGTTGGGAGGGATTCGCTTCGTCACAGCTCCTCGGCGTTGAGGCGCCCCCGGACTGGTGCGGTGCCGAGTTCGTCTTCGAAGCGGTGCAGTAGCTTGGCCAGCAGCGTATTGAGTTGCGTGAGTTCGGCTCGATTAAGCGCGTCGCCGATGAGGTTCTGCTCGATGGTGGTGCGGTCCGCGGTCGCCGCGCGCCAGCGCCTTTCGCCCTTGCGGGTGAGCCGGATGGGGCGGTTTCGCCGGTCGGTTCGGCTTGGGGCGCGCTCGATCAGTCCGGCGTGCGTGAGTCGCTCGATCCGAGCGCTCATCGTTCCTGAGGTGACACCGATCGCCTGGGCGATCTCATTGGGGGTGCGCTCATAGGGCGGACCGGAGCGCTGAAGGACTGCGAGGGCTTCCCAGTCGCCGAGGGATAGCCCGTAGTTTGGCGCGATCGTTGCGAGACCACGCTCGAGCAGGCGAGCGATGCCGGCGATGCGCTGGCGGGCCGCCTCGATGCTGGGGTCGACTCCGGGGAGCTCGGCCATCCATTCGGCGAGGTCCCGGGCGACCGAGTCGTCCACGGGATGGGGCGGTGTGGTTCGCGCTTCCATTGAGATCACTTGAGACTCAAGCTATTATGCCTTGAGGTCCAAGAGAGTTATATCTCGATCGAACGGAGAAGTACATGAAGACTCGGATCCTTGGAAGCGATCAGCTGCGTGTCTCGGCGCTGGGCTTGGGCTGCATGGGCATGTCACAGGCTTACGGTCCGGCTGACGAGGGCGAGTCGGTCGCGACGATCCATCGCGCGATCGAGCTGGGGGTGACGTTGATCGATACCGCGATCTCCTACGGCGCAGGGCATAACGAGCGGCTTGTCGGTCGGGCGCTGGCCGGCCGTCGCGAACAGGTGACGCTGGCGACAAAGTTCGGGATCGTGCGCGACCAGAACGGGGTGCATCTGGACGGTAGCCCGGAGAACGCGCGGGCGAGCTGTGAGACCTCGCTGCAGCGTCTCGGCGTGGAGCACATCGACTTGTACTACCTGCATCGCATCGACCCTGACGTGCCGGTCGAGGAGTCGGTGGGGGCGATGGCCGAGCTGGTCGCCGCGGGCAAGATCCGGCACCTGGGCCTCTCGGAGGCCAACGTCGACTCGCTGCAGCGTGCAGCGGCGGTCCACCCGATCAGCGCGCTGCAGAGCGAGTGGTCGTTGTGGAGCCGTGAGACCGAGGCCGAGATCCTCCCCGCGGCACGGCGCCTCGGGATCGGCCTGGTCGCCTACGCGCCGCTGGGCCAGGGCTTCTTGACCGGGCAGGTGCGGTCTGCCGAGGACTTCGCGGCCGATGACTTTCGCGCCAACAACCCACGCTTTCAGGGCGAGAACTTTCAGCGCAACCTCGAGCTCGTCGAGGAGGTCCGCCGGCTGGCCGCCGAGAAAGATCTCACTGCCGCACAGGTCGCGCTGGGGTGGCTGCTGGCCCAAGGAGATGATGTGGCCGCAATCCCCGGGACCAAGCACCCTGCGCGCGTTGAGGAGAACGCGGGCGCGGCGGATGTGGTGCTCAGACCCGCCGACCTCGAGCGCCTGGAGGCGATTTCCCCGCCCGGGCGCTGGGCTGGCCAGCCGCGCACGTTCGGCGCCGGCCACACCAGTCCGCGCCCGGACGCCTGATCGGCCCCGCGCCCCGGCGTAAAGGCGAACGTCCCGGCGCTGATCGCGAGCACCGAAAACCACCATCGAAAGGCGGACATGATGACCTTGACCCGACACCCATACCCGCGCCGCTCCAAACCCGTCCGCCGCCCCCGAGAGGCTTCCGGTTGGCGCGCTGCTGGCCCTCGCGGCGGCGGGGTTTCTCACGGTGCTCGCCGAGACGATCCCCGCGGGACTGCTACCGCAGATCGCCACCGGCCTGCACGCGTCTGAGACCCAAGCCGGTCAGCTGCTCACCGTGTACGCCGCCGGCTCGATGCTCGCCGCGATCCCGCTGACCGCGCTGACGCGGGGCCTGCCCAGACGCCAGCTGCTGCTGGCCACAATCCTCACCGTCGGCATCGTCAACGCGATCACCGCGATCTCCGGGCTCTACGCGATCACGCTCGCGGCCCGGCTAGTGGCCGGGATCGCCGCTGGGGTGCAGTGGGCGATGATCGCCGGCTATGCCATGCGCCTGGTCAACGAGGCAAACAAAGGCCGCGCACTGGCCATCTCCATGGCCGGAGTACCGCTCGCCCTTGCCCTTGGTCTCCCACTCGGAACGTTCCTGGGCGATCTCATCGGCTGGCGCTACACGTTCGTCGTCCTGGCCGTGCTCGCGCTGATCGTGATCGGCTGCGCGCGGTGGAAGATCCCCAACTTCCCGGGCGAGCCCGCTCACGACCGCACCCCCGTCAGACGGGTCTTGCTCCGTCCTGGCCTGATCGCGATCCTCACCGCAGCCTTCGCGTTTGAGCTCGGGCACATGAACCTCTACACCTACGTCGCACCATTCCTGGCTCGCGCCGGTCTCGGAAGCCACGTCAGCGCGCCGCTGCTGCTCATCTTCGGGATCGCCGCCATCGCCGGCCTGTGGACCACTGGTGCGCTGATCGACAAGCATCCGCGGGCCGTCGTGCTGAGCTCACTGACTCTGTTCGCGGCCTGCATGCTCGCGTTCGGCGCCGCCGGGCTCATCCCGACGATCGTGATCGCCGCCATCGCGGTATGGGGCTTCACCCTCGGAGGGGCGCCCACCATCTTCCAGGCCGCCTGCGCCAAGGCGTCCGGTCCCGGGACCGACATCGCCCAATCAATGCTCGTCACGGTCCTGAATGCCGGGATGGCCGGCGGCTCTCTCACCGGCGGACTCGTCCTAAAAGCCGCCGGGGTCGACACGCTCGCCTGGATCAGCTTCGCGATCTTCACCGCAGCGCTGAGCCTAGCCATCCTCGCGCGACGCGACGCATTCCCCCCGATGCGCGACCTTGCCCCCCGAGAACATGCTTCCCACCCTTCGAGCGAAGGCGCGCAACGGCTCGAACCGGCCGCGACAAACTCCCGGTAGACGATCGGCTTGCGGCACGCCGGTCCTACCGGTCGGGGCTAATCGCCCGGTGACCTCTGGTCCAAGCGATACTGGAGCCCAGGCAACGACGACGACGTAGAGGAGGTCCGCGACGTGGACGACAGCATCAACCTCGCTGAGAAGTTCGCCCTGTTGGGGCGCCCGTACGAGCCGGGGATCATCGGCTACCTCAACGACTACAAGCTTCAGATCGTCAAGATCCAGGGGCCGTTTGTGTGGCACAAGCACGACGAGACCGACGATTTCTTCCTTGTGATCCGCGGGCGGCTGACGATCCATCTGCGCGACCGCGATATCGAGCTTTCAGATGGTGAGCTGTTCGTGGTTCCGCGCGGCGTCGAGCACTGCCCTGAGGCCGATGACGAGGCGTACGTGCTGCTGATCGAACCGAAAGGCACGGTCAACACCGGCGACGCCGGCGGCAGTCTGACCGCCGAGCCGATCGAGCTGTGACCTGACCCGCCTTCGCCTCGCCCGAAACCCGCAAGCGGATCGACTACTGCGACGTCGGCCGGCTCTCTATTAACTCGATCCGGTTTCCGAATGGGTCGTCAACGTAACACCGCCGCATGCCTGGGAGCTCTTGGTCCCAGCGCACGGCGATCCCAGCCTCGGATAGCTCGTGGACGAGTTCGTCGAGCCCGGCGACGATCAGGGCGAGATGAGCCTTGCGGGCGGGGCGGAAGTCGGCCTCTACGCCGAGGTGGACCTGCACGTCGCCGCAGGCGAACCACCGTCCCCCTCGAGATGCAAGCGGCTCGGGCTTCTCCCGGACCTCGAACCCGAGGACACCAGCGTAGAACTCGTCAGCTTCCGCCTCACGACCACGCGGCATAGCGAGCTGCACGTGGTCGAGGGCAGTGACCCGGGACGGCATCAAGTCGATGCTGTCACGCCCGTAAGCGTGCTGTCGGTGAGCCGCAGGTCGTCAAGCTGCGAGCCCGAGATCTCGACGTTGACCAGCCTGGTGGTGTCGAAGGTCACGCCGTTGGCGCGTTGATCGGAAAGCACGACGCCAGACAGTTCGATCTCCGTGTAGTAGCCGCCGTGGCCGAACAGGCCAATCTCGCCACGCTCGAGCTCGGATCGAAGATCAGGTGGCTGTGGTGAGCTGGCGGCGCGCCCAGGCATCTCTTGAAGGCAAGCATGATCCGTACTAGCCGGCCGTGCCAGTAGCGGATCGTCAACGGCACACCCGGGGCGGCCGTCGCGCTCGCGATCGTCTGCTGGTGATGGCCGCATTGACGATTGCCGCCTTGACGATTGCCGGGGACCGCGTGACCAGGCTGAGCGTCGATCGCCGAGCTCGGAGAAGCTCATGCGCATTCTGATAGAGGACTGTCACAGCCGCGGCGGCTATCTCGTCAAGGTGGGTGCGATCGACGAAAGGAGCCGAAGTGAAGGTTTTTGTGGCGGGCGCGACAGGAGCGATGGGCAAGCAGCTGGTGCCGCGGCTGGTGGGCGCAGGCCATCGGGTGGTGGGGATGACCCGGAGCGAGTCCAAGCAGGCGGAGCTGCATCGCCTCGGGGCCAGCCCGGTGGTCGCTGATGCGGTCGATGCCGATCAGGTGGCTGATGCGGTCGCCAAAGCCCAGCCGGATGTGATTGTTCATCAGCTGACGGCGATCACCGCGCTCGACATGCGCCACTTCGACCGCGCGTTTGCGCTGACTAACCGTCTCAGGACGCAGGGCACCGACCACCTGCTGTCCGCCGGGCGCGCGGTCGGGGTGCGACGGTTCGTGGCCCAGAGCTATACCAGCTGGCCCTACGCGCGCACCGGGGGGCTGGTCAAGAGCGAAGAGGATCCGCTCGATCCGACGCCCGCGAAGGAGATGCGCGAATCGCTGTCAGCGATCCAGCACCTGGAAGCCGCGGTGATCGGCGCCGATTGGACGGAGGGGATCGTGCTGCGCTACGGCGCGTTCTACGGTCCTGGCACGTCAATGGCCCCGGGCGGTGAGCAGTTTGAGATGGTCCGCAAGCACAAGTTCCCGGTGGTCGGCAATGGCGCCGGCGTGTGGTCGTTCATTCACATCGCGGATGCCGCCGAGGCGACCGTCAGCGCGGTCGAGCACGGTGAGCGCGGAATCTACAACGTCGTCGATGACGATCCCGCCCCGGTCGCTGACTGGCTGCCGGCGCTGGCGGAGAAGCTGGGTGCCCCGAAGCCGTGGCGGGTACCGCGGTTTGTCGGGCGGCTGTTCGCCGGTGAGGCCGGGGCGGTCATGATGACCGAGGTGCGCGGAGCGTCAAACGCGAAGGCCAAGCGTGAGCTCGGTTGGCAGCCTCAGCACTCCAGCTGGCGGCAGGGGTTCGCAGCGTGAGCTCAGTCGAGGACCTGCTCGACGAGTTGCGCCCGGCGTCGTTCGCGATCGCCTACCGGATGCTCGGCAGTGTCGCGGAGGCCGAGGACGTGGTCCAGGAGACGCTGCTGAGAGTCCACCGTGCGCTCGAAGACGGCGAGCGGCTCGAGTCGCCGCGGGCATTCGTCGCGACCGTGACCACACGGCTGGCGATCGACGAACTGCGCTCCGCGCGGGTGCGCCGCGAGCTGTACGTCGGCAACTGGCTCCCGGAGCCGATCCTCACCGACAGCACGGACGATCCGGCGCGCCACGCCGAGACGGCCGACACGCTGTCGATGGCGATGCTGGTGGTGCTCGAGAGCCTGTCGCCCGAGCAGCGTGCCGTACTACTGCTGCGTGACGTGTTCGACTACCGCTACGACGAGATCGCCGCGATCGTGGGCAAGACCGAGGACAACGTCCGCCAGCTCGCGGCCCGGGCCAGACGCCACATCGAACAGCGCCGTCCGCGGTTTCAGACCTCCCGCGAGCAGCGCGAGCAGCTCGCCCGCAGGTTCTTCGCAGCCGCTCAGGACGGCGACCTCGCCGGGCTTGAAGCGCTCCTCGCGCACGACGTAGTGCTGACCGGCGACGGCGGCGGCAAAGTCCCGGCTCTGGCGCGCTCGCTGCACGGCCGCACCCGCGTCGCGCGCACGCTGCTCAACTGGGTCAAGTTGGGCGCTCGGATTCCCGGAGCGTCGGTCCGACCGGTGGACGTCAACGGGACGCCCGGAGCTCTACTGCTCGACGGCGACGATCGGCTGATCGCCGTTTGGGCGCTCGACATCGCCGAGGATCAGATCCAAAGCGTGAGCTCAATCGTTAATCCGGACAAGCTCGCGCATCTCGGACCGGTCGCGGATCTCGGTACGCTCCTGCGCTTCAGACCGGCGGAAGGCTGAAGCTAATCTAGGCGCCCCGACGACGATCGGCTATTCCGGACGACTCAGCGAGGAGGACGAGGTTAACCGTCGGGGTCGCGGATCCAGACCTCGTGATGGCGGGCGGTCGGATTGAGATGGACGTCGGTCACGAGCTCGGCCTCCGCGTCGCGAATCCGGCGGACGGCCGCATCGAAGTCGTCGGTTTCAAACCAGATCGCTACCCCGTTGCCGGTGGGCTGTACGGGATCGCCGATCGTGCCGTGGTGGTGCGCAGCCTCAAGCTGGTGCAGTTGCATGATCAGTGTCCCGTCGACCAGCAGCTGCTCGTACGCCGGTCCGCCATGGCCACTGCTAGCGCCGAGCACCCGCTGATACCAGAGACTGGACGCCTCGACGTCCGCGACAGCGATCATTGGCTGAGGCCGCATGGAAGGAGCGGTGGGCTTGCTCATAGCCGCCGACTATGCCGGATCGCCAAGGGGCCCACCGCTCACGCCGCAGGCGAGCGGCCGTTCCGTGCCAAATCACGATCCTCGGGGCGGGCACGTCAGGCGGGCGGTGTCACCATGCGGTGATGCCGATTGCCCGGGCGGTTCTTTTCCGGCTGGCCACCAGCGCCCGGTTTGAGCGAGCGACGCGCGTCCTGCCCGCGGGGGAGCGGCTGGCCTGGCAGGCGGCGTCTCGATACGTGTCCGGGACCACCGCCGCAGACGCCTTCGAGGCGGCTCGGAGGCTGCATGACCGGGGAGTAGGTGTCAGCATCGATCAGTTCGGCGAGCAGGTCAACGATGTCGCGGTCGCCGAGCGGGTCGCCGCTGACTACCTGCGGCTGGCTGGTGAGCTGGGTGACTTGCCGAAAGATGCGTGGCTCTCGATCGACCTCTCGCACCTCGGGCTGGACGTCGACCCGTCCGGATGCACCGACCATCTCGCTGCGATCGCCGGGCAGCTGAGCGCTGGCCGGCGCATCCAAGTCGGGGCAGAGGACCACGGCCGCGCCGATGCCGTGCTGCAGTGCGTCTTGACCATCGCCGGCCAGGGCCTCGCTGACCGTCTCGGCGCCACCGTGCAAGCGAACCTCCGCCGTGCCTCGGGCGATCTGGAACAGCTGATCACGGCCGGTGTTCACATCCGCCTGGTTAAAGGGGCCTACGTCGAGTCGATGGAACGAGCGCTGCCCTACGGCGAGGCCACCGACATCGCCTACCTGCACCTAGCGCACCGCCTCGCCGAAGCCGACGCGCCCTTCGCACTGGCCACCCACGACGGCGTCCTGCGCGAGGCTCTGCAGGCCGCCCTCGGCCCCCGCCCCGTCGAGCAACTTCTCGGCGTCCGGCCGTCGACGCTGGACGATCTCGTCGCCCGCGGCGTGCCCACCCGCGTATACCTACCCTTCGGCACGGCGTGGTTCCGATACTGGATGCGTCGGCTCGCCGAATCCCGGGGCAGCTAAACGCAAGGTGCCCGCTGGACGATGGGCTTGTGAAGCAGAGCTCATCCACCCGGCCGCCAGGCTCCTCCTGCTCGGGCTAACCGACGAGCGCGGGCCAGGGCCGACGGTCACGTCTGCACTGACGCCAAGCTGCACCCGTTATTCAGTGTCCGGGCGCGGTAGATGGACGCCACGCATGCGATGATGCGGTCTCGTCTGAGGCCGATGAATTGTCCGCGCTGGGAATGCAGGGTGCTCGCGGTGATCGCACCAGTTGGGTTGTTCCTGGAGTGTGCGTCAGGACTCGCGGTGTAGGTGATCAGGAGGTCGGGAGGTGACAACGCGGACGGGAATCTGACGGAGCCGAGCGGTTGCTCCGCGGAGGCCTCAGGACCACGCGAACATCGGCTCCTCCAGCTCCTCCACCCGCTGGCCAGTCCGGCCTAGGAGCCCGACTTGCCTGAGCTGGTAGAGGACCGCACCGGTGGGTGCATGGATGAGCTCGTCGCCGAGGGGCAGCTGCAGCACTGGGCGATCGCTCTGGGGGATCGCGATGAACCGTGGCTCGGCGTTGATGAGTGCGTCAAGGGCGACGCGGTACACCGCGAGCACCTCGTCGGGGGCGGGTTTGAGAGAGGGGTCGGGGCCGCCCCAGAGCACCACGGGAGTGATGACGTACCCTGAGCGCGTCGGGTAGTCGTCGAGCCAGCCGACGACGCTTTGCGGCCCGAGACGGACCCCGAGCTCCTCGTCTAGCTCACGAAGGGCGGCCTCAAGCGGCGTCTCGCCGGCGTCGATTCTGCCTCCCGGCAGCGCCCATTGGCCTGCATGCCGGTTCATTCGCAACGCCCGTCGGCACAGCAGAAAGGCCGCCCCACCGGCAACGCCCACCATGTGGTCGTCAACGCGTCGCCCTCGATCGCGACCGATCTCCCGAAACGATCGACTCGTCGACGTGTAGCGGCGCGACCGGGCCGCTGTTGGGGCGCTCGGCGTCGCTGTCCACGAGTACCACCGCCACCGCGGCATGGCGTCGCCCGTCGAGCGGCTGTCCGCAGCGCTCGTGGGCATCGAGGTTCGCGCCGACCCGGGCACGGAGGTTATTGTCGAACGGGATCATGGTGTGCTCTCGAGGCAACGGGTCTCGCGTTGCGATCACTGGTTCAATTGTGCGCAGCGGCCGGCTCATCGGTCTGGCGGCCCGGGTCGCTGGGGGTGAGCACTACACGCATCGCCCTGCGCACGCGGTCGAGCACGCGTGGGTCGCGTTCGAGCTGGTACGCGCAATTAGCCCCGATCGCCAGGGCGTTGACCGTGAACGCGACGTCCTTCGGGTCGGTGGTGGTCGGTAGCTCTCCGTGGTCGATCGCGGCTGCGGCCTCGCGCTCGAGGGCGTCGAGCCATCGGCGCATGACTGACTTGACGGCGGTGTTCACCTGCCCCGGGCGGGCGTCGAACTCCACCGATGCCGTCGTGAGGAAGCAGCCGCCGGGGAACGGGGGGTCGCCGAGGTATTTGATCCATGCATCGCAGATAGCGTTCAGGCGCCGGAGACCGGCGGGTTCCCGGACGGCCGGGTCATAGACAACTCGTCGGAACACGTCGGCGGCGAGCTCGAGCGCGGCGAGCTGGAGCTGCTCCTTGGAGCCGAAGCGGCCCACCAGCCCGCTCTTGCTCATGTCGAGCTTCTCCGCGAGACGGCCAATCGTGAGGCCGTCGAGACCGACGACCGAGGCAAGCTCAACGGCCGCATCGAGCGTCTGCGCGCGAGAGCCCGCGACTTGGGGGGCAGAGCGACGAGGCATCCGGTTATCCAAGTTTACGGTCCGAACCGATCGTTTCGTATATATTGCGGACGATCGTTCTGTTAAGAGGCTGAAGCGACGGAGGGTGCAGGTGAGGATTCGGTGGCTCGGATGGGCTGGTGTCGAGGTCGGAGAGCAGGGTGAGCACGTCGTCATCGACCCGCTCGCGGATCCCGCGGCGGTATTCGCAGTGCTCGGTGAGCGGGCGGCCGGAATGCCGGTGCCTGAGGTCATCGCGCCCACGCCGGGCGCTGTGGCCGGCCTGGTAACGCACCTGCACCGCGACCACGCCGATGCGGCTGCGCTCACGGCCGCACTCCGCGCCGACGGGTCGGTGCACGAACCGCTCGGGTACGGGGGCGCCGGCATCGAACAGCTCGCGATCGCGCAGGCCGATCACGAGCTGGCGGCGGGCGGCTTGACGCGCCGGCCGACCGCGCCGTGGACGAGCGTCACAGCCGGCCCGTTCACGCTCACGGCGCTGCCCGCAGTCGACGGAACCGGAGACCCACAGGTGTCGTGGCTGATCGAGGCCGGCGGCAGGCGCGTGCTGCACCTCGGAGACACCATGTTCCACGGCTGGTGGTGGCGGATCGCCGAGCGCTTCGGCGCGCCCGACGCGGTGCTCGCGCCGATCAACGGCGCTCGCGTCACTTTCCCGCATCGCTGCCCGGCCAGCCCACTCCCCGCCGTCATGGAGCCCGAGCAAGCCGCCCTTGCCGCCGACCTACTCCGAGCCGAACGGCTCGTGCCAATCCACTACCGCGGCTACGATCTAGCCGGGCTGTACGAACCCGTCCCCCACGCACTGGAGCGAGCCAAGGCCGCGACCAACCGGGTAATCGCACCCGAGCTCGGAGAGCCCGTCGAGATCTGACATGCTTGCCCTGCTTCGCGCTCCAAGCAGCCCATCCAGCGGACGGACTGCAGCGCTGCTCGTCGCCTAGGAGCAGGTCTCTGTGGACCGGCCAGGGCTGTGGGCTTCCGCCTTCTCATGGCGTTCCCGGAAGCGGACCGCAGCCGCGGCGGTGTTAGCGCATCTGAGCAGCAGGGGTAACGTTCGGCCGGCTTGCCGGTGCTGCCGCTCCTCGATCACGAAGCGGCAGCGGTGCTCGGCGAGGGCCGCCCCCGCGGTAGCCATTCGGCAAGACCTCGTCGGGCGGGACGGATCAACGCCGGGTAAGCGTCCCGACAGCGGAACGCTGGGTCCTCGCGGTGATCGCAACACCCCCTCGTTGCAGCTTGAGCTGGAGGGGTTCGACGGAGGGTGTCGACCGAGACCATCTATCAGTAGCTGTATGAGCGGCCGCGCGGTGCGCTGCGTCCGGACCTGACGCGGTGCGTGTGCACCGGATCGCTCGTGTTGCGATGACCACCAGAATCCACCATCCGCTGACCGGACACGTCAGCCGCCGGGCGGCGCCGCGGGTGCGTCAACATCGGGCACGTGATCGAGTCTCTGCCTTCGGCGCCGAGCGCCTGCCCGGGCTGTGCGGCGCTCTTGCCCGTGGAGGAGGGGGCGTCGCACCCGTACATGCGCTGCTCGCCGGCGTGTTGGCGGCGATTTGGGGAGATCCTGGCGCGCGAGTTCGGCGACCCAAGCTACTTCGCCGTGCATCAGATCACCGTCGACACCTATGCCGTGCAGCATCCAGGCCTCGCGGAGCGGCGTGCGATCCAGTCAGTCGGGCTTCACCTGGTGACCCTCTGCCTGGTCTTGGAGGACGGGGCCGATCCACGCGAGGGTCCGCAGCTGCACAAGCGAATGGTGCAGGGCCCGGCGTTCGAGTGGCTCGACCCGCCGCCGATGGACGACCGGCTGAAGGTCGTTGACGTCCTGCCGGCGCGCAGTCCCGCCGACCATGAACGGCTCGTGTACGCCTGGGCCCGCGACGTCTGGGAAGCCTGGACGGCTCACCGCGAGACCGTGCGCAGCTGGGTTCGTCAAAGCCTCTCGTGAGGCGAGTCCTTGGCCCAGCCCCGGCGCCCGACCCATCTCGCCGCCGTCCTGGTCGAGGCCGCCGGCGAACTCGGTCCGCGACGACAATCAAGAACCCGGTCCTCAGCGTCGCTACAGGCCAACGTACGCCCCCAAGCGAATCCGCTTGCGGAGGACTCCGGTCCGGTGTGAAACGAGCTGCGAACATATAGAGCGTGGCGCGCACATCTGGTCGTTAGTAGCAGTAGCAGCGGTGCTGATCGGCGCGCCAGGGCCAGACATGGCTTTGGTGACCAAGAATGCGGTGCTGCACGGACGACGAGCGGCGCTGGGAACCGCGCTGGGCGTCAATGCCGGCCTGATCGTCTGGACCGTTGCCTCTGCGCTCGGGGTCGCCGCCCTGGTACGAGCCTCCGCTGTGGCGTTCACCGTCCTGAAGGTGCTCGGCGCGGCGTATCTGATCTGGCTTGGCCTCCAAGCGCTGCGCGCCGCGCAGCAGCGCTCAAAGTCAGCGCAGCACGGCGCGGGAGCTCCCATTCGACATGTCGGTGGTCTTCGCGGATTTCGTCAGGGCCTGGTGAGCAACATCGCCAATCCGAAGATCGCGGTGCTGTTCACCAGCCTGCTGCCGCAGTTCGTCACGGCGAGGGCGTCCGTCCTCGGGCCGTTTTTGCTGCTGGACGGGCTGTTCGTGGTAATGACGTTGGTTTGGTTGTGTGGCTACGCACTCGTCGCCGTCAAAGCCTCCAGCCTGCTGCAACGCCCGTCGATCGCCAGAGCATTCGATCGCCTGACGGGAGTCGTGCTCATTGGCCTGGGCTTGCGCCTGGCTACGGAGCACCGGTAGCCGCACCCCCCTGTCCCAGCGCGCGATCGATCACCGGGATGCTCTTTGTCGCCGGTCTGAGGATCCGATTTGACTTCGAGCTGGAGTAGCCTTGTCGCATCGTCTGCTTTATGCAAGACAACTGAGCGTCGCCACCGACGCTCACATGGGCAGCACCTTCTCGCCGGGTCGGTATCCCGGTGGTACTGGCTGTCCGGGTTCGTGGTCTGCCTCATCGTCGCCGCGTAGCCCCGCGCATCGCGCCAACGGCGTCGCTTCGTAACGAGGCCCGTCGCAGCTGATCGTCCACGACTGCCAGTCGTGGATCTGACCCGACCACCGGGCGCGGCTCTGCGCCCGAACCTCAGGAGCACGAACCCACATGACTCAGCCTCATCACTATCCACCAGGCGTACCGTGCTGGGTGGACACCTGGCAGCCCGATCCGCAGATCGCCGCGGGCTTCTACGGCGCGCTCTTCGGGTGGCGGTTCGACGAGCCTCGCCCGATGCCCGGAGGACTCGAGGGGCAGTACCTCACAGCTCGTCTCGGCGGCCTGGCCGTCGCCGGCATCGGTCAAGCACCGAGCAACCTGACAGCAGCCGTCTGGAGCACGCACATCTGTGTCGACAGCATCGAGGAGACCATCGCTCGCATCGTGAGCGCCCAAGGTGCGGTCCTCGTCGGGCCGCTGGAGGCCGGTCGCGACGGACGTCAGGCACTACTCGCCGACGCAGATGGAGTCGCGTTCTGCATCTGGCAGCCCGGCGACCGCGCGGGGGCGCAGCTCGTCAACGAGCCCGGCGCCTGGGCGATGAGCGCCTTGCATACGCCCAGCCGCGAGCGTGCAGAGGCTTTCTACACAACCGTGTTTGGCTGGACGCTCCAAGCCGAACCGCAGGCACCGTTTGCGCTTTGGCGACTTCCTGGTCACGTCGGCGGCGAGCACGATCAGTCGATGCCGCGTGACGTCGTAGCCGTGATGACGACGATCGAACCCAACGGGCAGATACCGCCCCATTGGGCCGTCAACTTCCAGGTCGAGCATGTTGACACGGTCGTCGAGCGAGCCACTGAGCTCGGCGGGGCGCTCGTGATGGCGCCGATGACCACGCCCGGCTTTCGCAACGCCGTCATCGCCGATCCCGGCCAAGGCGTGATCGCCGTCAGCGCCCCGCTGAACCGGTAGCAGGGCTTGCTCAGGCGCTCCCGAGACCATCCCGGCGCGGTGGATACTCGGGAGCGCTTTGACCTGCTCTGACGGCGTCCGCAGGCCAACGAAAACCGAGACAAAGCTGCGTAGCGGAAGGGGACGCGATCCGAGGACGGGTCAACGTTGGGCGTCCCCCTGACAGATCCTTCCCTGTGGCACCCGGGTGGCTCAGTCCAGCCAGTCGATGCTCGTGCCGTGGGGATCGGCCGAAAGCATCGGGACCAGCACCGGGGTGATCCTCGCGACCTACCAGCGCGCCTGACATCCGACCGCCGGCCGCGTCCCAGAAAGGAAGGTCCGCCGGACGCGCTGAGTCGGCCGCTGAGGGATCCTCGACCGACACCGGCACGGGTTCCGCAAGCGGATCGCTTACGGTACTATCAGTGCCGTAATGCCTGTGAGCCTCGCATCTGGCCGTCCTCGAGAGACGCGTATCGACGCGGCGGTCCGCGATGCGGTGCACGAGCTGCTTGCTCGTTGGGGCTACGCCGGCACGACCATCGAGCGCGTGGCTGCGCACGCCGGTGTCGGACGCGGCGCCGTGTACCGGAGGTGGCGCTCGAAGGCCGAGATGGTGTTTGCGGCGGTCATCCACTCCGCCGAGCTTCCGGATCCCATCGACAGCGGCACGCTCGAGGGCGACCTTGTCGCGCTCGCCGAACGCATCGCGGACCTAACCGGAACCGACCAGGCGCGCGGCGCTCTCGTGGGCATCGTCGCCGAACTGGCTTCGGATCCTGAGCTCGCCAGGACGCTTGAGGATCGTTTGTTCGCTGCCGAGCGGGGCTACGTCTCGCTGATCCTTGAGCGCGCCTACGAACGCGGGGAAGTGGGCCGCGGGGTCAACCCCGAGCTCGTGCGCCGCTTGCTCGTCGGACCGATCGCCTTCACACCGCCGTACCCGGCAACAGCACAGCCGCCCCCGCGCGACATCGCGCGGCTGCTCGCGGCTGGACTGCCCATCATTCACCCCCCGGAGGTATCGACATGACCGCTGCGCTCGACCACGTCTTGCCCGCCTATCGGCATCGGGAACGGCACACCACTCGGATCGCTACCACGCCGGATGCGGTCTGGAGTGCACTTCACGAGGTCTCCAACGGCGATCTACGGCTCACGCATGTGCTGATGGAAATCCGGGCAATTCCCGCACGGCTGCCTGGTGGCGGCTCGCCGCCCCGAAACGCGCGGGGTGATCGCGGGTTCATCGAGGCGTTCCTGGAGCGCGGCTGGCGCGAAATGCGTGTCGATCCGCCGTGGACTTTGTTGATGGGCGCCGTGGGGCAGCCGTGGCGGCTGCGTGGGGGCGAGACGCCCGACGTCATCGACCTCGATGGCTTCCGTGCTTTCGCGCGCCCAGGGTTCGTCCTAATGGCGACGAGCTTTGAGCTCGAGGCGCTCGGCCACGGCACCCGGTTGAGCACCGAGACTCGCGTCCAACCCACCGATGCTGCCGCGGCCCGCGCGTTCCGTCCGTACTGGTGGGCGATCCGCGGCGGCTCGGGGCTAATCCGCCGCGACGTACTGCACACCGTGCGTCACCAAGCCGAACGCAACACGACCTCAGCAGCAGTTGCGTCGCCTTGCTCTTCCTCTGATCATGATTGGCCAGGCGGCGGCGCGGCTAAAGAAGGTTCTCTCCCGCAGGCGGGTGCTCGCTCAGGCCGAAGCGACCATCAAGGGCGGGCGGCAACCCGGATGAGCGGCCGTGTCACGAGCTTGTCCCCCACGGATCTGCCACCTGCTGGGGTGCGGAAGCCTGGTACAGCAAACCGCCCAGGGCGATAGCCAGACCGTGACGCCCGCCTCGAGCCGAGCTGTTCGCACACCTTTACCTAGCGCCTGAGGTCTTGAGCATGACAACCATCACCGACGAGCAGCTCCGACAGCTGCTGCGCAACGCCAACCCCTACACCGTGGGACTGATGCGGTGGGGTCCAAACCGGCATATCGACCGCGTCGAGGCCATCAGATGGGAACACAGTCGCCGCATGGCCTCGCTTCGCGCCGCCGGCGTGATCTCGATCACCTGCCCTGTCGGCGACGAGACCCTCGTCGGTGTCGGGATCTTCAATCTCGCCCCGGAACAGGTCAGCGAGATCCTGGACGGCGATCCATGTGTTAAGGCTGGTGTGTTCGCCTACGAGGTTCACCGATGCCGCAGCTTCCCTGGGAACGCCCTACCTGGGTAACCGACGAGGAAATCCCAAAGCAGCCGGAAGTTGCCGCCATCATCACCGTGCGCAGCACGAACGAGCACCCGAGTCCGCGAAGCCTGGGCGGGACGGATCGACGCCGGGTGAGCGCCCCGACAGAGGAAGGATCAGCGGACACGTCTGGGGCTTCGATCGGGGGTCTTCAGGTGCCCGCTGGGGGATCCTTGAGCGCGACGGGATCGCTACCCTCGCTGCGGATGCGATGATGGCGCCCATGCCGTTGCGTCCGCAGCCCTTGATCGCCGTTCGCGACGTCGAGGTCAGCAGCCGCTTTTACCAGCGTCTGCTCGGCTGCGAGAGCGGGCACGGAGGTCGGGAGTACGAGCGGCTCGTGTTCGATGGAGAGCTGGTGCTGCAGCTGCACGACGCGAACACCGCCGACCATCACGGGACCATCGGGGATCCGGCGATGCCCTACGGGAACGGCGTCCTGTTGTGGTTCGGCGTCGATGCCTTCGAGGCGGCCATGGCGCGGGCTCGCCAGCTGCGCGCGGAGATCGTGCACGAGCCGCACCTCAATCCCAACGCGGGACAGTGGGAGTGCTGGTTGCGCGATCCCGACGGCTACACCGTTGTGCTCGCGGGTCACCCGGGCGAAGTCGGGGTCGCAACCGCCGATGTATGACCCGGAGCGCGGCTATCCGCGGGTGGTGCCCTACGTCCTGTATGCGGATCCGGCGGCCGCTGTACGTTCGACTTTCGGCACTTCGCCTGGGCCGGTCGCGGCGGTACCTCGAGGGGGCTGTTGTTCATGGCTGCTGGGACTCGAGCGCTTGTAGGCGTCGCGTTGCGTTGATGGCGGCCGGGAAGCCGGCGTAGGGCGCGACGTGGATAATCAGCTCGCGCAGCTCATTAGTGCTGACTCCGACGTTGACCGCGGCTCTTAGGTGGACGTCGAGCTGGGGCTCGCAGCCGCCCATCGCGGCGAGCATCGCGACGGTCACGAGCTCTCGGTCGCGTAGCGACAGCCCGGGGCGGTCATAGATGTCACCGAAGGCGAACTCGACGATGTAGCGGCCCAGGTCTCCGAGGGTGTCGACGACGCTCTCACCGGCGGTCCCGTCGATCTCAGCGAGGCGTTTGCGGCCCCGTTGGTAGCGGTCCTCGTAAGGGGTGCGCGTCGCGGACATTTCGATCTCCTTCCTTCGAGGCGGTAGCAGCTACATATGGTACGGTACGTACTGTATCAGTAATGAGTAGGCTGCAAGGAATGGCTGAGAACGCCACCAGCACCGGGCGGCGGGGTCGACCGCGTAGCGAACGGGCACGGCAAGCGATCCTCGATGCCGCCCGCGGACTGCTGCTGGCATCCGATGGACTGTCTGCGGTCACTGCTGACGCGATTGCCGCTCGGGCGCGGGTGAGCAAAGGCACGATCTACCGGTGGTGGCCAGGCAGCGCGGCCGTGGTCATGGACGCCTTCCTGATCGACACCAATCCCCACATCCCATTCCCGGATACCGGATCGGTCCGAGAAGATCTGCGCCTCCAATTGCGAACGGTCGTCGAATTGTTCAACGGCCCGACTGGTCGAATCGTGGCTGGGCTAGTCGCGGAGAGTCAGAGCAACGCCGCGCTAGCAGCAGCCTTCGTTGAGCGGTTCATCGCTGCCCGACGAGCCATGTGCCGCGAGGTCTTCCAGCGCGGGCTTGCGCGAGGCGAGCTGCGCGCAGACCTCGACATCGACATCGCCATCGACGCGCTCTACGGAGCGCTCTACTACCGACTCCTGGTCAGCCACGCCACCACCGAACCCGGCTACGTCGACAACCTAATCGAGCAGCTCTACCCCGCGCTCACCGCCGCGCCAAGCAAAGACGGCTTTCCAACCTAAAACCCAAGGCGCGGCGTCCGCTGAGCGATCGCTGGGTTCTCGCGGTGATCGCAACACCCCTCGTTGCTGCTTGGGCTGGAGCGGTTCCGCGGAGGCTCTCGACCGAGACCATCTATCAGTCGCTGTATGGGCGGTCACGCAGTGCCCTGCGCCGGGACCTGACGCGGTGCGTGCGCGCGGGATCACTCCTGTTGCGATGACCACCAGAATCCACCGATCCTCGTCTGGGATGGGTACGCAAGCGCGATCAGACTCACGCCGTGCTTTGCAATGATGCGGGTCGTGATCACGGTTTTGGATCTGCGGTCGCTGCTCGCTCCTGGACGTGCGCTGCGTCCGGCTACTGACGAGGTGCTCAGTGCGCTGGCACCGGACGACCAGGGGGCGCCGTACGATCGCAAGGCGGCGATCTATGACCTCGTCGTGGGCGCGCGTGCCTACAACCAGGTCGTGTGGGGTACGAGCACCCGCTCCTACCGCGAGTTTGCGTCCGAGGCGCTCGCCGCCGCTACGGGGCCGATGCTCGATGCCGGTTGTGGGAGCACCGTGTTCACCGCCGGCGTCTACCGCCGCGCGTCGCGGCCTTTGGTGCTCGTCGATCGGTCACTCGGGATGCTCGCGCGCGCGAGTGACCGTCTCGAGGGGGCGCCGGCGGCGCTCGTGCAGGCCGACCTGCTCGACCTGCCCTTTGCGCCGGAAAGCTTCACCACGGTCAGTTGCTTCGCGATGCTGCATGTCCTTGACGACCCGTGGCAAGCACTCGCCGCCCTGTGGCGCCAGTTGGTTCCCGGTGGTCGCCTCATGGCGTCGATGCTCGTCACCGACCGCGCCGTCGGTAGCGCCTATCTGCGCGTGTTACGACGCACAGGCGAGGTGGGGCCGCCACGCAGCCTCGCTGAGTTTGCGGCCGCTGCGCGCCGGGCGTTCGGAGACTCGGCCGTGCTCGATCGGACGGGCTCGATGGCGTGGCTACAAGCGACGAAAACGGCGCCCGGACGCCGCGAGGGTCCGTCCCGGTAACGGGATCCGGTTTCGGGTCGGGTCTGGCACTTCAGTCCGATCCGGTCGATCGTCATGGAATGAGCGAGACTTAGGACGTGAGCCTGCCGAGCGGGCTACCGATTGTCCAAGCTCCGATGGCGGGTGGGCCGTCCACGCCCGCGCTGACGGCCGCAGTCACTGACGCGGGCGGGTACGGATTCGTTGCCGGCGGCTACCTGTCTGCCGAGGGCCTCCGAGAGGCGATCGCGGCCACGCGCAGGCTGACTGGCGCGCCGTTTGGCGTGAACCTGTTCGTGCCGTCCGAGCCGGGAGACCCCGGCGATGTCGCCGCTTATGCGGTCCTGTTGCAGCCCGAAGCGGCCCGCCTAAGCGTCGCGCTGGGCGAACCACGTTGGGATGACGACGCCTATGACGCCAAGTTGGACGTCGTGGAATCAGCCCGCGTGCATCTGGTCAGCTTCACCTTCGGGTGCCCGATCTCAGGGATCGTCGACTTGCTGCACCGGGCAGGTACCCAGGTGGCGGTCACCGTCACATCGGTGCTCGAAGCCCAGCTGGCCGCAGACGCCGGCATCGATCTGCTCGTAGTGCAGGGCACCGAGGCCGGCGGGCACCAGGGCAGCTTCACCGACCTCGCCGCTAACCACGACCCGCTCTTGTCAATTCTTCGGGAGATCCGCGAGACGACCGACGTGCCCATGATCGGCAGCGGCGGAGTCATGACCGGACGCGACGCCGCCGCTGTGTTGGGCGCCGGCGCGATCGCCGTCCAGCTGGGCACCGCGCTGCTCTGTACGCCGGAGGCGGGAACGTCTGCCCCGTACCGGCAGGCGCTGCTGGATGCGCGCTACACCGACACGATCCTCACGCGCGCCTACAGCGGACGCTTTGCCCGCGGGCTCGCGAACCGGTTCGCGCTCGAGCACGACAGACAGGCCCCCCAGGCATACCCCGAGGTGCACCATCTCACCCGCCCGCTTCGCGCCGCCGCCACCCAGGCCGACGACGCCAGCGTGCCCAACCTCTGGGCCGGCACCGGCTGGCGCCAGCTGACCGCCGAGCCGGCCGCCACGATCATCCGCCGCATCGTCACAGACGCCCCACGAGCCGATGTTTAACCCCCCAGAGTCCCCGTCACCGTTTGAGGATCGATGACTGAGAAGGTGCCCAGCGCTCAGGTTGGCTGGTCGTCGGTGACGATGAGCACCCCGCTTGGTTGGTCGAGTGCTGGCAGGGTGCGACGGGCGGCGTCGTCTATCTGCACACGCGGTGGTGACGGCAGGTCCGTCTCGTAGTAGGTGCCCGGCCCGTAGAACTGGCCGTAGCGAATGACGACGCCGCCTACGTCAAGCACGGCGTGCTCGTGTTCTTCGACTGCTATTCCGCCGTCACCGGGTATCGGCCAGGCGACACTTTGCGCGACGAAGCGAGCAGCGCCCGCGGCGTTCGCCGCGACCAGGAGGTTGCGGGTTCCTTGGCGGCGCATCCGGGCGTTGGCGCCGGCGAGTTCGGGGATGTGTCCGGGGTCGTCGGGTAGGTCGGTGAGCTCGTGGAGAACCGCGTCGGGCCCGAAGCCGCGCACCGCCTCGCACAGGGCGTCGAGATCGAACACGTCGCACACGACGGGATCGGCCCCGAGCCCATGCAGCTGCTCGGCCTTCGCCTGGGTGCGGGTCATCGCGGCCACGTTGTGGCCGGCGGCAGCCAGCAGCGGAACGAGGCGCCGACCGATGACCCCGCTGGCCCCAGCCAGGAAGACCCTCATGCCCCGTCTCGCGCCCCGGTCAGGTTGGCCAGATCAGCGACGAGCCGGTCGCGATAGCCGCGCCACAAGCCTGGCCCCACCGACGCCCGGGCAGCTCCGAGTTCCCTGGCCCGGCCGAGGCCCGGCAGCGCGCCGTCCGGGCCGGCCCGCACGAGCAGGTTCACCACGATGCCGTCCAAAGCGTCCATGAGCGCGTCGAGAGCCGCCGGAGCGCTGACCAGGATGGGGTAGACACAGTCCGCGCCGGCATCGACGTAGCGTCGGGCACGATCCACGGCGGCGGCCACGCGCTCCGACTGGGCCTCGGGGTCGGTTACGCCGACGAAGACGTCGACACGGGCGTTGAGCACCAGCGGTACGTCGGACGCGTCGATGACCCCTCGCAGCTCCCCAATCCTGTCGGCCTGGACCGAGGGTTCGAGAAGCGAGCCTGCCCGATGGTCGGTGTCCTCGATGTTAAAGCCGTGGGCGCCGCAGTCGATCAAGCGGCCCACGAGCTGCTCCGGGGGCCAGGTCGTAGCCGGCCTCGGCGTCGACAGTGACCGGCACGTCGACCGCCCTGGCGATGCGGGCGGAAGCGGCGAACATCTCATCGGCCGGGGTTGTTGATGGTCGGCGTAGCCGAGACTGTCTGCTACGGCCAGACTGGTCGTCGCCACCACCGCGAAGCCGGCCTCAACGACGAGACGAGCCCCGGTGACATCCCATACGTTCGGCAGCACAAGCGGATCTCCCCGGCGGTGCAGAGACCGCAGCCGGCCGGCGAGAACCCTGGCGACGGGACTGTTCATCGGCCCACGTTAACCCACCGGCCTCCCCCGGTCGATGACGGGGCGACGCCGCCCGCCGCTGGACTGGACCGGTCCGGCAACGGTCTACGGCGAGGCTTCGGCCGGGGCGGACAGCCGGGCGCAACGGGCGCGCCCGTCACCGATCGGGGATCGTCATGCGACAGCCGTCGGCGGATCCTCCTTTGGCGGCTGCTTGCGCATGACGCACGCGCATGTGGTTTCGAGCGCGCGGATGAGCGCGTGGATGGCTGGCGCTGGTACGCGGTCGCGGTGCCAGGCGAGGCCGATGCGTCGAGGTGGGACGTGACGGCCGGCGTCGATGACTACGAGGCGGGGATCGGGAAGGTCAAGGGCGAAGCTGGGGAGTACGGCGCTGCCGAGGCCGGCGGCGACCAGGCCCTGGACGGTCGGGCTGTCGTCGCTGCGCAGCACGACGTGGGGGTGGTGTCCGCGGCTTTGCAGGAGCGTCTCGAGGACAAACGGCGCGCGCTGCCAGGAGATCAAGGGCAGGCGAGCGAGCTGCGCGAGGGAGGGCAGCCGCTCGCCTGACCGAAGCGATTCCCGGGCGGTGATGAACAGGAAGGGATCGTCGACGAGCTCTCGCGTGTCGAACGGCCCGTCGACGGGCAGCAGCACGAATGCGAGATCGATCTGACCGGTGGCCAGGCGCCCGAGCTGCTCCAGGTGAGGCGTTTCATCTAGGCGAACCTCGACCCCGGGGTGGGTTGTGCGCAGGAGTCGCAGGGCGGCGGGAAGCAGGCGTCGGCTGGCGCTTTGAAAGGTGCCCAGCGAGACCGTTCCTGCGTCGCCGGTAGCCAAGTCGCTGAGGTCGGCTTCGGTGGCGTGGATCTGGTCAAGGACGCGCCGGGCGTGGCGGAGCACGCGCTCGCCAGCGGGGGTCGGAGCGACGGGCCGGCGTCCGCCGGGACGCTCGAGTAGCCGGGTTCCGGCGATCCGCTCCAGCGCGGCGATCTGGAGGCTGATCGCCGATTGGGTGTAGCCGAGGCGGCGCGCCGCACCCGCGAACGAGCGGGCGGTGATGACCGCCTCGAGCGCGGCGAGGTGACGGACCTCGACGCCCAGCCATTGATGCTGTTCGCTCATAACAATGACAAGAAACCCTAGCTTGTCAAATGAACGGCAACGGATCACGCTCCGGGCGTGACCCCGTTGGAGGCCGCTGGGCGCGCTCGCCGCGCCAATACGCCGCGAATGCCGCTGGCGCGTGATCCGCACCTGTCGCTGTATGTGTTGATCGCCGCGTGCGTGGCCGCCGACCTGTCGTTCGTACCGTTGCTGCCGGGCCTGCGTGCGAGCCGGGGCCTGTCGGGCACTGAGGCGGCGCTGTTGCTGTCCGCCGGGACCGTGGCCATGATCATCGCCCCGGTGCCGCTCGGCCACCTCGCCGATCGCCTCGGCGCTCGTCGGCTGCTGACCGGCGCCGGGGTACTGGTGACCGTGGCCAGCGTGATCCTCGCCACCGCCGACGGGTTCGCCGCCCTGTTGGTGGGACGCATCCTGATCGGACTCACC
>JAABUJ010001564.1_pt1 | contig 32862 bp, 16 predicted proteins | sample 5559131 | NCBI WGS metagenome assembly JAABUJ01 (sample SAMN10711875, study PRJNA513366) | rock metagenome | isolation source: Antarctica rocks | place: Antarctica: Victoria Land, Mt New Zealand nord | collected 2016-01-07
TATTTAGTGAATGATCTCTGCATCAAAGTTCTATTAGGCACAGATATCTTGACAAGAAAAGAGACTAATATTGATTTAAAACAAAATAAGCTTACTATAGACTATTAAGAGACTGATTTAGTCTTTTAAATACCTTAAAATCTTATTAACATGCATATCATCATGCAGTCTACTATGCATAAAATTCTTCATCAACAAAGACTCAATTATGCTGTTCTTTTGAGTCAATTTCAAATCAAAACACCATCACAACAAGACAAATTGTCAGCTTTGACAGCCTCAAGTATCTTATTACTCATCTTACTATGTGAAGATACTACATCAAATCACTACACAAATATCATATCACATCTTATTGTCATCAATCTATACAATCATTTTTGTCATGACATGAAGACTTCACAAAACTTCATATCTATATAAAAAAAGCTCATCACATCTTTCTCTTACAACACAAAGTCTTATCTAACAGTTCATGACTTATGCAAGCATTTTGCTTACACTATTACCTCATTAACATCTCATCATCAAATCAATTTCAAGACATCTCACTATCACATTGTCATTGAGTCATTCAGTCATAATGTCTTGACATTGCCTCACAAGCACATCATTATTGCTGTGTTTTTGAGTCTATAGAGCACAGACTATTCAAACAAAGACATAGTGATGAGAGCATTACAGTTTCTTTTGTTCATAATACTTATCAGAATTATCACCTGATCACAGCTTACCTTGTTGTCACCATCTTCACCTATTAGATGAATAGTCTACTTAGTTATTTAGTCACATGAACTCAGTCATGTGCCTTAGTGAGTTGCTTAGCTACTATTTAAGTAGTCATTGTAGCCCTTACATTCACTCATCTTTCACTCATATCATAGATTTACCATTAGGGTTATAGCTTTTAGCCATTAGGCTTAGAAGACTGTAACAAGAATATAAGAGATGTAGAAGTGTTGTGACAAGAATATGACACAAGAATAGAGAGAAAGCATAAGTATAAATGAAATTTAAGAAATTAAAAACTTCTATTGAAAATATTCTACATAGTATCATCTAAAAGAAGTAAAGTTAAAACACAATTAACACATTAACAAAATATTATTAAATCACTTTATTATCTTTGCATCTGTGTCACTATCAGAAGCAAAAGACAAGAACAATAACTGCTTATTAATGTTATAATTGCTGTTAAAGTGACTAAGTCATAGCATTAAGTTATAAAAGCTTTTTAAGATGTTGTTATTTAACTGAAGAAAGAAAAGCTCACACTTAAAGTGAAGTAAGTAACATGATGATGACAGTAAAGTGTAAGAGAATTAAAAGAATAAATTATAAAGTGAAAGATGTTTAATATAAATATCTGCACTGCAGTGACTGCTCACTGCTTTTAACTTATGAGCAACAACAGATTGTGAATTTCTGCAGACTTATAATGATCACTGTGATGTTTTACAATATAAATGATGTAGATGATGACATACTTAATAAATGATGTCTATATATGATTAAAATGATGCTGAAGCTGAGACTAATGAACATTATTGACTGTTATGATGACAACATAATTAATAAGTACATATAAGTTGTTAATTTAACAGTTAAAGAATGTAGAGATCTATTATCATTAATATATTATAAGATGATAAGAAACTTTCTGTTAAACTGAATTGCACAGCTTTTAAAATGTTTTATAATAGTTGCAATTCTGATTTTTAACAATGTTGCATTAACTGATGTTGTTGCTGATATGTTTTAAACAGTAAAGACAACAGAAAGAATTCAACTTGTTGTTGATGTAATGATTACAATGTGACATTGAGATGATGTCAGTGTGAATGAATAAGAAAGTAAAGAAATTGCTGAGAATATAATATTATGAAGCAGCAACATTTTTAAAGATTGAGATGAAAATGAAATCAGAATGCAATGTGTGTAATGATGCTATCATAAAAGAGAAATGTAATATACAATGTAGAGCAGAGAAATGTTTACTGATTATAATTTTAAATTTAACACTTTTTTAAATGATGAGTTTCTTACAGACTGATTACATTCTGAGAATGATGTTCTGTAATGTTAACAGTGCAGTGATGATCATTAAATAAGCATTTTCAATTAAATCTGTCAACAATGACTCATCTGTGACTTGAGAAAGTGAGAATGAGATGTGAAAAGATGACATTTTATTATTAAAAAGATTAAGTAAATACAATCATGTCTATATACAGCAGTAAGATCTTTGCTGCTGTCTCTTCTGTATAACAACATTATTCAGAGTATGCATCTCATCATTATTGTGTAAGTATTTTATCAATAGATTCATCTTAAGATACTTACATTTCTTATATTTAATATTCTTCTTTACTGTATTCTGTTTCTGCATTTCATTTCAGTGAAGCAAATATGTTAACAGTATTACTTACAGTACTTATTGCATTCTTAATTAACTTAACTTTTACAGACTTAATCTTCAGAATTAACTCTGATAAATTTATTAATTTATTAATGTTTAAAACTGTGTTGATGAACAGTGTCTGATAATGAGAGCAATAAGAACTTAAAGATTTCTTGTTGTGTTTCTTTATATTTATATAAGTACATCTCTTAGACTGCAACATTATTAGAACATATTGATGTTTTAAATACTATATGTACAGAAATTGCTAACAATTCTGCTGAATTCTTAATGAAAGATACAGCAAAGAAAATATCTCTTTTATTTTTCTTAATAATTATGATGTTACTGTTGCTATGCTTTTGCTATTGTGCTGTTTATACAGTGTTATGAGAAGAAAGTGTCATTCAAAGATATGAAGTTATTATGACTTTGATATATTAAGATGTTGAAGATGAAATGAATGCAAGTTATATGTGAGAAAGAATTTCTTATATATTATAATTAAACAAAGAGATCACTGATTTAACTGATTCAGAAATAAAGAAAAGTTAATTTTGCTTATATTTTATGTGTTATTCACTGTCAAACAAAGCTGAATTATCATCTATTTAAATGCAGCAAACTTGAAGTATTGTACAAGATCATTAGTTTAGCTGAGATAGATAACAAATAAAATACATAAAAATGTTAAGTGAATCATCACTTATATCTTGCTGATCTGATTTTATAAAATCACAATATATTTATAATATCAGTAATATGTCAATGCACTGAAGAATCAGCACATAGAAGAAGAGACAATTATTATAATATTATTATGTATTTATACTGAATTATAGCTGAACTTCTTACACAATGATTAATAAGCAAAGTACTATATAGACAGTCTTTACATATAAATCTTTTAAGTTTCTTAGTTGTTAATCTTCATCAATACAAGATCTTAACATCAGAACTTCATCAAATAGCTGTTGTAACATAGTGTTTTACATTGTCACATATCTTACTCATCAGTCTCTTATAGATAAGAGACTTGTAAGTTTACAATATTAAAGTTGCTAATGCTTGTCTGAAAACATTGAGTCATTGAGAATTATGTAATAGTAAAGTTAAGAATATAGATCATTTCAGTCTGATACTGATTTCTTCATTGACAGCATATAGAGATCAAAATCAATCTTAAGCTTTTTAATAAACTATTAAAGATTCATTTATCAGCTACATTTTCTTTAGATCTTACATTGTATCTTATGTTATATATATCTCTTATATTGCTCTCATTGAAGAATTGATCATACTTATTAAGTATATACATTTATAAGATCTGTCAGTAGTTCTTAACACTTAATGTTGCTTCAATTCTGTTGTAATTGTTCATCACTCATAACAAAAATGCCTTAAAATCTAATATTATCTCTTCTTTCAAAAAGGTTTCTAAGTCTGTCTGAAGCTCACAACAATGCTTAACATCTTGTTAATATTGACTGTAATAGTAAATATAAGTTCAGAAATATCTTACTTAATAATCTTTATTATTACAGATGCTAGACTCTTCTTCTTGTTGTTAACAGAGTTTAAAGAGAGTTTTCTCAGCTTTGCAAACTCTTTATACTGTTGAATGTAGAAAGCTAAGAAAAGCTTGATGACTTTTTGTCTTTTTGACATGATGAATAACTGCTGTAAAGAAGAGTGACAAGCAACATTGATATAAGTTATTGTGTGTTGAGATTGCTTAAAAAGGTGATTTTAACTTAGTGACTTGAGATAAAAACAACAGTGATTAAAGTAAATGTAAACTGAGTGTAAAGTTGAGTCAGATTGAAAAAAAGTGCACCTGACTTAAACCTGCACTAAAGTTCAGCTTAAGTTAAGTCAGATTTGTGCACAGATTAATTCTACTCATATCTGCATAGATTAAATCTGAGAACTCTAAGCTAGCTATTATGAGTAAGGTCAGGGCTAGAGCTCAAAAATGTGAAAGCTTATTGATATATTAGTTATAATAAATTACACCTTAACTAGCCATATAGGGATAAATTACATGGTCACAAGATATGTTACTGAATAAGTTACAAAAATCATGACTTTTCGTGCATTAGAAACACACATTAGTAAGCATGTGTATGTGCTTACTAAGCGCATACACATGCTTACTAAGACTATATATAACTCATGAAAAACTCATAACTCTATGCAGGTCAGGTCAAGTTAACCTGCACTTAACTCAGCTGAATAAAAGTTAGCTTAACCTGACTCAATACCTGAACTCAACTCTGATCTGTGTGATCTATAGATAACTTATGCACTCAGTTTAAGTAAATGATGAGACTGAAGTTCTGCTTTGTTCATGAAGTTAAGAGCAGAGTGCACTGAGTATAAGTAAGTGAGTGTCATACTGTACTTATAGTCACTGTAGATGTTGAGAGTGATGACTTAAAATTTAAGATAAAATAAAGCTGTATCAACATATTACATTAAGAGTTCTAATTAAAGATAGTAAGTTTCTGTCTTAATGTCAAGAATAAATTGAGAGAGCTGTTCAGACTGCTTAAAGTGATCTATAATCTTAGCTAATATTGACTACATAAACATCTGAAAGTAAATACAGAAATACTTAAGATTGTAATGTTGAGACTGTTAAAATCAGCATTTTTGAGTGCTGCTTTTGATGATCTCAACACAGTGACAGTTAAGACTTAATAGATATCAAGGTCTCACAATTCAGCTTAAGCTCAATTTTCATCATCATTGATAGAGATCAATTTCTGCTGCTTACAGAGGTATCAAAACTGTTTATCTTCATTTTTTGCACCTCTTCAGATCTTGCAAACCTTCATCTTTAAAGTCTTCAAAAATGACTCTTTATTTAGTATCTTGTGTTTTCTCATCTTTCTCTCCTCAACTATCAGTTTCTCATCCTTGCTTCAAGAACATTCACAAAACACTTATGGCTTTGAAGTTCATAATTATCTCAATTAACATGTCTCACTGCTCTTATGACTGGCATGACTCTCACTCAAAGCATTCTCATCATTGCACAATGACTACTTAATGCATTGCATGCATCAAAAAGCTTCATTCAATGTTGTATTTGTGAACCTAATGAATTTACTCAGCTTACAGTAAAAGAGTATCTTGCACTCAGCAAGCAGCTAGATAAGCAAGAAGTCATTAAATCATGAGATGCTGCAGATATGAAGGTCAACCTTGAGGGCATTCTCAACAAGTGAAATAGATACAAATTGAAAAGCACTTCTCAATACAGTTCTCATATCTTTCAGTCAGCTTCTTTCAAGCTCTGCTAAGATCTCACAGATTTTGCAATCACCTTGATGAAAGCAATTTCTACAACTTTCTTGTGAATCATTGTAGCAAGAGAATTTGCATGACATTTCTTCACTTCATTCTTGAATCTTACAACGTACCCAAGCTCAGGGCAATCCAGCAGTATTGAAGACAATTCAAAATGCTTTTTGTTTGATGCATGAGCTACAAGATGGAAAAGAACACTGTGAATCAGATTCATAAGGTAAGAAAAGCCAGATCTCATTTGCATGTACTGCTGTCTGATACATCTTATTTCAGTACATTATGAGTTCACTGAAGAAAGAGTTTGGCCTTAATTCTATGATGAAGCTGAAGTCAGTCATGAGTGTTGACAATCTTCTTCTGATCTTGATTCATCACTGAGTGAAGGATCAGTCTGGCTACCCAATTGAATGACAACACATTCATCCATTATCTATCTCTACAGGCTTAGAACGAGGAGACTGACAACTTTTGGCTCAGAATTCACACACATAACAGGAGCAAAGCTCTCTAGGAAGACATTCCCCTTTTCTTAGTTCATGTTGAGGATCAAGTGACCCTCATCCTTGCCATAGAAGTGACACTGGCGCATTATAAAGGTGTTGACCGGAAGCCTAAGCCGTGAGACCAGTCTCACTATTCTGATATCATTGGCTGACGGACGCATAGCACAACCTTCACCTTCAGTGATACTCAAGAAAAATTGCAGAATTATCTCACAAAACACTGACTTTCCCCATAAGTTTCGAGGGAGTGAGGGTTGTCTCGATGCAGCCAAGCAGAAGCTCCATATGGTCTCCATAGAATAGCGTTAGATCGCTAAGCGCCTTCTCCAGCTCGTACACGCCATCACCAAGAGAAGTGGTGTGCCTAATGATGATATGAAAATGTGTAGAGAAGGAGGCAACTGTTTCCCAGAGAGTAATCAAGAGATAAATGCTGGTGAAGATAGACAGACAGAGGCGATGGTACTGACTCGAAGGGAATCATGTACCTTATATCTATCGATGCTTCATTCAACTATGCACGACAGAGTGCCTATCCGTTCCTGCAGGCGAACTTTGGATCATCTATCACGGAAGCCGCTTCCTCATCCGCCAGCCTGCTCGCGGCTCGCGACTGCGCCACGATGCGTTGATCCCTTGCATAATCAAGTTGACTTCGGCCATTCATTATGCAGATAACGCGGGATAAAGTGACGCTTTGAAGTGGAGTGTTAGTCCTCTTCAGACCGCAAGGTTCCGGTGATCAAAGACTGGTTCATGCAGGACGTTGCAGGAAAGAAGCATTTACGGAGTATACCGTTTCTGAAGGCCGAAAGGAAACAACCTCTTGCGACAAGAACTAAACGTTGACGAGGAACAAAGTTATTCAAAGGTACATTCAGCGGATACCCGGCAAACAAAAGCAAGTCACTTCTCGACTGCTGCTCGCCAACTCTCGCTCATATGTTTTGAGCCTCTTTATATTCTTGACAGAGTTCCCGCAGATCTTTTGCCGTGACCGGTAATAACACACTTAAAGGCCAAGGGCGGCGGTATGGGCAAAACCCTATGTGACCCAGAAGCATATCTACATAGGGAACGAGATCGAAATAATACCATGTACCCAAATTTCCCTTATCCAAATAACGAAGACTGCACCACGCGTTGTTCAAAGCGATTTCTTTCGCCATGACTGTGCGTGGAGGAAGATCGATTCGTCCATCAAAATATGCAACAGCCCATAAAGCTTGACATTCGGCGGCCATGAAATTGTTCCCAACCTGGATGTGTCCGAGGATAACGACGCTCTTATCGTCGAGCGGAGCTATTGCTTTATAGAGTCTGTATGGAGTGGTCGTCATCTGTCGTGCAAAATGAGCCGGAGGATGCGCCAAGCTTGGGAATCGTTGGAGCACTTCCTCCCTCGCCTGGGTGTCCAGATGTTGCCATTCTGTTGCAGCATCTGAGTCCTCATCCGCTCGAGGACTTGGGAGTCCGAGTCTACTTCGTTCTTGGGCACTCAAAAAGTTAAATCCAGAGTCCCAACCAGTGGCACAGATGATAGTATCCGCAGGAACCACGGTTCCATCGCGGAGTTTGATAGTCTTCGCGCTCAGCTCAGTAAGATCTGATCGATAAACATGAACCATCGAGGCTATAACCTCCCAAAAGTCTGGTCTCTGATTTATCCCACTACCGTCGTTCTGCCAAAATACTCTGTATCACTTTGGGTCAGCATTAGAACTACCTAGATTTTCAGAATGCACCAGAATCTCTCACAATTCACACATCAGGTTGAAAGTGGGAGACACAACTTACGGCGTTTCAGGCTCCAGTTTTTCAAAGCCAGTTCCAAGGCTTTTCCTTGTCTGATAGCCGGCCGATGCTCGGTTTTGACGGTCTGCGTTCGACCAGATCCAACTGACCAATTTTGAACCCAAATTGGTACCGTGTAACAGCCAGGACCATGTGGACGGAGGTGTGAAGATGGAGGGGCTAAATGAAGACGACATTCTTGTGCTGAACATGTCTACAGAGCTTTGATACAGGCCCGTTCCGGTGCCTCTTGCGTGACCTGCTGGTCCACACCCACTCTCACGCAATACCCATGAGACGGATTTACCAGCCTTGGCGCAAGTGTAGGCCATGTCTGCTGCCGATTTTGCTCCCCCAAGAACAGCAATATTATCGACTTGAGAGTCTTTGAGTACTTCTGATTGCCCAAATTCCCTGTGGTGCAATATCCTGCCGGAAAAAGCAGAGCGATTGGGTAGGGAGGGCATATTTGCCGTTGACGTCAGACCGGATGCAAGTATCAATCTTTTTGTGATGAAGACTTCTTCTGAATTCTTACAGAGGATATTCCATCCATTTGAATGATTCTCCGCACGATCGACTTCATGACTGAGAAGGACCCGATCGCGCAGAGTCTTACCGGAATACTTATGGCTATCAAGGTACTCTTCCAGGTACCGCGTGATATATCTTGCTGGGAAATAGCCATGATAAGGCTTCTCTTCGGGAGGAAGTTTCAGGGGACGATCTGAGAACTCGGCCATGCCCAGCGGCGTTTGAGTCCAAAAGTCGTCGTACATTCGTTCTACAGCAGATGATTGGTAAGATCATAGAGATGAGGAATGAATATCTCAACTGACCACTGCTCCACGTGCCACCTACAACACTTTCCGATTCCATTATAATCACCTCGCTATCTGGGTGGATTTCAAGGTAACATCTTGCAGCCGCAATACCGTAGAGTCCTAGGGTCATGGTCAGCACCCCCCCGGACGGCCGACCGAAACGAAGCAGACCCTTACCGGCGCCGATGATGATGACATCGTAGACATCCATCTCAGAAGCTGACGATATGGATTGTCCTAGAATTACTCGACAAGCTCAATATAATCAAAGACCTCGAGAGATCTTACGTGGTCCCCAATGTTCTTGTCAAGGAAACGAGGGAGTGGCTGATTGCCGGCAGTTAGTGTTGCCATGACGTGGCCAATGCGAAAGTGACGAATGACATGTCGCTTCTCTGCGCAATTGTAGGAACCCCGGCTTTTGCTGTTGGCATTTGGCACGTACCGTCGTCAACTTTACGTCCATGAGCCCAGATCATTAAATCATGTTTGAGAACCTATCACCATAACTTCCTCTTGAAGATTTTTCTGCTTTCTCAACCCTCTCTCAGAGCCTCTCCTTCCATTTCTCACCTGAATCCTTCATTTTCTCTTGAGTCAGAGATGCATCTTTGCGCTTATCTCAGCAGGCCCCCTCGGGTACAGAAGCCTCACCCTCATGAATAGTTCACATGAAGATTCTTAATTGGAATGTTGCTGTCCTGGCTTTGTATCAGATGTGCAAGGACATCTTGAAGGTTGACAGTGAAGAGCATCAGATGTCAATCACAGCTGCAGCACATGAACAAAAACTTGATCTAGACACATTTGCTGTTCAACCTGCATATCATCAGCTTGTTGAGAAGCAATGTTCTAGCTGCTTCTATGAAGCAAAGTAGAACTAGTATCAGAGACTGAATGAAGACTTTATTCACATTGACTGCAGTCAACATTCTTTCTACTTTTTCTGTAACTCTCTCAATCAAGATGTGCCTGTAGACAACACAGTTTAAAGATTTCACTAAACAGCATAATATAATATAAGTATTTACTTTCTTTCAATAAATTATGAGCTCAGATTAACAAGAAGCTTCTCAGAGAAAGTGTATATTTTTAGTGTGATGATAACTGTGTACATTAATTATTAAGATTTATAATCAATTCAGCTTTAGCAGTATTACTGACTATTAAGATTCATAATAAATTTGACTTTAGCAGAATTAACATATTGATGACAGCTATATATGTTAATTATTAAAATTTATAGTTAATTTAGCTTTAGCAGTATCACTGACTATTGAGATTTATAATAAATTTGACTTTAGCAAAATTAGCATTTTGTAATAACTGAGTATGTTTAACTCAGAAGATTCACAGAGAATTGATCTCAATAAAAATTAGCATTTATAGTTACTCAGAGAGCACTGTTCTTTAGTAGCTTAATATGAGTTATTAAAATGAATAAACATTATCATTTTACAGAATAAAAGATACAAAAGCTTTCTATTTATTTTATTTATATTATTTTTAATGTATACATCTGTTACATCCCAATCAGAGGTTCCTCTGATATAGGGGCTAGGGGTTAGAGCTTGTGATATAAGAGGGTTTCAGACATGTTAAGTTAATCAGTAGCTAGTAGTATGCTAAATAATGATTGCATTGAATATGTTCATCTTCTTAAGAAAGATGGCCTATATATATATTAGGCTGCTCACCTTGCTCATTTGTGAGCACTGTAAGTCAGCTTGCTCAGCTCACTCATGAGCACTGTGAGTTTACACTGAGCTGTACATCTTCAAGATGTAGTTTACTGAATCTACACATTCAATAAGTCTATTAAAACAATGACTGTAACATCATCCTTTCTTCTCAGGTGCTAGTTCTCTAAAATTTATTTAAATGAAAGTTTCTGTCTTTGTAATCTGTAAGCTTTTCATGATGAAGTCATTCAAAACATACAATTGCCTTTATCTTTATCAATTCATTAATAAAGACAATGACTCAGTGTTGACTGTCTGTCTTCACTGTTTCAATCTCTTAATTCTTTGCATAAAGATAAAGAATCATTCTAAGTATGCTGAGTATGTTCACTGCAGTTGTTCATGTGTCAGTGTGTTGTGAGAATCTCTTAACTGTACACATAATAAACTCAAGTTCAACCTATCTGTTGCTAAGAAAGAACTGACATGAGCTTTTGTTAAAGTTGCTCATCTTTATAAGACATTAAAACATATAAAAGATAAAGTTGCTGAGAAGGCACTCTGTCTTGCTCACAAACTTATTAATGATAATGATGATGTTTCTGAAGATAAGAATGATTCTGATTCTTTAAATCTCTTATTCTTAAATTTCTGAGATGACCTTATCTTTACAGCCTCTTCTTCTTGAACTGCTGAAGCATTCTTATGCAGTTAAGTAAGTTATTCTTGAGTTTTCATGTGCTTTTTAAAGCATCATATTCTTTTCATTTAATGAGATAGTGAGCTTTCCCACTAATCATTCTCTTTTTTAGAATGTTCTCAACTTCATATTTGATTTTGAGTTCAACAGATGTTGATTCAGTCTGAAGTGATATGAACTGATTGCATCACTGAAGCATTGATGTGTAAAATACTGAGTGTATTTGCATTTCTTAAAGTAAGTCTAGCTCATAGCTTAGCTTCTTGATGTTTCTCTTGATCATGAATGACTTAATGATCTTATTCATGAGTTTCTTGCTCTTCTTCTTTGTCTGTATGTTATTCATTCATAAATATATCTTCTTGTCAATCTCAAATGATTTTATCTCTGTTGTTCATTTCTTCTGCTCTTCAATTCTCTTTATAAGATCAGTATGCAGTTTCTTAAGCTCTGTAATGTTCAACATTGCTTTCTGACTTCAAGATTCATGCACTTGTGAATCTCTTCAAATCTCTGAATGATATTCATAGTTCACTTTAAATGATGTTTTTCTCATGATTTCATTTCATACATTGTTGTACATAAACTGTGTCATCAGCAGCAGTTGTACTCAATTGCTCTGTTTAATGTTGACATAGTGTCACAAGTACATCTTGACTGTCTGATTCATTCATTCACTCTGTTTATCTGTCTGTAAATAGTATATCATTGACATCTTATGTTTTATCTCAAGTTCTGCTGTAAACATTTCTCAGAACTTGCTCATGAACAGCTTGTCTCTGTTGATGATAAACTTCTTTAATAGTTCATGATTGCTAATTAATTCTTGCAGTATAATGTATGTCAATATTGATGCTGTTACAATCTCTCTAAATGAAATGAACATTGTGTACTTTGTTAATCTATTCACTATAATCAATATGCTGTTGAATCTGACTTTCCATGTTAGGTTCTTGAACTTTGATAGCTTGATGATAAAGTTCATGATAACAGACTCTCAGAACACATCTAATGTGTTTAGTTATATTATTCTGTCATAATGCTTATCTCTCTGAATCTTATTGCATCAGCATGAATCACATTTGATAATGTATTTCATGATTCAATTGCAAAGATCATCTATGTTGTGCCTTCTTTATACAAGATCTTCTGTACATTTGACTTCTAGATGCTCATCAGCTCTGCTGTCATGACATACTTTAATGAGTTCATCATCTGTCAAGAAAGCATTCTTCATCTTAAATGTTGCTGCTAAGTCTTTTGTGAGTGTTTCTTTCTCATTTTTGCACAGAATTTTAGCATGAATCATTTTCACTTCTTTGTGATCAGATTGTCTACTTAAAGTGTCTGCATCATCATTTTCATTACTCTTCTTGTAATGAATCTGAAATTCAAAGTCTGCTAACTGTTTCACTCAATGAATCTGTCATCAGTTCAGTTGCTTAATTGTTGTGAAGTTTCTCAGATTCTTATGATTCATAAAGATCTGAATAGGCTTGCTTATATCTGCAAGATAAGATCTTCAATCTTGCAGTGCTTTTATTATTGCAAGAAGTTTCTTGTCATGAATCTCATATCTTTTCTTGAGTTCTGACAACTTTCTAAATCAATACATGATAGACTTCTTCTGCTCATCTTTGATCTGATATAGGCATGCTTCAACTGCAAAATTCAATGTGTTGATTTTCAGTATCTTTTTGCATGCTTGATTGAGTATTCACAGATGTGCAGTTTCACTAAGACTTCTCTTTAATATGCAGAACACATTCTTCTATTCTTTATCTCAATGTTATCTCTTGTTCTTGTGTGTCAAATGCATAAGAGATTTCACAATTCTTGTATAGTTAAATACAAACTTTCAATAGTAGTTTGTTAGCTCTAGAAAGGCTTGCACTTTCTTGATCTTTCACAGTGTAAATTAGTTCTAAACTGCCTCTGTCTTTTTGAGGTCTTTCTTGATCTGATTAAATCAAATGACATATTCTAGAAACTATATTTTCTTGATTTTGAATCTGCTTTTTGACTTTTTCACATACATGACTTGTTCATTGAGCTTTGCTAGGACCTTGTGCACATGTTCATGGTGCATTTCAAGGTTGTCTGAATAGATCAGAATATTGTCAAGATATGTGATCACAAAATCATCAAGATATTCTCTTAACATGTTGTTGATGAGTTTCTGAAAGGTAACTGAGGCGTTTTTGAGCTCAAATGACATAATGATGTACTCATAGTGTTCATATCTTATTTAAAATGCTGTTTTTCATTCTTTGCTCTTCTTCATGCATATGCAATAGTATGCTTTCTTCAGATCTAAACTTATGAATCACTTGACTTTTTCTAGTCTGTCTTGCAATTCTTCTATCAATAATAAAGAATAACTATCTCAGTAAATTATCTCATTAAGTTGTCTGTAGTCAATACAAAGTTGCTTGATGTCATTTTTCTTTGATATAAACAGAATCAGATATTCTGCTGATGACTTTAATAATCTGATGAATTCTCTCTTTAAATTCTCAGCAAGATAGTTATGGACTTTCTTCAGCTGATTCTTGCTCATAAGATAAAGTGACATTTACTTTGATTTTCTCTTCTTTAATAGCAATATCTCATGATCTCAAGACTTATGCTCTGATAAGCTCTTTTTCAGTTGTTCAGAGACATCATATGTGTTCTCTGTTGCATAGAGTTCTTTATTGATTCAGTTAATCTGTGAATTCTTTTTGTGTAATCAGAGCATCTCTAGTATAGCATCATACTTAGCTGACTTGAGAACATCTAGTCTCAACTTCTGTGAATCATTTTTTATTATGACTTTAATATAAACTTCTTCATAAATTCATTTGTATTCTCTGTTGACCATATATACTTGTGTGAGCTTAGGCACTCACTGCAGTGTTAGTTCTAGCTGTTCAATCACTTTTTGTAAGATAAAGTTATTGATTGCTTCTAAATCTATCATCACTTGAAGTTGTCTCTTCAGTGATATCTTAACATCAATTTATATCTTTTGATCATTGTCTGTTTATTGAGACATTAAAAGCTTCTTCATTTCTAGTCTCACTGAGAGAGCTTAAAAATTTTTTTTGACTTCTTTAAGCTTTTTGCTTCTATCAAAGTTTCTTGAGTTCTGCCTGTGCTTTGAAGTTTGTTTTGTGATTCAGTGAACTTTCTTTATAGTTCTTTGAATTATATTGATTCTTCACTGATTGTGATCAGTTTTGTGTAGTCATCAGTTTCTTTTCTGACAATTTGTTCTGAGTGTCAGTACATCTTATACTGATTGTATTCACATTGAATGAGATTCTCTAGTGCTTTTACTTTGTTAAGAAACTCAGGTGACATGTATTTTTCTGTGTGCATTTAATGTTTTTCTGTGAGCATTACATAGTCTGTAAGTAGACATATCTTGATTTCATAATCTTTTCTTGATCACTCTGACATTTCTTGATCTCATATTGTGAATTATACTGTTGTCATCAGCTCTTCTAGCTGTACAGCTGCCATTCTCACTTCATGTCATTTGCTAGCAGTAACTTCTTTTTGAAGTGTCTGCTGCTGTTCTTCTAGCAGGCTTTTGTGTCATTTTAGATGTTGATTCTTAAGATGCTTATAGCTCTGCTTGAGTTCTATGTTAACTTCTTAGTTGTTGACATTCTTTAGGTCTGCATTCAAATTCAGATACATTCAGATAAGATCTTCTTGATCTTAAGCTTCTGCAGTGTTTATCTTCTGAGTTCTGTAAGTATCAATCTCTTCAATCTCATCTGAGTTGTCTCTGACAACTTTCTCTAGAATAGTTAATCTCTTTAATTCACTCATCATGACATAATCAATACTGTGCCTTTTCTTGAGCTTCTGTGATCATCATTCAGCTTCATCTTTACTGCTTATGTGCACAAAGCAGTTGTTGTCATAGCAGGCTGTTCAGCTCAGTTGATCATGCATTATCATTGAGTTCATCATTGCAACTTCTTTTCTCTGTTATTGAGGTTTCTTGCAGTTCCTGGCAAGATGTTCAGATTTATCACAATTATGACATTTATAAGTCTCTGCTTGTCAGATATGAGACTTAGTGAGTCATCTGTTATAGTGTTCATGCTTCACTGACCTAGCTCATAACTTCTAATTGTGCTTCTTAATATTGTTAAGATTCATTGAGTCTTCTTGTGTTCTGATGATGAACTATTGTCTTCACATTCTTAAAGCTGTATAAGATCTCATCTTCTTCATCTGTTGTTCTCACTGTCAACTGTCAATGTTGATGAAGATATTTATCATCTTTTAAAGTTCTTCAGAACAGTCTCTTCAGACTATTTCATCTTTAATATCTTCACTCAATTCTCAATAGTACTGCAATACTAAGGTGTCATCATCTCAGTCAGTTAAGGTCACAATGTGCTGAAACTTCACTGAGTACTTGATTGCTAACTTGTTCATCTTTAACATGTAAAGTCATCATTTCACTGCTCTTTTCTCATCAATCACTTCAAAAGTCTTTTGAAGTTCTTTCTTGAACTTCTTGAAGTTGCTGAAGATTGACTCTTTGTTGATGTCTTGTTTCTTTAATGACTTGTCTAGAAACTCATGCAGTTTGAGGTTGACTCAGTCAAACACTGTATCTTTGAGATAGACTACTGTGTATAGATCTTTGTTCATTTCAGAGTTGAACTTCTTCTGATTGAAACCTATGTATAGATTGAGCTTTGTCAAGAAGCTTTGCAACTTTTTACATTCACTGCTGAATGCATTCAGCATCAGTATCTTCAGTATATTGTTCATCTCTTGTAGATCTTCAAGACTCTGAAGATTGATCATACTGATGAAGGCTGCTTTCTGTGTGCTGAAGATCATGCTTATATTGTAAGAATGTTCAATGTGTTACATTCTGATCAGAGGTTTCTCTGATATAGAGGCTAGAGGTTAAAGCTTGTGATATAAGAGAGTTTCAGGCACATTGAGTTAACTGATAGCTAGTAGTATGTTAAGTAATAATTGCATTGAATATGTTCATCTTCTTAAGAAAGATAGTCTGTATATATATTAGACTGCTTACCTTGCTCATTTATGAGCACTGTAAGCCAGCTTGCTCAGCTCACTTGTGAGCATTGTGAGTTTACACTGAGCTGTATGTCTTCAAGACATAGTTCACTGAACCTACATGTTCAATGAGTCTATTAGAATGATGGCTGTAACAACATTATTACTTTACTTTATTCATTTCTTATACTATATGTCAACTATTGTCATCATAAACTTCAACAACTTCTTTATAAAGCAACAACTCATCTTAATTCTCATTTATAAAAATTATGATCAATGATTCATTCTTATGAGAAGATAATTAATAGAAAAAGATCTATAAAATGTTATTAAAGTTTTAGCAGTCAATATACTGATCAGTGAATTCTTAAACTCATTTTTTCTCAGCAGTCTTGACTTTAGAAATCAGAAAATCAATATAAAGATTTTATATTGATTTATTATTTACATAAATATAGATAATTAAGAATATCTGATAAATAAAATCAGCATAAAGAATGTTTAAGATATATTAAAGTTTAAGTATAAGAAGAAGCTGTAAATGATTGAGAAACAATATTGAATAAAGTTTGTTGAATATAGAATGTTAAAAAATGTATTTATTAAAGAAATATAAATTTATTTGAGCAAACTTAGCAAAAAGATTGCTGCAACTCAGTCTGATATAATCAGATTGTTTAAATTAAAATAACAGTTTTAAACATTACTTTAAGTACTATTAATTGAATACATTGTAATCTGCAATGTCATTAATACTTAAAACAATTTAGATGTCAAAAAAGTTTTATAAAAGTTTTAAAAGAAAGAGATACAGCTTAAGATTGATGAGACTGTTATTGTTTTATAAATAGATAAATAAAAAAAAGATTAATGTTTAATGAATCAGAACTGCAGTTCATTGAATTATTGCATAATTAATATTAAGCAACATTATTGTAGATTATTTAGCTTAAACAGTAATCATTTTTTTGCTGCTTTATTAAGTGTTTTCTTTGCAACAGCTTTCACTTCATTAAAGATTGCAAATTTCTTTCTGATATTAAGTAAAATACTTAAAAGAAAACAAGCAGATTAACTGCAATTAAGCTGTACAGATTAATTGTAGTTAAGTTGTATTAAAAGTTAATTTATAAAGAAAAAGAAAAGAGATATAAAGTCTTTAATACAGAAGTCAGTGACAGTAATGATGATGATTTCTTTTCTAAATCTGAAAAGAAAAAGAAAGTTAACAATAAAATTGCTGCTCTGTTTAAGAAGACTGTCAGTAAGATACTTAAATTTAAATGAATTGTAAACTCTGAATTCTTTTTATACATAATTAATTAACTTTAACTCTTCAGTGATTCTTTCATACAAATGAAACATCAATAAATTAAAGTTAAAGAAGAACATTTATACTCTTATTATTGTGAAGTAATCATTATATAAATTAAATCAGAAAATTCTATGAGACTGAGTTCAACACTTTATGTATCTGAACTTGAAGTCAACCTTTTATCAGAAAAGTGAATGTGCAAAATGAGACTGTATAAAAGCTTTAATTAATACTATCTTTAAATGTATGATAAGCATAACAAGACTATAATAGAAGTGTTAAAGCAAGACAGAGTTTATATAGTTAAGTATATTGCAAAAAGTTTTAATGAATTTATCTTAACATTTACAGTGTACACATCACATTTAAAGATCATCTTCTCTGTTATTGCTTTAGATACAAGCTTACATATTTAAATTCATAAACATAATCTTATGACTGACTTCTTAGACATCAACACTGCATCATTGAATAGAAAGATCAAGATTTACAGACTTTAATATTGATGATTTGTTCATCTTGATTCTGTAAAGTTATGTAATCTTTACAAGATAACAATTCTTGAAAAGTCAATTCTTATCATTAAGAACAATGAGAATATATATAAGATTTATGTTTTAATTAAGTTCATCAATAAATAAGATTACACTGTAAGTAAAAGAAAGATTAACATTCTTGTTTTTGTCTTTATTGATATATATAGCTCATTACTCTTATTATTTAATGAATATCAGTACTTTCTGAAGATAGTAAATAATTATTTCTGAAAGATATAAATAATATTATTAAAGCAATGTGATGAGATCTCATAGACACTACAAGAATGATAATTAAAGACTGAACTTCAGATTAATGCAAAGATTCTTGCTGTATAAAGTAACAATGAAATGAAGTTAAAGTTCACTTTAAATGACTGATGCAAATCTTTTAACATTACACTGCAATACATGATGTTCTACATGTCAATTCAGAATGATATTGTCAAAAGAGTCATTCAAATCACTGAGAACTCAGTGTGCATTATAATTAAAGAAATATAATTGTTAATAAAGTTTTAAGTGTAGACAGCATAGATAGATGTTTATCTTTGTAATTAAATAGTAACTGATTTTTTAATTAATGATAAGTAAATAATTTCTAAGAAAGCTTTCATCAATGTAAAGTCATTCATCAATTACATTTATATATAAAAATGCAAATACTACAGCTATATTGATCTCAAGTTATTATCTGAAGGCAGACACAACAAGTTCCTGAATTAAGAATAAGTAAGAGTCTTTATAAATTATATTGAGAAAATTACAAAGTAGTATTAGCTTTAAGCTTTAGATCTTAAGTACATCATTAAGAATCACACTGTAAAGTTTGCTAAAAGTGAGAAAAAAGATATTGTTAATCTTAAACTGCAATAATAGACATTAAATGTTCTTCTAAATAAAAGATTTATTGAACATTTATAAAAGAAATTAATTATTATGAAGATCACAGCTTTAAATCAGACACTTATGACTTAGAACAGTAAGATGCAGTCTAATTTGATTATAATTAAGATTGATAAGTCTTAAGATAAATAATATGAGATTAAATTGACTGCAGTTAATCTAGATAAGTCATTAAATAAAAAGATCAACATTGATTAAGTTAAAACAATAACACTTAAAGAAGTCAGAATCTTTCTGTGTATTAAGATTTTAAAATGAAAGAGAAACAACAACAATGATAATTAAGATGTAAATGAGCTCTTAATTAAAATATTAAGAGTTATATTAATACTTATAACATTCTTTACAGACAAAAAAGATTCTATAATTAGATTTAACATTTTAATATCTGTCATCTATGCTGAAGCAGTGAGAGACTCAATCTGAGAAGAAATGTAAAAGAATGTTATTTATGCAGAGTTGACAGTCTTAATAATAAATGAAACATAAAAAGAAATTATGTCATCAAGAAAAATTAACATTATAATCAGTAAATGAGTTTTTAAACTCAAGCTGAACATCAATGAATTTTTAAATAAGTTTAAGACAAGACTTATGACAAGAGACTTCTCATAGATATATAATGTTAATTATAAAAATATCTTTATTTTCATTATTAAATTAAATATTCTGCAAGTCTTTCTGACTATCATTGCACTCAAGAATCTAGAATGTCATTAAGTGAATATTAATAATATCTTTATGAAATTCTTTCTGAAAAAAACAATCTATATAACTTTTTTTTTTAAAATCAATGTTGCATCTAATTATATTTTGCACATACTGCACAGCCTTTATGATCTTAAGCAAGTTGCACAGAACTGATATAAATAATGTATTATTAAATTATTTAAATTAAGTTTTCATTAAAGCAAAACTGATTTCTGTCTTCTTCTTTACAGCATTAAAAGAATTATGCTGCTTCTTTATATAAACAATATTATTATGACTTCAGCAAATCTATTATACATTCTTTGATTTAAGCAAGCTCTTATGAGTATGTTTAAAGTCAAGAACTTAAGAGAGGTTATTATGATATCATTATGTACTCATATTAAATTATAGCTGAACTTCTCATGCAATAATTAATAAGCAAAGTACTATATAGACAGTCTTTGCATACAAATCTTTTAAGTTTCTTAATTGTTAATTTTCATCAATACAAAACTTTAACATTGAAACTTCATCAAATAGCTGTTGTACTGTAGTGTCTCACATTGTCACATATCTTACTCATCAGCCTCTTATAAATAAAAGACTCATGAATTCACAATTTTAATAACTTTATCTTTTTAAAGAATGACAATTCATTACATTACAATATGCAGACTAGAAGTCAGCAAAATGAGACAGAGTTATTCTCTGACTGTATTGAGATTTAAATAATTTCTGAAGAACAGAAATCTGCAGAGATTCAGACTGCTATTTAAATTATAAAGAAGAAGAATTAATGTTTAGATAAACAGATTTATTTAATTGAAATTAGACAGATCAATAATGAGAAAAGATGATGATTCATAAAAATTAATTGTAAACTGCAAGCATTTAATATGCATAATGAAGTTGACAAACTTCTGAAAGATAAAGATTCTTAAGTCTTACTTAAAAAAGAACTGCATACAGAATCTTTTTATGTTTTTATTAGCTCTTTAAATTCAATAAAGCAACATATATTTAAAGTTGTATATATACTTTCAGCAAAACAGATGCAATAACTGAAGAACTTGTTTACATATAATGAGAAGTTCATTTATGAACATACTGAGTTTATACACAGTATTGTAATAACATTTTATTTAATCTCTGAAAACTTCTTCAATAATTACAATAAAATTCTCTTTACTATGCAGTTCTTAGCAGAAAAATCTTAAGATGCATAATTTTGTTATATTAATGAGAATAAATTTCTGAATAACAAATCATGAATATTCTTTTTAGAGTTTCTGCTCAATCTTATTGAGAACTCAGTAAATTGTGAACTTAATACAGTACAAAAATATTTAGAAGTCACACAGAAATCTATTTAATCAGTTTAAGCTTTTATAATATATTTTAATATGCTGAAGAATCAGCTCTTAAGTTATACAGAGAAACAGAGAATAAGTTTATTTTTTTATAAAATTTTAATTAAAGATTTAAGCAGCTTTAATTAATTATTAAGATTTCTCAAAGACAAGAAAAAGCTTAATAGCTTTGATCATTAAATTAAAGATTAATCAGTGATTTACAGATAATTGTATAATTCAAAGTCATATTATTAAGAAAATTTATGAGCATCACTTACATTCTTTTATTTAGACAGCAAAGCTACAGCAGAACAATCATCTTAATTCTGAGATTACAAAATTAAATTTTTATGACAATATAGATAAACTTCATTTTGAGATTGATGTCAAGAAGAATAACTGCTATAATTGTAAAAGATTAAGTCATTTCATAAAGAACTGCAGAAGTTCTTTAAAAAATCTTAATTACATTAAGATTAATGTAGTTAAGACAAAAAAAGACAGAGTTTTGTTGATTATACTTTAATAATAAAAATTAGATTAAAAGTCATAAAGAAATCTAGCATTATAAAGAAAGATTAAGTCTGAATTGAATTTAATTGAGTTTCTGTCAGTGTACTGTTAAACACTGCAGCAGAGATTAATGTGATGTTTTAATGATACATTGTTATTCATTAATTAACACAAATCAATGCAGAACTTTCAAGATCAGAGCTTCTGAAAAGACAACATATTTATTGCTATAATACATATTTAATGAAGCATAGACTCATCAACAATTAAAAATAAGAGCAAACTGAAAAGCAGTTATTTTATATTTTAAATAAGAATGAATCTGAATTTATCTTTAATCTCTTAGATTTGAAACAGCAATGCATTCATATTAATTGTGATTTATACACATAACATTATAAGATAAAACAAATGTCTCTGATTATTAATAAGTCTGAAACATTTATCAATAATATTTAAAATCAATCTACTATTTATACATTGTTGATGATGTCTAAATCAGACTCATCAACAACTGCTGTACATATTGTTGATGAAATGTCAGCACTATCTTAACAATACAATAAATATGTAAATGTATTCTCTGAAGAGAATGCTGACAAGTTATCATCTCATTAAGATTATGATCATGTCATAAAGACAGAGAGATATAAATTACTTTATGATTTACTTTATAATCTATTAAAAACAGAGCTACAAGTGCTTAAAGAATATTTAGACAACATCTTAATAAAGAAATAAATATAATATTTTGTCAGCTCTGCAGAAATATCAGTTCTGTTTATTTTAAAAAATGAAAAGAGCTTACATCTATGTGTTAATTACAGAAATCTTAACAAAATTATTGTTAAGAATTGTCACTCTCTATCACTGATTAGCAAGACACTTGATCATTTAAGTGAAGTTAAGATGTTCATTAAACTAAATTTTAAGAATGTTTATCACTGTATTAAAATCAAGAAAGATGACAAATGAAAGATTACATTTTACATATATTACAGTCATTTTAAGTACATAATTATGTCATTCAGACTAATTAATGTCTCAATAACTTTTCAAGTCTATATTAATTAGACATTGACTGAATTAGTTAATGTCTTTTATATAATATATTTAAATAATATTCTGATCTATTTCAGTTTTCTAAAAGAACATCAGAGTCATGTAAAACAAATTTTAAAGCAACTTCAACAGTTTAAATTGTATGCAAACTTAAAGAAGTGCACTTTTTATATTATATAAATGAAATTTCTTAAGTTTATCATCTTTACTACTGATGTTTCAATGAATCAACAATGAGTCAAAATCATAAAGAAATAATCAGTATCTAGAAGCTATCATGAGATATAAATATTTCTAGAATTTGCAAACTTTTATCATCACTTTATACAGAGATATTCTAAGATTGCTGCTTCTTTAACTGATCTATTAAAAGGCAGCAAGAACAGCAAGAAGATAGATATCTTTAAATAATTATAAATAATAATGTAAGCATTTTATAAGCTTCACAACATCTTTACATAGATATCTATTCTAATGCACTTTAACTTAAAGCTAAGAGCTCAGATTGAAACTGATGTCTTAATAGTTAAGTTAATAAATATTTATTTACAGCTTCAGACAGATGCTCAATGACATTTTGTTATCTTCTGATTAAGAAAGTTAAATTTAATCAAAACATGCTATGAAATTTATAACTAAGAATTGTTGACAATCATAAAGACATTTAAACACTGATGATACTATCTTAAGAATAGTTATTATCTCATTGAGATACTTACAGATCACAATAATCTATAAGAATTTATAAATGTAAAATCATTAAATAAAAGATAAACACACTGAGTTATGAGGCTAGCTGCTTATGATTTCATAATTACACATTAATTAAAGAAAACAAATCTCACTAATGCACTGTTGAGGTGCTCTGACTATAAAGTCAAGAAGAATATAAACAGATTGCTGTCAACATTGCAACAAAAGCTGATCACACTATCTTAAAAGTTAAAATCAAGCATTACTGCTCTAATTAATCAGATCAACACTTAAAGCTTAAATCTGCAAATTATGCTGATCATTTTATTAAAAGAATATCAATTAAGCATTAAGACTGAAGATCATGACTGTTAAGAATAAGTCAACAGAAGATTTAGAGAGTCTTTATTTAAAAATGAATTAAAGAATGATGATTATACATTTAGTTCATTTATATACAACATAACAGAAAAGCTGCTTAACTTTGTTGCTGAAACTACTGATTGCAAACAGTTTATTTTATATATATTGATTCAGAAAGTGACTGACAGCAAAATGATATATAATGAGAAATAATTATTCTTTCTTAAACTTATTCATCTCTTGCAGAACACTGATGTTCTAACAGTAAAGATGTAATAAGACTTGAAATCACAGAATAATTGTAGTCATTAAGACATCAATGACAGTTCATGAATGTTTAATTTCACTGAATTACTTCATTACAAAAACAAGATATATATATTATTTAATAAAGTCATTAAGAATGAGCTTATGAAGCTGCATCATAATAATGTTTTAACAGAACATTATGAAGTAAACAGAATAATTGATTTACTGTTCAGAAAGTATTACTGAGTTAACATGACAAATAATGTTTAAGAATATGTTGCTTTATGTGCTGTATGTCTAAGAATTTAAGTATCAAGACATCATTTATATGATAAATTACAGTCATTGTTATTATCTACTTAATCATAAAAGAAAATAACAATGAACATAATCACTGACTTGCTGTCTAACAGATAAGAAGCTAATGTTTATAACTTTATATTAATAATTGTAAATTGTCTCACAAAGATAACTCAATATATCTCTGTCACTAAAAAACTCACTGTAATCAAGTTAGCTGACATATATATTGAATAGATTATATGTCACTATGAAGAATTCAGAAATATTATTTCAGACTGAGAATCAATCTTTATCAGTACATATTGATTTAAATTCTGTTATCAACTTTAAATGAAATGAAGATTAAGCACTGTCTTTTACTCACAAATTGATAATTAAATCAAAAGACAGAATTAAATTTTAGAACATTATCTGCATTATTATTATTATAAAGAACAAAATGACTGAGTGTTCTTTCTGTTAATGATAGAGTTTGCATATGCAAACAGAAAACATGTAACAATTAGTTAAACATTGTTTAAGATATTAATGAGCTATCACTTAAGAATTGCTTAACACATTGAGAGCAACATTTATGAAGAGAAGATGTCAGCAGTGAAAGACTGAATGCAGTAAATAAAGAAAATTCATATCACAATAATAAAGTAATAATAAGCTGCTGTAAAAGCACAAGTCAAGTACTTTGACAAAAATTATGTTTAAAAAAGCTACAACATCAACAATTTAATACTATTGTTCATTAAGAACTTAAAGCAACACAGATTAAGTAAGAAACTGTTGCATAAATTCATTAAATCTTTTTAAATTATCAATCTTATTAACAAACAAGCATACTAACTGATTCTATCTGCTCATTACAGAATTTATAATGTATTCTATGTCTTATATTTAAAGTTTTATAAATGCTGTCTAAACAATAATTCTTTATCAGAACTGTCTTTCTCAGATCTCATAAATAATGAAAAAGAATACAAAATTAAAGATATTTTAAGCAAGAGATAAAGAAGAGAACAATTACAATATAAAGGTAAGTAAATAGAGTATTTAATAAAATATAATAAGTGATTTTAAGTAGAGAATATGAGAAGTGCAGAAGTATTGCAACAAGAATATGATGCAAGAACAGAGAGAAAGCAGAAGCATAAATGAAATTTAAGAAATTAAAAACTTTTATTAAAAATATTTTACATAGTATCATTTAGAAGAAGCAAAGTCAAAATACAATCAATACATTAATAAAACATTATTAAATCACTTTATTATCTCTGCATTCACATTACTATCAGAAACAAAAGACAAAAACAGTAATTATTTATCAGTATTATAGATACTGTTAAAGTAACTAAGTCACAGCATTAAGTTATGAAAGCTTTTTAAGATGTTGTTACTTAATTAAAGAGAAAGAAGCTCATATTTGAAGTAAAGTAAGCAACATAATGACAACAGCAAAGCATAAGAAAATTAAAAGAACAAATTATAAAGCAGAAGATATTTAATATAAATATTTACATTACAGTGACTGCTCACTACTCTTAAATTATGAACAACAACAGATTACAGATCTCTGCAGACTTACAATGATCATTATGATGTCTTACAACATAAATAATGTAGATGATGACATGCTTAATAAACAATGTCTATATATAATTAAGATGATGCTGAAGCTAAGATTGATGAACATTATTAATTGTTATGATGACAACATAATTAACAAACACATACAAGTTATTAATTCAGCAGTTAAAGAATGCAAAAATCTGTTACTGTTAATACATTACAAGATAATAAGAAACTTTCTGTCAAACTGAGTTGTACAGTTTTTAAAGTATCTTATAATAATTAAAATTCTGATTCTCAACAATGTTGCATTGACTGATGTTGTTGCTAATATGTTTTAAACAGCAAAGACAACAGAGAAAATTCAACTTATTATTAATATAATGATTATGATGCAGCATCAAGATGATGTCAATGTGAGTAAATAAGAAAATAAAGAAATTGCTGAGAGTACAATGTTGTAAAGTGACAACATCTTTGAGAATCAGGATAAAAACAGAATTGAGGTGCAATATATATAATGATGTTACTGTAAAAGAAGAATGTGACATACAATGTGAAGCAGAGAGATATTCATCAATTATAATTTCAGATTTGATATTCTTTTAAGTAATAAGTTTCTTACAGATCAATTACACTTTAAAGATGATGTTTTATGATATTAACAGTGCAGCAATGATTATTAAGTGAGCATTTTCAATTAAATTTGTCAATAATGACTTATCTGCAGCTTAAGAAAGCAGAAATGAGATATAAAAAGACAACATTTCATTATTAAAAAGATTAAGTAAATATAACTGTATCTATATACAGCAATAAGATCTTTGCTGCAGTCTCTTCTGCACAACAACATTATTTAAAATGTATATCTCATCATTGTTGTGCAGACATTTTGTCAGTGAATTCATCTTAAGACATTTATATTTCTCATGTTTAATATTTTTTTTCATCATATTCTGTTTCTGCATTTCATGTCAGCAGAGCAAGTGTATTAACAATGTTACTTACAATATTTATTACATTCTTAACTGACTTAGCTCTTACAGACTTAATCTTCAGAACTGACTTTAATGAATTTATTAATTTATTAATATTTAAGACAGTGTTGACAGATAGCATCTGATGATGAGAATAATAGAAACTTAAAGATTTTTTATTGCATTTCTTTGTATTTATATAGATGCATTTCTTAGACTGCAACATTGTTAAAATGTATTGATGTCTTAAATGCTATACATACAGAAATCATTAACAATCTCATTGAATTCTTAATGAAAGATATAACAGAGAGAATATTTCTCTTATTTTTCTTAATAATTATTGTGTCACTGTTGTTGCACTTTTGCTATTGTGTTATTTCTACAGTGTTACAAGAGAGAAGCATCATTTAAAGATATGATGTTGCTATAACTTCAATATATTAAGATGTTGAAAATGAAATGAATGCAAATTACATATGAGAAAGAGTCTCTTATATATTGCAATTAAACAAAGAGATCACTGATTTAACTAATTCAGAAATAAAGAAAAGTTAATTTTATTTATATTTTATGTGTTATTCATCATTAAACAAAGCTGAATCATCATCTATCTGAATGCAGCAAACTTAAAGTATTGTACAAGATTATTAGTTTAGCTGAGATAGACAATAAGTAAAATACATAAGAATGTTAAACAAATTATTACTTACATCTCACTGATCTGATTTTATGAAATCACAACATATCTATAATGTCAGTGATATGTCAATGCACTGAAGAATCAGCATATAGAAGAGAAAACAATTGTTATAATATTATTATGCACTCATACTGAATCATAGCTGAACTTCTTACACAATAATTGATAAGCAAAGTACTATATAGACAGTTTTCACATATAAATCTTTTAAGTTTCTTAGTTATTAATCTTCATCAATACAAGACTTTAACATTGAAACTTCATCAAATAGCTGTTGTATTGTAGTGTCTCACATTGTTACATATCTTACTCATCAGTCTCTTATAGATAAGAGACTTATGGGTTCACAGAGATACAGAAAATTCTTAATATTTAAATTATATATAATTATAAAATGAGAACTCTGTGCCTGAATCAGACTCATTACATAAATAAGATATTAAAGAATCTTTATATGTAATCTGATAAGCACAGAGTCATCAGTATTTCATTTAGTAAATATGACATTTTTTGTCTCATTAATTTAACTGATTAAAGAATAGATCAAAGACAGTATTAACAGACAATTAAAAACTTAATGTATGCAGCAATTTATATTTAATTAAACATCATCTTCACACTAAATTGACTAAGTCAATATCTCAATAATTTTGTGAGACATCATGAATATACACTTAAGAAACTACTGCAGTACATAAAATCAATCATTAATCTCAGCATCATGTACAGTTTTAATGAGAGTTAAGTAATGCTTAAATATTCTGACTTTAACTATACTTCAAACAAACAGAATCAGAAATCAATTCTAAAATGTGTTTATATGTTTAAAGATAAATTAGTGTTATAAATAAGTTAAAAGCAGAAGTTTGTCATCATCTTAATCACTGAGATCAAATACATAACTATGTCAATGTATATAAAGACTGAGATCTGACTTGAACAGATATTAAGAGATATGAGTATAGATAAATATTTTAAAATTAATTTATACTGTATAAATATTTAAAAGAATGAAACTCATTAAATATCTTCATTCATTCAGCTTAAAGAAGATAATTAAGCTGTCTTGATCTTAATTAAGAATATATATATACATAAGTGATTAAAGTATATTGACATCTTTTATTATAACATTTATAATCTGTATAAGCACAATCAGATTTAGATAGACTTTATGCTCAGTTAAAAGATAATTGTTGACAGACTTATTAAGTCTTTATTTAAATAGATCTTTAAGCAATTTATTAAATTTATAAAATTCACTATTAATGATTAATTAAACTCTTAAATGATTTATTAAACTCTTAATGATGTGTTTAGTTATCTGATGTTTATCATCAGTGAGAGTCAATAGATGCAGTCTCACTGAGTAAAAATGTTGAGAAATGATGTTCTAGCTGCTTTTATAAAGTGAAGTAAAATTAATGTTAGAAATTAAATAAAAATTCTGCTTACATTAACTGCAATTAACATTCTTTTTACTTCTTCTGTAATTCTCTTAATCAAGATATATCTGTAGACAACACAGTTTAGAGATTTCATTAAACAGCATAGTATAGCATAAGTATTTACTTTCTTTCAATAAGCTTATATTTAACTTCTTTTTCTCATCAAATCTTCTTCTGATCAATCACTCTGATCATCTTCTTAAAAGAAAGTTATAAAAAGAATATTTGTCAGCTCTCTCAGTTAACTCTTTTTAAGTCATTTAGAAAATTGCAGATAGTCATTTTAGTGACTGACATTATGAGAAACAAATTGATCTATATGAGAGTATGAGAAATCTCTTATGATGAGTGCTACTAAAGATCTTTCTTCAACTTTTGCTGTCTGACAAGTTCTACATCTTAATTAAGTCACTTCAAGAAGACTTGCTCTATAAATAATTTTCTTTAATATTTATATCAATAAACATCAATTTCTGACAATTCTCACAATCTAAAGATTAAACTGACCATCAGGTCAGGTCAGGCTCAGATTTTAGAACTTAACTTAACTCATTAAACTTTACTTTACAACTCAACTTAACTCTGTACAGAATCAGATTTCAGACAGAGTTAAGTTGAACTATTCTTGACAGCTTAAATTAAATTAGAATTAATTAACTTTTATTATTAAGCAGCTTTATATTGACAGCAGCTATTATTGTAACATTTTCAATTAATATTGTACATAATTCTTTTTGTTTGACTACATATCTGCTTTATAAGCATTATATATAAGCATTATTAACTTAATTATTAGATCACTCATTCTCTACAGAGCAAAAATACATTAACTAATATATTTTATCTTTTTAATAAGTCTGCAACATATGAAAGATTGCTTTCATCTTTTGCAATTTCTCTGATATTATCAGATTTTCTTTCTTATGTAGCTAACAGAAAGCAGATGTCAATCTAACTGCAATTTATGCAAAGTAAGTTATCATTCAGCACAAGAATATGTCTCTTATTAAGAGATACATACATAACTGAAACATTGCATCTAAAGATGCAGATTAAAGCAATCATTACTAGACTATTTTGAGAATATCTAACTCTCAATGTAGTAAATAAATAGATATTAAATATATAACTTACAATAGCTATGCTATTAGTGTGATGTCACCTTTTAACAGATTATGAGCTCAAGTTAATGCAGTGATTTCTTGTTTAAAATCTCAGAAAGATATGTGTTTAAATTATCTTACTGATGATTTAAGTTCATGATGAGAAAGTAAGCTCAAAGATTATGAATTTAAATTGCTATCTGTATATATTCTTTACATCTACAGACTGATCATGAGTCAATTGTGAGTTAAAGAAAGTGTTAGATATATAACTTACAATAGCTATGCTATTAGTGTGATGTCATCTTTTAACAATAGACTAAATTAAAAGCTGTTTAACTATGCATATATAATGCTTACTTATAACACTCATATATCAGTAATCTTTAAGCTCATAATTTTTATTCTTGAGTCAAGTCTCAAGAGCTCACTTACTAATCAGTCTCAGAATTCTTAAAATTTAAACAGAGCTTCTAAATTAAGTTAAGCTTCAATGTTAAAATCTGATCTGAATTCTTAAGCTAACAATTAAAGCCTAACTCAATCTAACTTAAAAGCTCTGTTTAAGTTAAGTTGAGTTAACCTGACTTGATGATCACTTTACTAAAGATATTAAGGCTTGACAAAAGCTTCAGCAGTTTCTTAAAGATCATGTCTTCTCACAAGATGCTGCATGCTTGTTTCTACAGCTGAAAAACCTTGACAAAGAGAAAATCTACACAAATACTCTACTGTTTATCAGCTTCATCATCATCAAGACACTGACTTCACTTCTGACTGCAAGCATTCTAAATCTCTTCTTGTTACTCTATGAGACATTGCTGACAGCACAAGTTCACATCAAAGATGTCATGACCTGTCTCTTTCTTCTGAATAGCATCTTGCTTGAGACTGAGTGACTCAGCCTCTCAGTTGTGAGTGTCATGTGTTGTGTAACAGAACAATGTCATTGAAAGTCTTAAAGAGCAATTCTTAACTCTAATTTCAGCTGGCTGAGACATCTGACTGTACTTTGTTGAGGTAAGATGTGACAACACTGCATACAAGATTGCTGACAAGTTTATGCTGAAGAGATTCATATTGAAAGCTGTCACCAAGTCAGAGTATGCATTTGGCTCAAGCTCAAAATTGTGTCTTGTGTGGCATCTGATTAGACAGATTATTGACTTGATGGTAAGTGTAGTGCTGACTGAGAATTTTGAGATTGATGAGTTAATCAAGGTAAATGAAGTGTGAAGCTGACTGAGTTAAGATATGAAGATGAATGTGAAGACCTTTGCAAGAAATTTAAAGCAGTTGTTGTGTTAGAGATCAAAAGACTCTATTCTGATATGAATAGATGTCAAACATAGAAGAAGTGACTAGTGAAATGAATGTGTAATCATAAGTGTCTAGCTACTCTATGGAAATGTGACCCTATAAGAAGGCCTTCAATCAGCAAAAGAAAAAACTTTTATTCATAGCAAACTGTTTATTCTAGCAAACTTCACATATTTCTGAAATCTCTGTAGAGCTTCAAACCACTAAGGTAATGAAATGAGACATGACATTTTGATATATTCTCTCAGATTGTTCTGATGACAGTGAGGTGAGATAAAAAAACAAAATCTCATAGTGTCTCATCAACTCTAAAAGTCAATGAGATGATATTGAAATGTCTTTGACTCAATTTAAATGAGTGTTTCTTGAGTTTTGAACTCAAGTGTCATATCATTAGATCACAAGGCCTTTCACTGACTGATAAGATTCATAAGATTTGTAAAATGAGTGAATTTCAGTGTTAAAAGTGACTTTGTAAGTCTGTTGACAACTATGTTGCTTGTGAGAATGTAATTGAGATAAATAAGTCTGTGAGATTCAACTTCTCTTATGAAGTGATGACATATATTAATGTATTTCATTTTAATGTGAAACTCAGAGTTCTTAATCAAAGTAATAGTTTCCTGATTGTTCATTCAAATCATAACTGTCTCAAACCTCTTTAACTTTAGCTCTTTAAGTAATTTCTTCATTCAGACTGCTTTCTTTGTAGTCTCTGTTAAGGTCATGTATTTCACTTTATGAAAGAATAAGACAACAATTTTCTGACATTTTGAACTTCAGAATACTGATTTATTAATCATCTTAAATACATATTCTGATGTGAATCTTCTCAATTTAAGATCTTTCCCTCAGTCTGAGTCTAAATACTTTAGTAATTTGAGTTGATCACTTAATTTATACTTAAGAACAACATCTAAAATTTCTTATACATATCAAAACACTCACTTTAGAGTCTTTCAATGTGTGTTGTTAGGGTTATGTGCAAACTGATTAAGAGTTGACATCATATATGTGATGTTGAGTTGAATTTGTGTCATAATGTACATAAAAGATTTTATAATCTTCTAATATTAAGTTATTAGCTCTAATTCAGCTGTTTCAGTAGTCTTTATAAGATAAGTTCTGAATTTCATTGAAGTTATGACTGTCTTGACATTCTGTAGACTGAAGTCTTTAAGCATCTCTGTAAAATAGATTCTCTGTGACAGAATAAGAATTTGTAAAGTTCTATTTTGTGTAATTAACATTTCTAAGTAGGGTGGCCGTCAGGTCGGGTCGGGCCCAGATTTTAGGACCCGACCCGACCCACTGGGCCCAACTTTGAAACCTGACCCAACTCATAATATTAGGTAATTTTCATTGTTTCTCGTGTAATTTTGGTAATTTTTACATCATTGAAAAGCCCTCACAATTCTCTACAAAATGAGCCTAAAATCGCAAAAAACAGATCGCTTTCAAGCTCAATGCACACAACTGAAGTTTTGTTCAAATTCTTGAAGTT
>JAABUJ010001568.1_pt1 | contig 32808 bp, 21 predicted proteins | sample 5559131 | NCBI WGS metagenome assembly JAABUJ01 (sample SAMN10711875, study PRJNA513366) | rock metagenome | isolation source: Antarctica rocks | place: Antarctica: Victoria Land, Mt New Zealand nord | collected 2016-01-07
CAGAGAGATCACCCACTGATTAGTGAAAGCAAATGTTCAAGAGGCAGACTAACCACAGGTGCATTGGCACACGCGGAAGGCAGTGGCAATAAGTCAGCGCCTTGCCTGCGGGGCGCCTGCGAGGCAGAACTAAGGTTTTCCATTTTGGTTTTTCCTTTGCAAAGGCGATTCGCCCTCATAGACCTAGATAGGGACTGAATAGGGAGTTAATAGAACAAATAATAATAATAAATAAAATTACACTATAAATAAAAGAAAGATCAACATTCTTATTCTTGTCTTTATTAATATATATAATTTATTATTTTTATTATTTACTGAATATCAGTACTTTCTAAAGATAGTAGATAATCATTTCTGAAAGATGTAAATAATACTGCTAAAATGACATAATGATGTTTTATAAACATCATAGAAGTAATGATTAAAGACTAAACTTTAAATTGATGTAAAGATTTTTGTTGTATAAAGTGACAATAAAATAAAGTTAAAATTTATTTAAAATGATTAATGTAAGTTCTTTAACATTATACTGCAGTATACAGTGCTCTATATATTAATTTAAAATAATATTGCTAAAAGAATTATTCAAATTACTTATTATATTCTGATTAGAGATTTCTCTGATATAGAGTTTAGAGATTAGAGCTTGTGATATAAGAGAAATTTTAAATATATAAAAATAAATCAGTAGATAGCAGTATGCTAAGTAAGAATTGTCATTAAATATATTTATTTTTTTAAAAAAAATAATCTGTCTATATACTGCTGTCTCACTGTGCTTATTACAAACATAATGAGCTAATAGATCTTTTTAAGCTTTATTATTTTATTAAGATTGCTGTAAGCATAGTAAGCTTGATGATCTTATACTTAATGATATGCTGTTTATATATATAATTAATTACTACATAATTATTACTAAGTATAATCATAACACAATCTTCTTTCTTCTAAGCACTAATTCTCTAAACTTCATAAGTGAAAGTATGTTTATAACTTAACTTTTTCATTAAAATGTCTTTTATAAAACAGAAGAATTATTTATGTCTTGTTAAATTTATTATAATATATAATTATATCTTTTCTTCAGTCTATAAGTGTTCTTCTGTGTCTTTAATAGTTTATATTATTATAATTGATTCTTCAAAGTGTTTTAAATGAATGTACTGTTCAAGAAAAGATATTAAAGAAATAGACTGCTTATCTTTCTATATTGAATGTAAAAATTCTTTGTTTTTTAAAGACTTTTAATTAAAATAAAAGTTATATTATCATCAAAGTTTGCTGTGTTGCTGAAGAGCTTGATGACAACATAAATAAAATAATAAATAATAAGAAAATTTCTGAAAACATTTTAAACTTTAATTTTCTTTTAAAATCAATAAATTTTAATTTCTTTACAGATTCTAAATCTTCTTCTTAAATTGCTGAAGCATTCTTACATAATTAAGTAAGTTCTTTTAAGATTTTTATATGCTTTTTAAAGCATCATATTCTTTTCATTTAATAAGATAATAAGCTTTTTCATTAATCATTTTCTTCTTTAAAATATTCTTAACTTCATATTTGATTTTGAGTTCAATAAATGTCAATGTAACTTGAAGTGATATGAACTGATTATAATATTGAAGTATTAATGCATAAAATATTAAGTATATTTACATTTCTTAAAATAAATCTAATTTGTAACTTAGTTTCTTAATATTTCTTTTAATCATAAATGACTCAATACTCTTATTCATGAGTTTCTTGCTTTTCTTTTTAATTCATATATTATTTATTTATAAATATATCTTCTCTTCAATCTTATATAATTTTATCTCTATTATTTATTTCTTCTGCTCATCAATTCTCTTTATAAGATCAGTATACAGTTTCTTAAGCTTTATAATATTCAATATTGCTCTTTAACTTTAAGATTTATGCACTTATGAATTTCATTAAATCTTTAGGTAATATTTATAATTTACTTTAAATGATATCTTTTCTGTGATTTTGTTTTATATATTATTGTACATAAACTGTGTCATAGACAGCAGTTCTCAATTGTTTTGTTTTGTATTGACATAATATCATAAATATATTTTAACTATCTAATTCATTCATTTACTTTACTTATCTATCTATAAATGATACACTATTAACATTTTATGCTTTATTCTGAGCTTTACTGTAAGCATTTCTCAGAACTTACTCATGAATAGCTTGTCTTTATTGATGATAAACTTTTTTAATAATTTATAATTTATAATTAATTCTTACAGTATAATGTACATCAATACTAAGCTGACAATTCAGTCTCTGCAAGAATTAAATAAGTAATCAACATGATCTAAACAGCACTTTGAGCTCTGATCAGTGAAATGTTAAGAAGATGTAAATGTAACATAGTTTTCATAATTAAATCACTGATAACAGTGAAGAGTCTACAGTAAAGAGTAATGACATAAATAAAGAAGTAGAGACAGCTTTAGACACAATTAAGAAGATAGTAAGTAAACTTATAGAAAGCACTAATTAAATGAATAAATTTAAAGTGAAAATAAGATGAATTTATAAGTTAACAAGATAAAAAGCAATTATATAAAAGTCAGACTGAGCTCAGTCAGTTTATTAACTTTATAATAGTTTTTATAAGCATAAAGTGACAGTACTATTTCTGCTTTACACAGAAATGTTAAGTCTCAATGTTTAACTGTTATGAGTTTGCAATGAGATCAATACTTAATTGATAGTTTCTAAATACAAGAAGAATAATCTGAAGAGAGAAAAAGAAAAGCTTTATATAAAGATTAAAAGTAAAAGTTTTTATTTTAAAGACTTAGTTAGTGACTAGATTATAAGATTTTAATGTAAATATAATTTATAACATAATCTTTTCTTCTTTTAAGTGAAGTCTCAAATGCTAAGAAGCATCATTATACAAAAAAGATACTCTTATTGTCTCTATTCTTATTTCTGTATGATTGCAAACTCATTATAATGTAATTTCTTATCTTTTCACTTTTCACTTGACATTTTATGATTTTCTGTTTTGTACACAGATATAATAACAATTTTAGAACTTCTCTATCTATTAAGAATAAAGCTGTCACTGACATTTCTAATTTATTTAAAATATCTTTATCATCATACTCTGCTTCACTTAACAAATAAAAAGTAAGAATTCACTTTATTTAGCTACAAAATGAATTATAAATCTTTCTGTCTTTTTTTAAAATTGCTTTTTTTTCTTTAACTTCTTTCACAACACTCATCATACATTTAATACTTTCATGCTTGACTGATTAATGCTGACAATTTATACAATAAATATAGCAATAACAACAACATAAACAACATTAATAGAGTAACTGTTGAGTTAAATTAAGCTTAACTTTTAAAATCTAATCTGACTTGTTGAGCTTAATATTGAGACTTGACTCAACTTGTAATATTGTGTAATTTTCATTGTTTGTTAAGTAATTTTGATAATTTTTACATCATTAGAAACCCCTCACAATTTTCTACAAAATGAGTCTAAAATCATAAAAACTGAATTACTTTCAAGCTTAATGCACACAGCTAAAGTTTTGTTTAAATCTTAAAGTTTCTGTCACTATGATTGTTCACAGCTAACAAGACATGCAAAATAAGTGAAAAATCAGCTTTAAAAAAGCCTGATGATCACTTTAAATATTAATAACAATGTAAGCATCATATACTGCAGTGCTGCAGAGCTAACTTTTTTAAAGCTTTTATACTTTATTAAACTGTCATTACATATATAATAAAGAACTTAAACACAAACTTTATTTTCTTTATTGATAGATAATAACTCACAGTCATTATTTATTTCTATTAAGTCTATACAATTCTTGCATTTCTTGACTGCAATATATCTTTCATATATAAGTAGATAATAGAGATGCAGATTTATACAATGTATTCATTATATATTAATGTTATTTTCATTTAAAAAAGTAATGATCTCATTTTTAATAACTATAAGCAGTGTCAACATAATATAAGTCTGTTCTCAGAATGTCATTGTACATCAAAGCATTTCAGAAGCAGCTGTAACAACTATAAATAATATAATTATATATTTTAATGCTCTATACATTAAAGAAAAGAGTTCTTAAGTGAAAATTTAAATAATGTAGAGCTTAATAAAGCAGATTAAATACTTTAAGAACAGTATCTTGCTTTGATTTTATCATTAGCAGAAATGATCATTATTAATCTCATTAAAGAGACTTAATTAATATATATAACATTTTCTTTTCTTTTGTCTTTAGCTTTAGATTTAATCATACAGATTATATATAACACTTAAGTGTAGTGTCTTATCTCTGTATAATGCTCAGAACAAGTAGTCTTGACAAAATTAAGAAGATATAATTAATATAATAAGAAAATAAATGTAAATAAATTTAAACTTTTACTTTATATAATCATAAATCAATGTAGTACTTTCTGTTACATCTCAATCAGAGATTTCTCTGATATAGAGTTTAGAGATTAGAGCTTGTAATATAAAAGAAGTTTTCAGTATATTAAAGTTAATTAGTAGATAGCAGATACTAAATAATGATTATTATTGAATACATTTATTTTCTTAAAAAAGATGATCTATCTATATACTACTGAGTCACTGTGCTTATTAAGATTATCATAAATATAATGAGCTAATAGATCTCTTCTGAGTTTATTATTTCACAGAGATTGTCATAAGCATATTGAGCTGAGTGATTTTATATTTAAAGATATGTTATATTTGTATATATTTAATTACTACATAATTATTACTAAATATGATCATAACACAATTTCTTTCTTTTAAGCACTAATTCTCTAAACTTCTTAAGTAAAAGTATGTCTATATTTAATTTTCTCATTATTATGTCATCTTTTAAGCAGAAAAATCATTTATAACTTGCAAAATTCATTACAATTTACAGTTTCATTTCTTTTATTGCTTGTAAACATTGCTTTAAGTTTCAGATACTTTATACTGTTATGACTGATTCTTTAAAGTGTTTTAAGTATACTTATTGTGATTAATCTTGTATTTCAGTATTGTTAAAATCTTTAAGTTACACTCATATTTAATTAAAATCTGAACTCAAAATGACTCTGAATGAACATGCTGTTCAAGAAAAAATGTTAAAAAAACAAACTACTTATCTTTCTATGCTGAATACAAAGATTCTTTGTCTTTTTAAGACTCTTCAACTAAATAAGTCATATATGTTTATTAAAGTTCATTGTGTTGCTGAGAAACTTAATGATGACATAAATGAAGTAACAGATAACAAAAATCTGTCTAAAATTTTAAATCTTAATATTCTTATGAACTCTTTAAGTTCTAATTTCTTTACAGATTCTAAGTCTTCTTCTTAAATTGCTGAAGTATTCTTATATAATTAAGTAAGTTTTCTTAAAATTTTTGAGTGCTTTTTAAAGCATCATATTCTTTTTATTTAACAAGATAATAAGCTTTTTCATTAATCATTTTCTTTTTTAAAATGTTCTCAACTTCATATTTGTTTTTGAGTTCAACAGACATTGATGTAATTTGAAGTAATATAAATTGATTATATTGTTAAAGCATTAATGCATAAAATACTAAGTGTATTTATATCTCTTAAAATAAATTTAATTTGTAACTTAACTTCTTGATGTTTCTCTTAATTATGAATGACTCAATGCTTTTATTTATGAGTTTCTTGCTCTTTACTTTTGTTTACATATTGTTCATTTATAGATATATCTTCTTATCAACTTTAAATAATTTTACTTTTATTATTTATCTCTTCTGTTTTTTAATTCTCTTTATAAGATCAGTATGCAGTTCTTTAAGCTTTACAATATTCAATATTGCTTTTTAACTCTGAGAATCTATGCACTTACAGATCTTGCTATATCTTTAAGTAATATTTATAATTCACTTTAAATGATGTCTTTTTGTGATTTTGTTTCATACATTATTGTACATAAACTGTGTCATAAACAGCAATTATACTCAATTATTTTATTTTACATTGACATAGTGCTGCAAATACATCTTAACTGTCTGATTCATTCATTTACTCTGTTTATTCATTTATAAATGATAAGCTATTAACATTTTATGCTTTATCTTAAGTTCTGCTGTGAATGTTTCTTAAAACTTACTTATAAACAGTTTATCTTTATTGATGATAAACTTCTTTAATAGTTTATGATTGTTAATTAATTCTTACAATATAATGTACATCAATATTAATGCTGTTACAGTTTCTCTGAATAAAATAAACATTATATACTTCATCAATCTATTCACTATAATCAATATGCTGTCAAATCTGACTTTTTATGCTGAGTTCTTTGACTTTAATAACTTAATAATAAAGTTAATAATAACAGACTCTCAAAGCACACTCAATACATTCAATTTAATTATTTCATTGTAATGCTTATCTTTCTGAATCTTATTGTGTTAATATGAATTGCATTTAATGATGTATTTAGTAATTTAATTTTATAAATTACTTATGTTGCATCTTCTTCATATAATATCTTTGATACATTTAACTTCTAGATGTTCATCAGCTCAGCTGTTATAACATATTTTAATGAGTTCTTTATTTATTAAGAAAGTATTCTTCATCTTAAGTGTTGCTGCTAAATCTTTTATGAGAGTTTCTTACTTATCTTTACATAAAATTTTAATGTAAATCATCTTCACTTCTTTGTGATCTAATCATCTATTTAAAGTGTTGACATCATCATTCTCATTATTCTTTTTATAATAAATTTGAAATTCAAAGTCTGTCAACTATTTTGCTCAGTAAATTCATCATTAATTTAGTTGCTTTGTCATTATGAAGTTTCTTAGATTCTTATGATCTATAAAGATCTAAATAGACTTTTTCATTTCTATAAGATAAGATCTTCAATCTTGCAGTGCTTTCACTATTGTGAGAAGTTCTTTATTATAAATTTTATATTTTTTCTTAAGTTCTAATAACTTTCTAAATCAATATATAATAAGCTTCTTCTGTTCATCTTTAATTTAATATAGACATGCATCTACTGCAAAATCTGAAGTGTCAATTTTCAGTATTTTTTTGCATATTAAGTTGAGTATTTACAGATATACTTTTTCACTAAAACTTTTCTTTAATGTATAAAACACATTCTTCTGCTTTTTATCTCAATGTTATTTTCTATTTTTGTATATTAAACACATAAAAGATTCTGCAATTCTTATATAGTTAAATATAAACTTTCAATAATAGTTTATTAATTCTAAAAAGACTTATACTTTCTTAATCTTTCTCAGCATCAGTCAGTCTTTGACTGCTTTTATCTTCTTAAAGTTCTTTTTAATTTAATTAAATTAAATAACATATCTTAGAAATTCAATTTTCTTAATTTTAAATCTGCTTTTTGACTTTTTCACATACAAAACTCTTTCATTGAGCTTTGCTAAAATCTTGTATACATATTTGTGATATATCTTAAGATTGTCTGAATATATTAAAATATTATTGAGATATATAATTACAAAATCATTAAAATACTCTCTCAATATATTGTTGATGAGTCTTTAAAAGATGATTAAAACATTCTTAAGCTTAAATGACATAACAATATATTTATAATATTTATATCTTATTTAGAATGTCATTTTTCATTCTTTATTCTTCTTTATGCATACACAGTAGTACACTTTCTTCAGATTTAAATTTATAAATTATTTAGCTTTTTTTAATCTGTCTTGCAACTCTTTTATCAACAATAGAAAATAACTGTCTCTGTAAGTTATCTTGTTGAGTTGTTTATAATTAATATATAATCATTTAATGTCATTCTTTTTTGATACAAAAAGTATTAAATAATCAATTAATGACTTTAATGATTTAACAAATTCTCTCTTTAAATTCTCAGCAAAATAGTTTCAGACTTTTTTTTAGCTAATCTTTACTCATTAAATATAAAGATATTCACTTCAGTTACTTGCTCTCTATAAATAATATCTCATAATCTTAAGATTTATACTTTAATAAATTCTTTTCTAATTGTTTAAAAATCTTATATATGTTATTTGTTACATACAGTTCTTTATTAATTCAGTTAATTTAAGAATTCTTTTTGCATAATCAGAGCATTTCTAGTATAACATCATACTTAACTAACTTAAAAACATTCAATGTCAACTTCTGTAAATCATTTAATATTATGACTTCAATATAAATTTCTTTATAAATTCATTCAAATTCTCTGTTAATCATATATACTTACATAAGCTTTAACACTCTTCATGATGTCAATTCTAGCTGTTTAATTACTCATTATAATATAAAGTTATTAATCACTTCTGAATTTATCATTACTTAAAGTCATTTCTTCAGCAATATCTCAATATCAACTTATATCTTGTAATTGTTATTATTGTCAATTCATTAAGACATTAAAAACTTCTTATTCTTTAATTTTACTGAAAAAGCTTAAGATTTTTTGACTTCTTAAAGCTTTTTACTTTCATCAAAGCTTGCAAGACTCAGTTCTTGCTTTAAAGTTCATTAAACTCTTTTTAAAATTCTTTAAACTTTATTGTCTTTACATTTTCTTATTGCTTCTAAAGATCATTAACTATCTCTTATAAGTAACACTGTTTTCACTTTAATTCTTATTGCTAATTTTTAAGTATTTATTGTTACATTTCAGTGCATACATTCTCAGAATGCTCATGCTGATTCTTAAATCTCATATTAATTTCTCAGTTATTGACATTCTTTAAGTTTACATTCAAATTCAGATACATTTAGATAAGATTCTTTAAATCTTTAACTTCTACAATATCTTTTTTTTAAGTTTTATAAATATCAACTTCTTTAATCTTATTCATATCATTCTTAATAACTTTCTCTAAAATAGCTAATCTCTTCAATTCATTCATTTTAACATAATTAGTGTTGTACTTTTTCTTAAACTTTTATGATCATCATTTAACTCTGTCTTTGCTGCTTATGTACACAAAACAGTTATCATTATAGCAGACTGTTCAGCTCAGTTAATTATGCATTATTGTTAAGTTTATTATTGTAACTTTCTTTCTTTATCATTAAGATTTCTTACAATCTCTGACAAAATATTCAGATTTATCACAGTTATAATAATTGCAAATCTTTACTTATTGAGTGTAAGACTTATAGAGCTTGCTTATATATCATTCTTGCTTTATTAATTTAGTTTTTAACTTCTGATTGTGCTTCTCAATATTATTAAGATTCATTAAGTCTTCTTATATTCTGATAATAAATTGTTGTCTTTATGTTCTTAAAGCTATATAAGATCTCATTTTCTTCATTCATTATTCTTATTGTTGACTGTCAATATTAATGAAAATATTTATTATCTCTTAAAGTTCTTCAGAGCAGTCTTATCACACTATTTTGTTCTTAATAGACTTACTTAATTCTCAATAATATTGCAATATTAAGACATCATTATTTCAGTCTGTTAAAACTACAATATACTGAAACTTCACTGAGTACTTAACTGCTAATTTATTCATCTTTAATGTATAAAGTCATCATTTTACTGCTCTTTTCTCAATAATTATTTTAAAAGTCTTTTAAAGTTCTTTCTTAAACTTCTTAAAGTCATTAAAGATTAATTCTTTATCAACTTTGTATTTTCTTGATGACTTATCTAGAAATTCATGCAGTTTAAGATTGACTCAGTTAAATGCTGCATTCTTGAGATAAATTACTGTATATAAATCTTTATTTATCTTGAAGTTAAACTTCTTCTGATTGAAATCTATGTATAAATTAAGCTTTATTAAGAAGCTTCACAACTTCTTATATTCTTCACTGAATGCATTCAGCATCAATATCTTCAATATATTATTCATCTCTTATAGATCTTTAAAATTCTAAAAATTTACTGTATTAATAAAGACTGCTTTCTATGTGCTGAAGATTATATCTTATATCATAAGAATATTCAATGTATTATATCTCAATCAAAAATTTCTCTCATATAGAATCTAGAGATTAAAGCTTGTAATATAAGAGAGATTTTCAGTACATTAAAGTTAATTGATAAATAGCAGATATTAAATAATGATTATTATTGAACATACTCATCTTCTTAAAAAAGATAATCTATCTATATATTATTGAATTGCTGTGCTCATCAAGATTGCTGCAAACATAATAAGTTAATAGATTTCTTCTGAGTCTATTGTCTTGCAGAGATTGCTGTAAGCATATTGAGTTGAGTGACTTTATATTTAAAAATATGCTGTACTTATATATATCTAGTTTAGACTGATTGTCAAGCTTTTTCAAAGCTGATTTTTTACTTTGCATGCCTTGTTAGCTGTGAACAATCATAGTGGCAGAAACTTTAAGATTTGAACAAAACTTCAGCTGTGTGCATTAAGCTTGAAAGTGATTCAATTTCTATGATTTTAGGCTCATTTTGTAGAAAATTGTGAGGGGTTTCTAATGATGTAAAAATTACCAAAATTACTCAACAAACAATGAAAATTACACAATATTACAAGTTGAGTCAAGTCTCAATGTTAAGCTCAACAAGTCAGGTCAGATTTTGAAAGTTAAGCTTAATTTGACTCAACAGTCACTTTAATCTAGTTATTATATAATCATTACTGAGTATGATTGTAACACTTTCTTATACATTGTTGAAGCATATAAAGATTGATTGTAATTCTGTATAAAAAGATTTAAAAAGATTTATATAAATTTTAAATAAGTTAAGCATCATTTCTTAAGTATTACTGTGTTCTTCATTGTTGATGCTGATTCTCATATAAATTTTGTATACTTTAATTATTTAATTAAAAATTTTCTTTTAAATTCTTTACAGCATTGTAAAACTCTTTTCTTAAGAATCTCTTTCATCTTATATTTATCTTTCTTATTCATTATGTGTGATGACAATTGCAAATCAATTATATACTGAAAAAAAAGAAGATTCTTAGCTGCTAATCACAGCATTACTAAATTAAACACATTGTATATTTTTAATAATGTATTTAGTCAGAATGCATGTGAGCTAATCTTTTTGACAATAATATATTTAATGTTTTTAACATTAAATTTCTTACATAATCAATTTGTACAGACATTCTTCAAATTTAATTAGACTTTATTTTCTTTCTTAAAGTCATATAATTACTGTCATTTTCAATTAACAGTTTCTTTCTACACTTATTGTACAACAGTTATTGTCATTTAAGCTTATTTCATTACTTTCTTTATCTTTCATACAATTTCATTTACTTTCTGAACAGAGCTCTTTTCTAATTGTATAAAACTTAATTTCTTAAATAACTACAAGAATTTCATATGATATCTATGTAATAAAAAGAAGAAACTTATCTCTGTAAATGTAAAGTTATGATTGTTTATAATTAACTCAGTCATTAAAAGAAGACTGACTCAGTTGCTTTAATCATAATTAATAAATATATAAATGTACACTTCAACATTCTAATTTATTCTCTCAGTTACTTCATCAATTTCTGAGTAATAGACAGTGAAAACTCTTTATATAATTTTTAATAGTTGACAGACTCTTTTTTACAAACTATTAACAAACTGAGTGTCTTAATTTAACATTATGATTGTTGACAGACTGTATACTTAATAAAAGCATCATATAAAGATTTTAATTACTTATTTAATCAACATATCATTGTAAAGCTCTAGAATTACTTTTTTGCTAAGTTAATCAATAATTATTAATAAATTTATACAATTCTGATTTAAAAAAAGATCAATTACAAAGTTAACAGATATCTCTCATTAAATTTTCACTGAAACAGATAAAGATTTTAAAAATTCTTAATGATGATTCTTTTAACTATTATTTATATAACACTTATTACAATTTCAATAAAACTTACAGACTTCTTACAGCATACTTAATTAGAAAAACTGTTAAAAAAGAAGTTCTGCAATGACATTTCTTTTTAAGTGATCTGTCATAATTAAGTTATGAGTATATTGAATCAGACTTATACAGAGAAGTTTAAAGTTAAATATTTATTATTGCTTTTAAAAGAATAACTTATCTTTTATATTCAGAAAACACTCTGTTATTGAAATCTTCATTTTTAATATGATGAAAAATAATCTATATTGTTTCTAAATAGCTTTACAGAGTTCTTTATATGTACTGTCTTTAACTTTAATCTCTATTTATAACTATTTTAAGTTGACAGTTTCACTAAAAATGTCTTGATCTTACATAATTGAGATCTTTAACACATCAATTACTGTCATAAAGACAATATATATAAGTTTAATTAACATTTCAGACTGAATTATCTGCATTGTATAATACTAAATTCTCTCATTAAAAACATCTTTCAGCATGTTTTACTTTCTTTTTAACAAAGCATTCACTCTCTTATTCAGCTTATCAGATAGATAAAGTATTAAGAAGTTATAGTGTAATAAAATTAAAAATCATTACATTTACTGTTCAGTCAGCTTTTATACAGTCATAAAGTATTTTAAATTCTTATAATCTGTGTAAATCTGAAAACTTTTCATACTTTTTAACTCAGCATTTCATTTTTTCAGATAATATATGATAATTAATATCTCTTTGTCATAAATCTCATAGTTACACTCTGCAAATGCATTCTTCTTTAAGTAATAAATGCAAGATCTTTACACATTATTCATTAACTGTAACAATGTGTCATCTATACATCAGTCAGATGAATTTGTTTTCATAATTGTCATACAAGTATGATCAAATTGAATCAGAATGAATGCAGTTACAAATATAGCTTTAAGTTTTTTAAATCTTTGATCAGCATCTTTAGATCATTTAAAAGATGTATTCTTTCATATAAACATTATTATTGACATCATTAAACTGAAAAAATTCTTTATAAACTTTCTGTAAAAATTTACAAAGTCAATGAAGCTCTAAACATTCTTAACTGATTATAATACTTTTCATTTTATAATGACTTTCATTTTCTGTAAATTCATTTATACATTCTTCTTAACTTTCAAGATGAATTCTAAATACTTAATTGATTTAACTTTAAATTCATACTTATCAATATTAATTTGCAGTTCAGCTTCTCTTAATCAGAGTGCTATTTTTCATATATGATTACAATGCTGTTGTAATGATTTATTAATGAAAATTAGAATGTTATTCATATATATAGAATAGAATTCATTTAGAAAGTTTTATAAAATTCAGTTAATGTATCTCTGAAAAGTACTTAAGACATTAATTAAATTAAAAGATATCATCATTTATTCATATAACTTATATCTTATATAAAAGATCATTTTTCACTTATCTTCAGCAGCAATTCAGATCTTATAAAAGATCACAATAACATTTAGCTTAATATATCATTGTACTTATTCAATGTTTTGAAAGATCTCATAAATCAGAAGTAATAAATACTGATTCTTTTATGTAATACAGTTTAAATCTTAATAATTTACATAAAATCATAAATTATTCTCTGACTTTCATATAAACAGAACAGAAGCTGCTGCAGATGAGTTGCTGATTTATATAAATTGTTTATTTAAAAGTTTTATTAATGTCTTATACAAAATTAGTAGCTTCTCTTAAATTATATTATACAAAAATTCTTATAATATCTTTAACTTCTTCTCATCTATTTCTTTTAACTTAATACAATAATTCATTTCTTTCTCTCTCAAAAGAGACAACTTCTCTGTCATTATATGATTAAAAAGATTTAAGAAATTATGATAATGCTTTATAGACAACATTTTTAAATCTATTTTCTTTTATGAAATTAAGACTTTTTCAATGTCAGTTATACTGATTAAAAACATCTTAATCTTTCTCTGTTTCTTCTCTTTCTTCTGTATAAGATGCATAAATAATGTAGTTAATATCATAAGATAACTAAAAACATCTTTAGTAGACATTTCTCTATTTTATATAAAGATTTCTGTGAATTTTATTGTGAAAAAGATGTTACTTACATTTAAAATTATCTCATTCTGCTTCATTCAGAGTAGACTCAATATTAGATTATAAGATGTTATCTTAAAAATAATGTAAAAAATGTTCTTGTTTTCTGATATTCATCAATATTAATTTATATAATGACTACTTCTTTTACTGATGCATCTGACAGTTCATTAAACTCTGTAATTGTATAAGAATTTATCTTTATACACTATAAGTTATGATTTTAAGCAAAGCAGAAAGTGATCATTTTATAGAATAGACACTTAATATTATATAAGATATGTATATACAATTTTTTATTGACTAATATTGACATAATAAAGAGAGCATTATTTATTTATTTCTTAAATTTCTTTCAGCTCTTATCATACTTCATATACTTTCAGCTACAACTTCTATCAGAAGTAAAGTGACTATCAGATTAGATTAACTTGATCTGACCTGAACAGAGCTTCTAAGTCAAATTAAGTTAAGCTTTAATTATTAATCTGAGAGTCTGAGTTAAGCTTTAACATTGAAGTTTAACTTGACTCAGAAGCTCTGTTTAGATTTTAAGAATTCTGAGACTGATTAGTAAGTAAGCTCTTGAAACTTGACTTAAGAATAGAGATTATGACTTAGAGATTACTGATACATGAGTGTTATAAGTGAGGCTACATAAGAAAGAGAATCTGATAACATTAGAAAAATTGCAAAAGATGAAAGCAATCTTTCATATGTTGCAGACATATTAAGAAGATAGAGTATACTAGTTAATGTATTTTTGCTTTGTAGAGAATGAGTGATCTGATAATTAAGTTAATAATGCTTATATATAATGCTCATAAAGCAGACATGTAGTTAAACAAGAAGAGTTGTGTGCAATGCTAATTGAAAATGTTGCAATAGTAGCTGCTGTCAATATAAAGCTGCTTAATAACAGAAGCTAACTAATTTTAATTTAGTTTAAGCTGTCAAGAATAGTCTGACTTAACTCTGTCTGAAACTTAACTCTGTATAGAGTCAAGTCAGGTTGCAAAGTAAAGCTCAATAAGTTAAGTTAAGTTTTAAAATCTGAGCCTAATCTGACCTGATGGTCAGCCTAGTCAGAAGCTACTCTTTTTCTAAATTTTTATTTTTTTTCAATATTTTTTTCATAAATTCAGTGACAGATACATTAATGATGTGAAGACACACAGTAAATAGAAGTTTGCATTTTTAGATAAAGTATTTATTATCTTTACATCATATATACAGTCATTTCATACAACACTTCATCATTTTCTTTTTAAATACTCATCATACACATTATTTCTTTTCTATTTCTATAGCAGTCACAATGACATACTCTGTAGACTCTTAATTCATACTATTTGAGTGAGATTGCTAAATAATAATAATAGTTGTTGTACAGCTCTTTTAAGTGACAGTCTTTATGAGTAACTCTATGTTGTGATTGATTCATTGCAACAAGATAACATAATAATTATATAAAATCAGAATTTAAGACTGTTGCTGAGAAATATCTTCTTAACTACATTGTTTTATTTTAAGTTTCTTATCTTCAGCAATGTACATTCAAAGAGAGCAAGATATTTAATAAATGATTTGCTTTTCTGCTTTAGAGCTTTTAAGATTTAAATGATTTATTTATGAAACTTAAAGTCATCATACATATGTTATAACTGTTCAATAAGTTCTTTAATGATTATACAGATTATAATCTCATTTAATTTGATGTAAACTGCAATTCAAAGTATAATTTAATTCAAAGTTATTTCTTTTGATCAGCTGTGAATATATCAGAATTGCATCTCAAATGATTTTTTTTGCAAATTCACACTTAATTTGACATCAATTTGCAACAATCATGATCAAAATTCTATTCATTTTTTTTCAAACATGAATGTATTGAACAACAGACAAGATCTTTAATGATTATTATCTTTTATAACTGTTATAAACTTCTTTATAGTGAGAGCTGTTATATAATCAGTAAAAACTTAAGATGATGATGATGTTAATGTTATTGCAGCATTAAATATCATTACAGTGTTGAATGCTGTTGCTGAGCTAATTAATGTATTTACTGTAGAATTGAATTGTTTAGTTATTACATTATATAAATGATTTGTACAACTTCTTTAATTATACATTTTCTTCAACAATTATCAATTTCTCAGACTCTTCTGTCATAAAGATTTCTTTGCTCATTCTGCACTGATTAAAACAATTGTACAGCAAGCTTACAATGTGATCTCACTTATTGATGAACTTAATCAGAGCACAAATCTCATATATGTTCTTGTTGTTCTCAATGATGAAAATTGACTTTTTAAGAATTGTCATCTTGTGAAGATTACACAACTTCATGAAATCAAGATGAACAAATTGTTGATGTTAAAGTCTATAAGTCTTGATCTTTTCATTTAATGATGCAGTGTTGATGTCTAATAAATTAATTATAAGATCATGCTCATGAGTCTAAATATGTGAGCTTGCATCTGAAGCAATAACAGAGAAGATGATCTCTAAATGTAATGTGTACACTGCAGATATCAAAGCAAATTCATTAAGACTCTTTACAATGTACTTAATTATATAGATTTTATTTTGCTTTAATATTTCTATTATAGTCTTACTGTGCTTATCATACATCTGAAGACAATATTAATTAAAGCTTTTATACAGTTTCATTTTGTACATTCACTTTTCTGATAGAAAATTGATCTCAAGTCTAAATATATAAAGTGTTAAACTCAGTCTTACAGAATTTTCTAATCTGACTTGTATAATGATTACTTCATAATAATAAAAGTATAAATGTTCTTTCTTAACTTTAATTTGCTGATGCCTCATTTATATAAGAAGATCACTGAAGAGTTGAAGTTAATCAGTTATATATAAGAAGAATTTAAAGTCTGCAATTTATTCAGATTTAAACATCTTACTGACAGTCTTCTTAAATAAAGCAGTAATTTCATTGTTAATTTTCTCTTTCTTTTTAAATTCAAAGAAGAAGTCATCATCATTACTGTCACTAACTTCTGTATCAAAGATTCTGTATCTCTTTTCTTTTTCTTTATAGACTGACTTCTAATACAACTTAACTGCAGTTAATCTGTACAGCTTAACTGCAGTTAATCTGCTTGTCTTCTTTTAAGTATTTTGCTTAATGTCAGAAAGAAATTCACAATCTTTAATGAAGTGAAAGCTGTTGCAAAGAAAATATTTAATAAAGCAATAAGAAAAATGATCATTGTCTAAGCTGAATGATCTGTGATAATGTTGCTTAATATTAGCTATGCAGTGATTTGATAAACTGCAATTTTAATTCATTAAATATTAATCTTTCTTCTATTTGTCTGCTCACAAAACAATGACAGTTTTGTCAGTCTTAAGCTGTGTCTCTTTTTTCTGAAACTTTCATAAATCTCTTTTGATATCTGAATTGTCTTAAGTGTTGATGACATTGCAGATCATAACATACTTAATTAATAGCACTTAAAGCAGTGTTTAAAATTGTTGTTCTAATTTAAACAACTTAATCATGTCAGATTGAGTTGCAGTGATCTTTCTGCTAAGTTTACTTAAATAAGTTTATGCTTCTTTAATGAATACATTCTCTGACATTTTATATCTGACAAACTTCATCAAATATTGTCTCTCAGTTGTCTGCAGCTTCTTTTTGTACTTGAACTTCAGCACATTTTAAACATTCTTTATATTAATTTTGTTCATTAGATATTCTTGATCATCTCTGTTCATGCAGATAATAAGTTAATATAAAATCTTTACATCAGTTTTCTGATTTCTAAAGCTGAGACTACTGAGAAAAAATAAGTCTAAGAATTTGTTAATTAATATATTGACTACTAAGACTTCAACAACATTTCATAGATCTTTTTCTATTAATTATCTTTTTATAAGAGTGAATCATTGATTGCAGTTCTTGTGAGTGAGAATTGAAACAGATCATCACTTTATAAAGAAGTTTTTGAAGTTTATGATGATGATAGTTGACATGTAGTATAAGAAGTGAATAAAGTAAAATAATGATGTATACATTAAAGATAATATAAATAAAATAAATAGAAAGCTTTTATATCTTTTATTTTGTGAGATAATAATGCTTATTTATCTTAATGACTTATATTAAGCTGCTGAAGAACAGTACTTTCTGAGCAACTATAAATGCTGATTTTTGCTGAGATCAATTTTCTGTGAATCTTCTAAATTAAATGTACTCAGCTACTGCAGAACAGTGCTTTTTGAGTAACTGTAAATGCTAATTATTGTTGAGATCAATTCTTTGTAAATCTTTTAAGTCAAATGTATTCAGCTACTGCAAAATGCTGATTTTACTAAAGTCAAATTTATCATAAATCTCAATAGTCAGTGATACTGCTAGAGCTGAATTGACTATGAATCTCAATAGTTGATATACACAGCTATCATCAGTGTGCTGATTCTGTTAAAGTCAGATTTATCATGAATCTCAATAGTCAGTAATGCTGCTAAAGCTGAATTGATTGTAAATCTCAATAGCTGACATACTCAGCTATCATTACACTAAAAGTATGCACTTTCTCTGAAAAGCTTCTTGCTAATCTGAGCTCATAATTTATTGAAAGAAAGTAAATACTTATACTATACTATGCTGTCTAGTGAAATTTCTAAACTGTGTTGTCTATGAGTACATCTTGATTAAGAGAGTTACAGAAGAAGTAGAAAGAATGTTAACTGTAGTTAATGTAAGTAAAGTCTTCACTCAGCTTCTGATGCTAGTTCTACTTTGCTTTATAGAAGCAGCTAGAACATTGCTTCTCAACATTAATTATTAAATTAATATTAAAGATATGAGTCAATTCTCTGAGAGTCAACTTTCTTTCTATATAATAAGATTGTTTTCTCTATAAAAACAATTATATTCAATAACAATCATTATCTAGCATCTGCTATCTACTGATTAATTCTAACATACTGAAAATCTCTCTTATATCACAAGCTCTAATTTCTAAACTCTATATCAGAGAAATCTCTGATTGAGATGTAATAAAGAAGAGATTTAAATAATATCTTTAGCAGAATAAATAAATATATATATTTTGCTCATTTATAGCTCTACAACAAATCATTGACAAAGATTTAAAGAAACACTGCTTTAAAACTCATTTATATATACATATAAATTCTTAATGATTACTGAGAGCCTCAGAACTTCTTGTAGACTAGAGATAAATTACAACAGAACATTTTATTAATTGTTTTAAAAGCTATTTAAGAAGAAACTGCAACATATAGAAAGAATAAACTGAAAATAATTCATTAAATAGTTAATCTTAATCTCAAAACAATTCTCATAAAAAAGATTTATGAAAACTCTTGCAATAAAGCAAGCTTTATGCAGATAAATTACAGACATCATTACATATCTTGTTTTTATGCAGAACAGATCATAACAATATTAGCAATGATAACTTTTTTAAAACATAAATTTTGACAAAGAAGTTCTTCTTTAAAGAAGATCAAGCAGATCTCAGTAACATTAATAATAAAATGTCTGCACATTATATACTGAATATTTTATTCATAATTACTGCAGAACAGATCAAATAGACAATTCATAAACTGTTAAATGACAAAGTCTCAGAGTTAAATAACATTTCAAATGAGATTTTTAAGAAAATGACTTATATCATTAAAAATAATCTTGCTTACACAATCAGCAAGTACTTTATCAATAAGATGATGTCAGAAAGCTTTTGCAAATTCATTACAGTAATTTTGAGAAAGAAGAGAAAGAAGAACTATTTATTTTTAAGTAGTTATTGTTTCATTATGCTGAAAAACACAATCACAAAACTCATAAAAAAGCTAGTTGCAGAGTAAATTGCTGATGCAGTAAAGACATATAGTTTTTTTTCTTAAAATTAAATGAGAACTAAAAAGCAAAGATCTATTCTCACTGTTTTAGAGCTGCTCACATTATGTGTTAACACTGTATAAAAAGCAAAGTCAAAATGTATAATGTTGATGTTCAGTCTGAATTTAAGTGAAGTATTTGACAATGTCTTGCATAAGAGATTGTTGCACATTATGTGGACTGCAGATCTTTTATTATAAATTATTTATGTTGTAAAATGCTTTCTGACTGAATAACACACAAGAATAATCTTTTCAAAATTTGAAAGCAATTAAATATTTACAAAATTAAACATTTTACAAGAATCTTCTCTATTTTTAATTCTTTTTTTCTTCTTCTTCATATTGAAACTACTGACAACCTTTAAGTGATCAGAGAGCAAGATCATAACATTTGACTTTGTAAATAATATAAATTTAATTATATAAGAAATCTTTACTCAGACAGATTATTGCAGACTGAAGTCAGTTTATAGTTGATGCATTGTATGAATAAAGAGATATGAGATAAGATTTGCATTAAATAAATATTAATTACTTCATTTTATAAAATGTTATAGAGATCTCAATAAGAATCTGATGAGTACTGTATGCTTTAATGATTAAGAGATCTCAACAGAAACAATAATATATGTATTGAATGTTCAGATTGATGCAAGACTAAAATGAAAAGAGTATATGTAATAGATAGTTCAGAAAGACAGTATGATATTTGAAGCTCTTTTGTGCATTATAGCTTTCATATAAGAATTATTTATGAAGTAATCTTAACTTCTTTACATAACAGTAATTTAATCAGCTATACTTTACATATTGTAGATGTGAGATCTATAAGAGAATGATACTTTATCAATAATATTACTCATTAAATCACTAAAATACTTACAGAATTGCTGTCTCTACAGAATAATAAGAGTTTATAAAAGAATTCTTACTACTGCATTAAAGTGAGAGTTAAATGTTCTGTTAATGAATCTACACATAAAACACAAGATAATGCAGAGATTCCTTAAGACAGTTAGTCACTTAATTGTTATAAAGATTAGTTAAGTAGTGAATACAGTCTGAATAATGCTTTAATGCTTAATCAGTAAGATGCTGATGAGATATTGATGTAATGTGATCTTCATATTAAGATTAATAACAGCAGCAAAGAGTCTACAAAAAAGAGCACTGTCATAGATAAAGAAGTAGACACAGTAATAATTAGAGAAATAATCAGTGAGCTTATAGAAAATACTGAATAGATGAATAAATTTTGAGTAAAAGTGAAGATAAATTCACAAGATAGAATAACAAAAAGCAACAATTTAAAGAACAAACTGAATGCAATTAATTTATTAGCTATATAACAATCTTTATAAATACAAAGCAACAGCTCTTTTTCTGCTTTATACAAAGATACTGAGTCTTAATGTCTAATTAGTCTTAATGAGAATCTCAGAAGTTGATAAGTGCTGTGTATATAAATAATCAATAAAAATCATACATTATATACTTCTCTTCTGCTCAAATCATAAAGACTTTCTCAGCAAGCTAAGCTTATAAATCTTTATGACACTTTGTTTTTAAAGATCAGCACTCATCAAATAATCAGATAACTTATTGTTAATAATCTTCTTAATTAGTTCAGTCTTGCATAACAGATCACTCAGAAGAATATCTCAGACTATAATGATTTTATATATCTAAATAACTAAATAATGATTTAATAAATTAGAATAGATTCAATAAATACAGAGAGATTATCTGCTGATTAATGAAAGTAAATGTTTAAGAGACAGACTCATTATAGATATACTGATGTACACAAAAGATAATGATGATAAGTCAGCATCTTGTTGATGAGACATTCACAAAACAGAATTAAGATTTTTCATTTTAAATTTTTTTTTATAATGATGATTTGTCCTCATAGATCTAGATAGAAACTGAATAGAGAGTTAATAGAACAAATAACAATAGATAGCAGTATGATAAGTAAAAATTATTTATTGAATATATTTATCTTTTTAAGAGAGATAATCTGTCTATATATTAAATAGATATCATAAATATTTAAAACATTAATATTTTTCTTATTCAAATTATTTCTATCTAATCACTGAAATCATTAAAAACATGAGTATTTATATTGTCTTTAATATTTCTATATATTTATATATTTATCATATTTATATACTTCTGATTACTGCATAACTACTTATTAATTATATTATAACACAATTTCTTTCTCTTAAAGACTAGTTCTCTAGACTTTATAAATAAAAGTGTAACTCATTTTAACTTCTTTACTATTATATCTTTTATTCATTACAAAAATCATTTGCAGCTCACAGAAATCATTGTAACTTAAAATATTACTTTTTTTATTATTTGTAATCATTATTTCAGTCTATTAATTGTCTACTTTATTATATCTAATCAGTCAGGTTGCTCTGAGTGCATTTATTATGATTGTTTATGTATTTTAGTGTTGTTAAAATCTCTTAATTGTACTTATCTTTATCTGAAATCTGACATCAAAGATGCTATAAATAAATATATAAAGCAGACTGCACATCTATTCAAATTAAATATAAAAATTCTTTATTTTTTTAAGACTTTTAAATAAAATAAGTCTTAAATGCTTATCAAAATTTGCTGTGTTGCTGAGAAACTTGATAATAACATAAATGAAGTAATGAATAATAAAAAAGATACTAAGAACATTTTAAATTTTAATTCTCTTATAAAATTAATAAATTCTAATTTCTTTATAAATTTTAAGCTTTCTTCTCAAATTGCTGAAGCATTCTTACATAATTAAATAAGTTTTTTTAATTTTTTTATGTGCTTTTTAAAGCAGCATATTCTTTTCATTTAATGAAATAATAAACTTCTTTATTAATCATTTTCTTTTCTAGAATGTTCTTAACTTCATATTTAGTTTTAAGTTCAACAGACATTGATGTAATTTAAATTGATATAAATTAATTATATTGTTAAAGTATTAATATATAAAATATTAAGTATATTTATATTTTCTTAAATAAATTTAGTTTATAGCTTAATTCTTTAATCTTTTATTTAATTATAAATAGACTGAGTGCATGAGTTTTAGATTTCATATATGACATTAGTGTCTGTGAAAGAAACGCAAAAAATAGATTACAAAGTTCAGTTTTGCAATGTATTATTCATAAGGGTTAGAGCTAATATTATGATTTTATGTAATTTATAATCACATGACTTAGCTCTAAAAACTGATGCTTTAATGACTCAATTTAATCTAGTACACATAGAGTTAGTAATAACCTGACTCACAGATTGAGTCAAGTTTTTACAGAGTTATAGATGGTCTTTTTAAACTTAACTTAACTTTATACTCAGTTTAATTATAAATGACTTAATACTTTTATTTATCAGTTTCTTACTTTTCTTTTTTATTTATATATTATTCATTTATAAATATATCTTCTCTTTAATCTCATATAATTTTATCTTTATTATTCATTTCTTTTACTCTTCAATTCTCTTCATAAGATAAGTATACAGTTTCTTAAGCTCTATAATATTTAATATTGCTTTCTTACTTTAAGATTTATGCACTCATAGATCTTGTCAAATCTTCAGATAATATTTATAATTTGTTTTAAATAATGTTGTTGTACATAAACTATATCATAAACAGCAGTTATATTTAATTATTCTGTTTTATATTGACATAATGTCATAAATATATTTTAACTATTTAATTTATTTATTTACTCTATTTATCTATCTGTAAATCATATGCTATCAATATCTTATACTTTGTTTAAAGCTCTGCTGTAAACATTTCTTAAAACTTACTTGTAAACAACTTATCTTTATTAATAATAAACTTCTTTAACAGTCTATAATTACTAATCAATTCTTGCAGTATAATGTACATCAGTATTGATGCTGTTGCAGTTTCTTTAAATGAAATAAATGTTATATATTTTATTAATTTATTTACTATAATTAATATACTGTCAAATCTAATCTTCTATGCTGAGTTCTTTGACTTTAATAACTTAATAATAAAGTTCATAATAACAGACTCTCAAAGTGCATCTAATACATTTAGTTATGTTATTTCATTGTAATGCTTATCTCTTTAAATCTTATTATATCAGCATAAATTACATCTGACAATGTATTTAGTAATTTAATTGTAAAGATTGTCTATATTATATCTTTTTTATACAAAATCTTCTGTATATTTAACTTTTAAATATTTATCATTACAAGAATCTTCTTTCTTTTCAATTCTTCTTCTCTTCTTCATATTCATTGACAAGTTAAAAGATCACTTACAAATATAAGTAAGAATGTTTTTACTTAAAGTACTTTAAGCTCACTATGAGCTCACTTTAAGCATACTTTAAGCATAACAGTTTAACTCAGAGTGCTTTAAGTTAAAGTTTATTATTAGTTCATAGTAATATTTTTTGATTTAATAACTTCATTAATATGTTTAATAAATCTTTAAATTAAGTTTAATTGACTGCAGTGTAAATAAATTCAATGAATGTATAAAGTTGCAAGCTAAGCATTATATGTTTGTTCTCAAGATAAAGTTGATATGCATATACATTAAGATGAGTGAAATACTGATGCAACAGTATTTAAGTTAAATTAAACTGCAGTTTTCTCTATTAAATCATTAACATTAATACTTTTTAAATTATCATCAACATCATTTTCAATTCTTCTTGTATAGATATTTTGCTCAAAATTATTTGAATTTAATACTTAATGAATTTCCCTGCTACTCAAGCAACTCACTTATTTGAACCACCTCAAAAACCTATATAAATCACAATATTTCAATTTTCAATAACATCACAACATGAGATTGAAATTATCTAAGTTTTGAATATATAATAAAAACTAATATATTCTGCTATGTAAAATTTTTTAAAGATGTAATGTCTATTATTTGAAGTAGTATACAAGATTTATTAAAAAATACAATAAAATACTGTGCTCTGTATTACTACTTCACTTTCTTAAAAATTGATAGCACTTTAAGTTAATATTTTATTAAAAGATGTCTACTACAATGTTAATTCAGCTTAAATAATTAGAATTTATAAAGATGTTGTGATGTTATTGAAAATTGAAATATTGTGATTTATATAAGTTTTTAAGATGGTCTAAATAAGTAAGTTGCTCAAGTAGCAGAAAAATGCATTACTGTATAAGATGCATTCTTTAATCTTATTGATCATAAATTATCTTCTTCACTTTAAACTTAACACATTGTAGAGAGTAGATATAGACATATTGTCTTTAATTAATACAATTAATTTGCTTTTTTACTTGCTTATAATTACAATTTATTCATTTAAAGTCAATAATTATCAATTTCTTCACTCTATATAGAGTATAGTCTACTCTGATGAGTTTAATTGTGCTGACAATGTATTGAGAAGATGATATGTCTAAATTTCATAAAATGATATGTAAATCTTTTTAAAATAATTAAATAATCTTTATTGCAGTGAATTTAATCTAATTAACATAGATGAAGATCACTGAAGCTTTAAGAATTAAATGTATATATTGTGTAAAAGTTAGTGTAATTTGAAAATTATTAATTAATCTTATTATTGTGATCAATGAGTACAAGACTGCATATAGTAACTTACTCAGTATATAATTAAAACAATCATCAATCTTATTATATAGAAGATTGTCTTTTTACTTAATTTTTATTTAACTTAAATAAGATTATTGATTGCAATCATCTTAATGAAGTTTCAGTTTAAGCAGATCTTAATAATATTATTTTTATATGAAGATTGACATAACTAAAGATTGTAAAGATAATTAAACTATTTATAAATTTAAGCTATTTTGCAATCTTCTTTTTCAGTTAACATCAGATTCTTTATATCTTCAAATAATATTTATAATTTACTTTAAATAATCTTCTTTCTGTAATTTCATTTCATACATTGTTGTATGCAAACTGTATCATTGACAACAGTTATACTTAATTGTTCTATTTTACATTGACATAATATTATAAATATATTTTGACTGTCTAATTTATTTGTTCACTCTGTTCATTCATTTATGAGTAATAAATCATTAACATCTTATGTTTTATCTTAAGTTTTACTGTAAACATTTCTCAAAACTTACTTATAAACAGCTTGTCTCTGTCAATAATAAATTTCTTTAATAGTTTATGATTGTTAATTAACTCTCACAGTATAAGATACATTAATATTAATGCTGTTGCAGTTTCTCTAAATGAAATAAACATCATGTACTTCATTAATCTATTCATTACAATCAATATGCTGTTAAATCTGACTTCTCATGCTGAATCTTTAAACTTTAATAATTTTATAATGAAATTCATAATAACAAACTCTCAAAGCATACTCAATGCATTCAGTTTAATTACTTCATTGTAATACTTATTTCTTTAAATCTTATTGTGTCAGCATAAATCACATCTAACAATGTATTCAGTAATTTAATTTCTAAAATTGTCTATATTGCATCTTCTTTATACAAGATCTTTCATATATTTAATTTTTAGATGTTCATCAGCTCAGCTGTCATAACATATTTTAATGAGTTCTTTATCTGTCAAAAAAGTATTCTTTATCTTAAATGTTGCTGCTAAATCTTTTATGAGAGTTTCTTACTTATCTTTACATAGAATTTCAGCATAAATCATCTTCACTTCTTTATGACTCAGTCATCTACTTAAAGTGTCAGTATCATCATTCTTATTACTCTTTTTGTAATGAATCTGAAATTTAAAGTTCATTAACTGTTTCATTTAATGAATCTGTTGTCAATTCAATTACTTTATCATTGCAAAGTTTCTCAAATTCTTATGATCTATAAAGATTTAAATAGACTTCTTTATTTCTGCAAAATAAGATCTTCAATCTTATAATACTTTTATTATTATAAGAAATTCTTTATTATGAATCTCATATCTTTTCTTAAGTTCTGATAACTTTCTAGATCAATATATAATAAACTTTTTCTATTTATCTTCAATTTAATATAGATATGCATCTATTACAAAATCTAAAGCATTAATTTTCAATATCTTTTTGCATGCTAAGTTAAGTAATCATAAATGTGCTCTTTCACTAAAACTTTTCTTTAATGCATAAAATACATTTTCTTACTCTTTATCTCAACATCATCTCTCATTCTTACATGTCAGACACATAAGAGATTTCATAATCTTTATATAATTAAATATAAACTTCTAATAATAATTTGTCAAATCTAAAAAGACTTGCACTTTCTTAATCTTTCTCAACATTAATTAATTTCTGACTACTTCTATTTTCTTAAAGTTCTTCTTAATTTATTTAAATTAAATAACATATTTTAGAAATTCAATCTTCTTAATTTTAAATCTGCTTTTTAACTTTTTCACATACAGAGCTCTTTCATTAAGCTTTGTTAAAATCTTATATATGTGTTTGCAATGCATCTTAAGATTGTCTGAGTATATTAAAATATTATTAAGATATATAATTATAAAATTATTAAAATATTTTCTCAATATGTTGTTAATGAGTCTCTGAAAGATAACTAAGACATTTTTAAGCTTAAATGACATAACAGTGTACTCATAATATTTATATCTTGTTCAGAATGTTATTTTTCATTCTTTACTCTTCTTTATGTATATATAATAGTACATTTTCTTCAGATCTAAACTTATAAATTACTTAACTTTTTTTAGTTTATCTTGCAACTCTTTTATCAGTAATAAAGAATAACTGTCTCAGTATATTATTTCATTGAGTTGTTTATAGTCAATATATAGTTACTTAATGTCATCTTTTTTTGATATAAAAAATATTAAATAATTAACTGATGACTTTAATGATTTAATGAATTCTCTTTTTAAATTCTTAACAAAATAGTCTCAGACTTTCTTTAGCTAATCTTTACTTATTAAATATAAAGACATTTCACTTCAGTTGCTTGTCATCTATAAATGATATTTTATAATTTTAAGACTTATATTCTAATAAGCTCTTCTCTAATTGCTCAGAGATCTCATATACATTCTCTGTTGCATACAATTTTTTGTTAATTTAATTAATTCAAGAATTCTTTTTATGTAATCAGAGCATTTCTAGTATAATGTTATACTTAATTAACTTAAAAACATCTAATCTTAATTTCTGTAAATTGTTCTTTATCATAACTTTAATATAAACTTCTTTACAAATTCATTCAAATTCTTTCATTAATCATATATACTTACATAAGCTTTAACACTCTTTATGATGTCAATTCTAGTTATTCAATTACTTATTGTAATATAAAGTTGTCAATTATTTCTGAATTTATCATTACTTAAAGCTGTCTCTTCAGCAGTATCTTAACATCAACTTATATTTTATAATTGTTGTTGTTGTCAATTCATTAAGACATTAAAAACTTCTTATTCTTTAATTTTATTGAAAAAACTTAAGATTTTTTAACTTCTTAAAGCTCTTTGCTTCTATTAAAGCTTGCAGAGCTCAGCTCTTGCTTTAAAGATCATTAAAAAAAATTTAAAATTCTTTAAACTTTGTTAACTTTTCACTGAAGTTTCTTTACAACTTTATGAATCATTTAAATTTCTTACTGAACATTGTCAGTCATACATATTCATTTAATTTTTTCTGAATACATCACTCTGAATACAGTTATGCTTTATACTAATCATAATCTTATTGAATTAAGTTTCAAAGTGCTTTCACTTTTTATAGAAACTTAAATGACATATATTTTTCTGTAATTATTCAATGTTCTTTATTTAACATCATTCAGTCTGTCAATAAATGAATCTTAATCTTATAATTTAGCTCAGATTCTTCTAACATTTATTGTTGCTTCTAAAGATCATTAATTATCTCTTATAAATAACACTGTTTTTACTTTAATTCTCATTACTGATTTTTAAGTGTCTATTATTGCATCTTAATGTGTATATTCTTAAAGTACTCATATTGATTCTTAAGTTCTATATTAACTTCTCAGTTATCAATATCTTTTGAGTTTACATTCAAATTTAAATACATTTAAATAAGATTCTTTAAATCTTTAACTTCTGCAGTGTCTTTCTTCTGAATTTTATAAATATCAATTTCTTTAATTTCATTTATATTATCTTTAACAATCTTCTCTAAAATAGCTAATCTCTTCAATTCACTCATTATAATATAATCAGTGTTGTATCTCTTCTTAAATTTCTGTAATCATCATTCAGCTTTATCTTTACTGCTTATATGCACAAAGCAGTTATCATCATAGCAGACTGTTCAGCTCAGTTAATTATACATTATCATTAAGTTCACTATTGCAACTTTCTTTCTCTATCATTAAGATTTCTTGCAATCTCTGACAAGATATTCAGATTTATTATAATTATAATAATTATAAGTTTCTGCTCATTAAGTATGAAACTTGTAGAGCTTGCTTATACATCATTTTTGCTTTATTAATCTAGTTTTTGACTTCTGATTGCACTTCTCAATATTGTTAAGATTCATTGAGTCTTCTTATATTTTAATAATGAATCATCATTTTCACATTCTTAAAGCTGCATAAGATCTCATCTTCTTCATCTGACATTCTTATTGTCAACTATCAATGTTAATAAAGATATTTATCATCTTTTAAAATTCTTTAAAGCAGTCTCATCACACTATCTCATTCTTAATAGACTTACTTAATTCTCAATAATATTATAATATTAAGACATCATCATCTCAATCTATTAAAGCTGTAATACATCAAAACTTCACTGAGTACTTAACTGCTGATTTATTCATTTTTAATATATAAAGTTATTGTTTCACTGCTCTTTTCTCATTAATCACTTCAAAAATCTTTTAAAGTTCTTTCTTAAACTTTTTAAAGTCATTAAAGATTAATTTTTTATCAACTTTACATTTTCTTAATGATTTATTTAAAAACCTATACAGTTTAAGATTGACTCAGTTAAATACTGCATTCTTAAGATAGACTATTATGTATAAATCTTTGTTTATATTGAAGCTGAACTTCTTCTGATTGAAATTTATGTATAAATTAAGTTTTATTAAGAAGTTTCACAACTTTTTATATTCTTCACTGAATGCATTTAACATCAATATCTTCAGTATGTTATTTATTTCTTGTAGATCTTTAAGACTTTAAAAATTAATTATATTGATAAAGACTGCTTTTTATGTGCTGAAGATTATATCTTATATTGTAAAAATATTCAATGTGTTACATTCTGATTGAAGATTTCTCTGATATAGAATTCAAAGATTAAAGCTTGTGATATAAGAAGAATTTACAGTATGTTAAAGTTAATTGATAGATAGCAGATGCTAGGTAATGATTATCATTGAATATGATTGTTTTTATAGAAAAAACAATCTTACTATATAGAAAGAAGATTGATTCTTAAAGAATTAACTTAACATCTTCAGTGTTGACTTGATGATCAGAGCATTAAGTCAACAATTAAAGAGTTAATTTAATGTCTATTTAGTTATTTTATGTTATGTCTGAGACTATATGCTCTGCATATAGGTCTAATACCTTTCAGAGTATGGTTATAACATCTTATACATTTGTCTCAGTGCTTTTCTTTATAAAAAAATATTCAATAATCATCAACTTAACACTTATCAGAAGTCTGAAAGATTTAATTAGTCAATACTTAACTTTATTACATTGAATTAAACATACTCTTCAGTTATAGATGTTTAAATTATCTTTATGTCTTTAATTTCTGCAAAACTTTTCTTTTCATCTTCATAAAAGATTATCTTTAATTCAGAATTAGACTTGATTGATAATGACTGCATATATGTTGCTGTTAATAATATGAACTTAACTTTTTTAAAATAATTCATTGAGATCATTACTGTTTATAACTCTGCAGTATTGATAATACATATTTCTTTTAAAGCTTTATAGTTAATAACTGACATCTTAAGATTAATAGAATTCACTGTAATTTATAATTCTGCAGTATTAATAATAGATGCTTTCTCTGAATATTTATTGAATATAGCTTTCATTGAGTGATCTATTAAAACTGTTGCTGTTTATGACTCTACAGAATTGATAATATGTACTTTTTTTAAAGCTTTATAATTAATACCTGACATCTTATGAACAGTTAAGTTCATTATAATCTATAACTCTACAATATTAATAGTAAAGTCTTTCTCTGTAGCTTTATTGATCATAATCATCTTTGTATAATTTGTTGTGATTATTCTTGACAATAATTTGCTAAATATATTGAATTGTTTCTCATCTTATTTAAATGTCAATGATTTACTGTTTATAAAGAATTCAGTAATGTTGCTGTTCAGACTTATAAATTTTTTAAAGTTTTTTTTTCTGAAGCTTACTCATTCAATGTTTTATAATAAGTGTCACTCTTGTTGCAAAGCTTCTTGTCACTTATATATAAAAATTTTATTTTTCAAACTTATTTATCAGTTTTCTGTTGTTTACTAAACTGATCAGATGAACTTTCTTATTCTTTAAGAATAACAGTGTTCTTAATATCTCTGATTTAACTTAATTTCACAGTACATTTAAGTGAGTTTAACTGTCATAATATTAATAAAGAGTTAATTTAATGAACACTTAAGTTTAATAAACAAATTAGCTTACAGTGTTTTGTCTTAAAGATGACTTTAAACTTAATTTATAACAGTTCTTTCAGTTTAACATCACTAACAACTGTATGAAACTTTCTATCTTCAGTTACTTTTAATATAATGTGATCAAAATCATAATTAATAATGTTAAGACTGATGTACTGAAGATCTTCTTTAAATATCTTTATTTAAACATTAAACAACATTTAACTGCATAAGTTTCTCTTCTGATTTGCATTAAAAAATATAATATTGATGACAGTGACTGAACTGAAATTCTTAATAACTTTAAATTGTAAAATGTGTTTTATATGTATTCTGTAAGTATCAGCATTAGTAATGATTATTATGTCTTAAGATTGAATAAATATTATTATTATAATTTAAACATTCATTTTCACTTTCTCTAAAGTGTTTGTTGAGCTCAAGAATACTAATTTTAAAAATATAATTTTTTCTTCTTTAAATTTAATAAGTCTTACTGCACATCTCTTGTTGTATAGACTGTGTTGTATTAAAAGTTGCAAGAATGATTTAATGAATGTGATGAATTTGTCTTTAAAGAAGAATGTAAATAGTATATAGAGATTTAAAATTAAAAATTTAATTCTTTTGCAATTTACATCTATAATGATGTCTCTTAAATCTGATGCATTTTATTTAAGTCATTTATTGATGAAAATATTAGACTGAGTATAAAGTCAGGTCAGATTCAAAAAGACCACCTATAACTCTGTAAAAACTCAATCTAATCTGTGAGTCAGGTTATTACTAACTCTATGTGCACTAGGCTAAATTGAGACATTAGGGCATCATTTTTTATGGCTAAGTCATGTGATTATAAATTACATAAAATCATAATATTAGCCCTAACCCTTACAAATAATACATCACAAAACCAAACTTTGTAATCTATTTTTCACATTTCTTTCACAGACACTAATGTCATATATGAAATCTAAAACCTGCGCACTCAGCCTAGAAAATATTTGCTTTAACTATCTCTTTACAGTTTATATTGATAGTTGTTATGAACTAAGTAAGATTTATTTATTTTGAATTATTCTTATCTATTAAGTTATCAATATACTTAAGTCTGATCGAAGATGGACCCACAAGATAGAGCGACAAAAAGCAGCAACATGGAAGACAGACTGGATGCAGCCAGTTCACCTGCTCTATGATGGTCTACTCAAACATGAAGCAACAGCGTTGTTTCTACTCCGCACAGAGGTACTGGGCC
>JAABUJ010001569.1_pt1 | contig 32798 bp, 34 predicted proteins | sample 5559131 | NCBI WGS metagenome assembly JAABUJ01 (sample SAMN10711875, study PRJNA513366) | rock metagenome | isolation source: Antarctica rocks | place: Antarctica: Victoria Land, Mt New Zealand nord | collected 2016-01-07
GCGCTTTAGGGCATTGTTGGCCAGGGTTGCCACAATGGCGACATGGATCAGCCTCAGCGATGGTCTTCACTGTCGAGCTCCCCCCCCCCCCCCCCCCTGCGCCCCCCCCCCCTCGCGCCAGCGCCGAGCGCAGTGCAGGTTGTCGCTGTCAGCACCCCGCCTGGCGGGGGGTCCTGGCCTCCTCCGCACGCGCGCACCTCCAGCCGGCGCGCGAAGAAGCTGTCCTTCTGTGCGGCGGATGTCTCCAGCTGCGAGCGCGAGTACTCGCTGCCGCTCTGGAAGCCGCTGTTGGTCGCGATCGCGCCGGCGGAGCGCACGTGCTGCGCCGCGGGGCAGCGCTTCAGGCGCCCGCCGCGCGGCGCGAGGCGGGCCGCGGCGCGCGCCGAGGGGGGGCGTCCGTGCGCACCTTCATCGGCGCCGCGCCCGCGCCGCCGCCGCCGCGCTCGTCGCCCCAGTCGTCCCAGCCGCCCTGCCGGCTGCCCGCGCCGGCCCGGCCGGCGGCGGAGCCGCTGGCCCTGGGCGCGGGCGCCACCTTGGAGGGGGGTGGGGCCACATACGGCCGGCCCTCAGCCTCGGCCTTAATCTTCTCCCGATAGAACTGCGGGCGCACACGCCGGGCGTCAGCGGGGCGGCCTGTGCACGGCAGCAGCGGCAGGCAGGAGCGACTGGTTCGGCCCCCCGGGCAGCAGGCGAGCCGGGGCGAGCGGGCCGCACCTCGGCAGCCTGCGAGTTGTACTTTTCCGGTATCTCGGTGTCTTTCTCCACGCCGTACTTGGCCAGGAAGGAGTTGAGGGCATCGTTGCCCCCCAGCTGCATCTTCCTCAGCTGATCGCCCGACCAGGCGTCCATCGTCACAGACCTGCGCGGCGGGGGCGCGCCCAGGGTCGCTGCGAGCCCGGGGCCCGGCCTGCGGAGGCCGCTGCGCATTCCGGCGCGGCGGCGCGGGCGCGCACCGCACAAAGCTGAGGTGCACGCCCAGGCCGCGGTGCTTGCCGCTGCACTCCAGGCACATGAAGATGCCGTACGACACCGACGCCCACTGCGGGTTCTTCGTGGCGCAATCCACGCACACCTGTGGTTTGGCGGACGTTCAGCGCAGCAACAGTGCGCGCTGGAGAACACCGGGTCCAAGTGCGGCTGCAGCCGAGCCAGAAAAGGGGCACAGTCGCGAACCTTGTTCTCCGGCCGGGCTTGCAGGGCGCGCAGGATCTTGAGGCTCTCCCCAGACGCCATGGCTGCAGGGTGGCAGCGACAACGCCCTCCCCGCGCGCCTCTGCGTTAAGCTACTCTACTGGGCCATCGGCGGAGCTGTCTCCTCCTCAGGTGCCTGACTTTTCTTACCAGACCCTGTGTCCAGGGTGTCACTTGTCAAGTGAAGTGGGCAAGTCCCCATACTAGGAGGAGAAGCCAAGCGCTGCAAGACTGTCAAGGCAAGTGCCAGGTAAAGTATCAATACGTGAGTACGTGGTGACTGGCGCATTTGCTCTGTGCACCAGACAGAGCAATGTGGGGCTGCGGCGCCTTGTGCGAGGGCAGCTGCAGGGCCAGCACCGGCCGGCACGCAGATGCAGGCTCAAGCAGGCCTGCATTGCCCGTCGGGCTGCAGGCCGGGCGACCGGCGGGCGCCGCGGGCAGGCCGCAGCAGCGCTGCCGCGGCGCGGCCGCCGCTCTGGGCCTGAGGGCTCCCAGGGCGCCGGCGTGCTGCCGCCGGCGCCGCGGCTGCGCGGCTCGCGCCGCGGCTGGCGGCGCCGGCAAGCCCGCCACGCTGCAGGAGGTGGCGGCCATTGATGAGCTGGTAGACCTGCTGCTGGTGCGGCCGCGGCCCTGCAGCGGCGCCCGGCTCCCAGCACCGCCGCTGCCGGCCTGCACGTGTTGGAGGGCAACAAGGGACCAGGCAGCGAGTCAATGCAATGGCACAATGCCTGTGTAACAGAGGCGCACGCCCGCGCCGCGCAGGGCGCAAAGTCGCAGCAGGAGCTTGCAAAGCTGGTCGCAGGTGCGGACTGTCTGCGTCTCTGCGCCTGCAGCACCTGAAAGTGCTGCAGTGTGCCTCGCACTACTTGGTGTGCGGTCGCTTGGGACTGCCTCGCTTTGCTCTGGTGTGCGGTTGCTGAGTCCCGCCCCGGGCGCAGAGAACCTGCTGGCCTTCGACTCCAAGTTCTGGCTGCGGATGGCCACGCGCGCCGACGCCGCCGAGAATCGCGAGGAGAAGGAGCGCCTGACCGCGCTGGCCAACGTGCGCGGCGGCGCACCGCCCACTATCGCGCATGTCGCGCTTTGTGCAGAGCGCGGCGCATGAGGTGGAGGAGGGGAATGGGGTTGGGCAAAACAGTCCTTGGCACCGGGGGTCCCCTGCGGAGACAGAGGGCAATCCCTCGGGACTGCAGTGAGCTTGCAAGCAAGCTCGGCCTGACCCGGGCGGCGCCGCGGCGCTCGCAGACGGTCATGGCGATCGTGGAGGCGGTCGTGAAGCAGACCAACATGCAGGCGCGCCCCGCAGGCAGCGAGCGCCGCCAGGGTCCACAGCCAGGGCGCCACGCGCCCGGGAAAGCCGACATGCGGGGTCGCAGGTGGAGGACTCGGCCAAGGTGCTGCAGGCGATCCTGGCCTCGGCCGCCAACGAGCGCGGCGAGTGGGACGTGCCCCTGTCCGCCGACAAGGTGCGCGCCCCGCTCGTGCTGCCCTGCCAGCTCCGTGCAGGGTGAGTGCATGCAGCGCTCATCATACGCTCAGTAGCCCCCTTCAACCGTCGCGTCTACCATGCACTCCTGCGCAGTGTGAGTGACCTGCCAGTCATCTGGCGGGAGTCTCAGGGACGATGTGAAGCGCCTGCGCGCGCGGGCAGGTGGAGGCCATGCGGCGCGCGGTGGCCGCGCACCGGGGCAGCCTGGACGAGGCGCTGCTGTCGAACGCGTTCGCCTGGATGCGCAAGGCCGCCGACGACCGGCTGGACGGCATGGTCGCGCTGCTGCAGAAGGCAGGCCGCTCTGCAAGCATTCCCAAGCGCTCGAGGGCTGGTGGACTGGGAGCTAAGAAATACACAGGCGGCAAGGCCGCCTCTGTCTTTTCACGAGATGGCCGGAAAACGCTGCTTAAGAAATGTAGGGCGCGCGCCGTGTGGCACCTGTGCAAGCACGACGTGTGCGCGGAAACTTGGCAGGAAAGGTTGCAGCGTGGCGGCGCACGCGCCACGTCACCCACAGCGCGCAGGCGTCTGACATGGTGGAAAGCCGCAGTAGAGCGCGGGGGTGTGCATGCGCGGGAGGGTGCGGGCGCGGGCCGGCGGCCAACAAGAACTGTAGCCCATGGCGCGCCGCCATTCTTGAGCCTGAAGCTCTGGGCGCGCGGCAGGTCCTGCAGCTGTACGCCGCCCAGGCGCTTAGCGGCGGCGGCGGCGGCGGCGGCGGCGGTGACGCGCAGGCGGCCGACGCGGCGGGGCCCGCGGAGGCGGCCGTGCAGGCGCTGCTCGCGGCGGACGAGGAGCGCTGGGACGCGCTGCTGCAGGAGGCCGCGGCCGGCCAGGTGCATGTTCGCAGTTTTACTGAACTTTGATGTTGACTTTCTAGATGCATCGCGTTCGCCTGCATCGTGTGGGATTGTGACACACACAGGGTCCCGCATCGCATTGTGCGGTTCGGTACAGGCTTGCGAGCACCCAGGTTCTGCGGCGCGGATGGGCGGCGGCGTGCCGGGCGGGCCGAGCGCGGCGGCACGCGGGCGCAGGAGCGTGGGTGCACGGGGCGCAGCGCCCGACCCCCGGGTCGGGTCGGTATAGATCACATAGCTGCTTTATCAACAGAGAAGTCGGCGGCCGTAGGTGGGCGGGGACGCGCTGGTGGCCGCGCTGCGGCGGCGCATGGAGCGGCTGGTGCTGGAGCACCCCAGCGGCTCGTACGCGCAGCGCGTGCAGGCGGAGTTCCTGTCCGAGCTGGAGGCGCGCGCCACGCGCGCGTTCCAGGACGGCGCGAAGGTCACGTGACGGGCCGGCCGCGGCGGCGCCGCGCCGCGCCGAGCCGTCGCTGCGGCGCCAGGGCACACAGCCGCGGCGCCGCCCTGTCCAGAACCACTTCCTATGACGCGGCAAAGTTCGCGTGAGTGCGGGGCCGCGGCGGCCGCGCGCCGAGCTGCCTCTATGGCGCAAGTATGCGCAGCCGCTGTGCTGCTTTGTCAAGCCAGAGTGCTGTCTATGGCCAATCTGTGCGCTACCTCTGTGCCCTCTGTGCCCCGGCGTCCTCACTCTGTAGCAGTGACAGGTAGCAGTGAAAGGGTGCACGTCAGCAAATCACACTCCTGGCGTAATAACAGCACTGTACCATCCTTTACAGCACAGCCACGTCACAGACAGTCGGTGCTATAGCCGCAGAACTTCGAACGTTGTGCCAAGGCATGGCCTCCAGCGCTACAGAGCAGGCAGCCAGTAAGTCGTGCTGCCCCACGCACGCGCCAAGACAACACCCCGCCCGCCGGTCGGCGCGAGCTCCCTCTCCGCGCTCCCCATACCCCTGGGGTGTGGTGTCACTTCGGGTTGCGCAGGACCAGGATGACAGAGTCGCCGCGCAGGAAGAGCTTGGGGATGAAGCGGTCCTTGTTGACGGGCTTCGAGCCCTTCTTTCCCCGGCCCGTCTTTGGTATCTGCGCGACGCCAGCCACACTAAGAGCCCGCACGGGTGGCTTGCGCGTGTGTGTTATTAGTGCAGGCACGCTGCTTGTATGACACGCTGCAGGACGTGCACAGCATGAAAGCTGGGGCAGCACCTCTGTCCACATCTCCTTCACGTTTTCCAACACCATGTTGCAGTGGCGATCAAACGCCTTTACGCGGCCCAGCAGCTTCCGGTTGTTGCGGCAGTTGATGAGCACCTACGCGCCAGGCCCCGAGCGGCGTCGGCAGGCGCAAGCTGGGGCCAGACGGCAGGCGCGCGCAGCGCAAAGGGCACCGGCGTGCGCTGCAGCACGCCGATGCTGCAGGAAGCCTCGCCAAGCACGCCTTACAGCCTTGCTGCACAGTGGCAGCCAGCGACGGTGCAGGTGCTCTCAAAGCAGAGTGATGCGGCCATCTGCATGCACGCCAGCGCGCAGCACATCCACGCTTGCGGTGTTGGCAGGTACAATGTTGTACAGGAATGTCGTGGCGCGCGCCTGCGAGTTGCTCTTCACGCTGGTCGTCAGGACCGACAGCGGCCCCGTCCGGAACAGCTCCTCCTCCTTGGCCTCGAGCTCGTCCACAGTGGGGTTCTTCGCCTCGGTGGCCATGCTGCCGCACCCTCAGGACGGCGCGCTCGGCGGCGCGCGTGCCACGCCCCTCCCGCGGGCCGCAGGCGGCAGCCACAACAAAGCAGCTGCTTCAGACTCCTGAGAATTTATCTTCAGTCTATCCTCTCAACGCTCAGTCCAGCAAGTTTCCAGCACAGAAGCACACTCCTCTGCCTCCTCCTGTTTGCGCCAGCCCTAAGTAGGGCAGCCGACTGACCCTAGGCAGGAGTTTCTGCCGAAGCTGGATCGGTGAGCCTCATCTTTTCCAGGCAGTCCAGCAGCGCCACACTTGCAGCGTTCCGTTTGCCAGCATCTGTGCGCGCCACTGCCCACAAGCCGCGTGATCACACACACCATATACCAAGATGGATGCGGGGAAAGTCCAGCAACTGAAGAGCACCTTCCAGAGCTTGGCATATGGCACGGCCATGGAGGCCGCAGCCCGGGATTACCAGAAGGCATGCGCTCGCTTTGTCCACGCTGCTGCCTTGATCACCGCCGCCCGTGAGCTGGTCATAGACCAGGTGATGTATTGCGCGCAGGAGATGCTGGCGGCGGGGCACGGCAGCGCCGCATCGACGCGCGCGGTGGACATTGATGACTTCTTGGACGACCCGGAGCTGGAGCGCCTGCACTCGGAGCGCCTGGCTGCGCTGCAGCGGGAGGTCGAGAAGCGCGCTGTGCTGCAGCGCAAGGGGCACGGCGAGCTGCAGGAGGCGCGCGCCGCAGAGGCTCTAACTAGGGACGACTGTGTCTCGTACACTGCAAACACGATCTGCTTGCTTGGCGGCGCCGTTGGGCCAGGCCGCACTGTGCGCAAGCGTGCAAGTGGAGGGCTGGGCTGCAGGCAAGGCGTTTGCTCAAGCTGCAGAACGACTGTTGTCTGTGAAGGTGTAAGAGACTGGGTGGGCCGGCTTGGCGCTGCTGCTGGGCACTTCTGGGCCTGCTGGGCGCTGTGCTGTGTCAGGCGGGTGCCGGGCTGCCACATAGCATGCACGCTATGGCCTGCACCGGACGAGGGCAGACACTTGCTGGGACCACCCAACACGCGCGTGCTCGACACGCGGTGCCGGTCGAGCAGAAGATATCAAGCAGTTTGGAAACGGGATTAGTAGGGCGCAGCCGAGTGTGGTGTGGACCGCTTTCGCACAGCAGCTCTGGACGCAGCCGAGTGTGGTGAGCTTACTCCCCGCCTGCCGTGCAGGGCGCGCCGGGCTGGCCTCGCAAGCGCGCGCCGGCCGCGGCAGCACACTGCGGGATGCTGCCACGATGAGGACGCGCACAGCCTGCGAAGCAGTCTTAAAATTCATCGCACGGCCCGGCAGGTGGCCGAAGGCGACTTCCTGGAGGTGGTGACCAGCACGCCGCGCGTGGTGTGCCACTTTTTCCACGCCAACTTCGAGCGCTGCAAGCTGCTGGACGCGCACCTGGCCGCGCTCGCGCGCCGCTTCTTCGACACGCGCTTCATCCGCCTGTCGGCGCCGGTGCGCGGCCCCGGCCGCAGCCGGGCGGCCTGTGTGCGGATAGGGTAGGGTGTCCTACCCTAACCTAGCCCCGGCATACACCCCCGCACCATCAGCCATACGCCGACTGACTGGCCTGCGCCGGGGCAGGACGCGCCCTTCTTCACGGTGAAGCTGGGCATCAAGGTGCTGCCGGCGGTGCTGATGTTCGCCGACGGCGTGGCCGTGGACCGCACGGTCGGCTTTGCCGACTTTGGCGCGCGCGACGATTTCTGCGCCGCCGTCGTCGAGCGCCGGCTGGCGCGCAGCGGCGTGCTCGTCGCGCCGCGCCGCGGCCGCGCCGACGACTCTGAGGACGAGGGCGAGGCGGAGCAGGTGAGAGGCCCGGGCTGAGCTCATCCCTGACATATCCCTTTCACCACCCCCCTCGCGCTTTGCCATGCCCAGGACAGGAAGCAGGGTGCGGGCGACATCGAGCAGGTACGGCCTGCCACCCTGGTAACAGCCCTGCCGCGACCAGCGCTCACAGGCCCGGCGCGTCGGCGCATGGCAGCAAAGGCATGGGCAGGAACACAGAGCGCATCAGCTGCTGACATGCATGTGAAGGCTACAACCAAGGGGGGGGGCAACCACAGGCGCCCTGCAACCCCCGCAACTCCCCATGTCAGCGGCCTACTGCAACCATTCAGGGCACATTGATCCGAAGACTGGAAAGTGCCCGCTGCAACACAAGTGCTGTGTACAGCAGCGCCACTCGTGTACGCTGGGATTAGCTCACGGCGGTCCCCAATGCCTGGATGCAGGTTCGGTTGACGGTGCGGAGAAGCGCCGCGACGGTGCGGCGAGCGCCAGACGACGAGGACAGCGACTTTGACTAGTCAAGGTTCATTATGCACATTTGTTGATCACAATACACTTTGGGCGATGCTCCACAACAGAGTGCCGCAGCGGTCCTCTCGATGCAAGGGACATGGTGAAGCGCGGCATCCACAGCGCACGGCAAAAAAGCCACAGAAAGCACTGATATACATGCACACTGAATCTAAAGAGACAAGTTATGTCCAGCGTACGTCGCCCAACAGCGCAGGTGTGAAACACGTGCTCCAAAGCAAATTCAACAGACAAGCATGCAACGAACAATGGACATGCACAAGCGCTGAAACACACACTGCTGGTGCGAGTTCAAGTCAGCGATTTGCACTGACACACAAGCCGCAAGGCAACCTGAGCCCTTTACCTGCATGCCATGCACGCAACCACTGGCCGGCCCCCGCGTTCGCCGCACAGTGCTCATGCGCCAGCACGACACCGGGGCTGCTCAGCAGCGAGCCGGGCATGCAACGCCGCGTCCGCGCCTTCCGCGCGCGCCTCCCCCGGCCGCCCTCAGCCGTCCAGGTCGAGCTGCGCCGTGTAGTCCGCGTGCGAGAAGGCCGCGCCGCCGCCCAGGCCCTCGTCCCAGTCCAGCCGCTGGCCTGCCGGGCGCGCGGCCCTCGCGTCGCCGGGCCGGCTGCATGCTCCTCCCGGACTAGGGTACAGTCAAGTGAAGGCACTATCACAGCGCGCTTCTTGTCATTCGGCAAGCAGGCCCGCAGCGTGACCTCGTGGAGTAGACCAAGCCATCTGCGATACGTTGCTTCCGGGCGACTTTGGCGTAGGGCCACAAACGCCTTCATAGACAGAGCCATGCCACAGACTACCAGCTGGCCTCCGAGGGGACATGCAGAAGCGCATGCTGTGATGGCCGGGCCTGGAGCAGAGCGTCTGCGGGTGGTGCTCACGATGTCGATGCTCGCCCGATGCTTAGCAGTGCTGGGCCAGTCACAAGGCAACGCCTCACCAGCTCAGTGAGCAGGCTGAGGTGACCTCGCGAGAGCAAGCGCGTCTGCAGGCGACTCGCCGACAATACCCGCCATGGTGTGCCGGCGTGACACGGTGCTAAGCGACGCCGCGCACCAATGGTCCACGCAGACGGCATGAGCTTGCGCACGCGGGCGCGCTTGGCCGCACGCGCGCCCTGCCCCGCGCCGCCGCGGCCGCCGCCGCGCCCGCGCCCGCGCCCGCGCTTGCCCGCGCGCGCCGGGGCCGCCGGCCGCAGCGGGAATGTGAAGGGCACCTGCGGCACGCCCGGCGCGCTCGGGCGCCAGCGCCGCGGAGTGAACGGCACCTGCGCGGCCGCTCTCCACGTTCGCATGCGGTGGGAAGTCTGCGGCCGGAAGCCTTTTGTGAGCACCACTCCCATGGGTGTGGTCGATACAGCTGCCTTACTCGTGAGGTGGGAAAAAAAATTGTACGGGCAGAAAAAAAGGCACCTTCTCCTTCGTGTGCTTCTTTGTCGAGTCCAGAGGCCCATGTGGGAGCACAGCGGAGGCTGACGACGCTCTCCAGCGGATGCAGGAAACCGCTGCGCACTGCTCTCACGACAAAGCGCCGGGCTGAGGTGGACGCGCACGTGGTCGGGGTCGACGGCGCCGCTGTCGGCGTGTGCAGCCCAAAGGTCGAACGCGCCCGCGCCCGCGCCCGCCGCAGGATCGCATGGCAGCGGCGGCGCATGTCCCTGCGCGCAGCGCCGCCGCGCCGTCTGTCCCCTTGTCCGCGCGGCCTCCGAACAGCCGGCAAGCAGGCCGCCAGCGGGGGTGCGCCGTGCGCGCGCCGCGCCCCGACCGCCGCCGCCGACGCAGCCCCGCAGCGAGCGGGCAGGGCTGCGCGACCGGCGCCGCTGGAGCCGCTTGACCGCGTGCAGCGCCAGCCGCCGCTGGAGCCTAGCCCCACTGGATAATCCCACAGTTGTCAGAGCGCAACTCCGCCATGCCAGCCCCAACTCTACCCCCCTCACAGGAACTGGACCCGGCCCCCGCGCGCGCGCCTCCGCCACGGCGAGCTCGCCGGGCAGCGCGCGCCAGAGCGCGAGCGCGGCGCCGCCGGGCGCGTGCGTCAGCAGGTAGCGCCCAGGCGGCGCGGCGCCCAGCGCACGCGCCAGCTCCGCCAGCAGCGCGCACAGGAACGGCGGCGCCACCGCGCCGGCGGCCGCCGCGTCCGCCAGCTCAGCCGCGGTGCGCTGCTCCAGGCGCAGCAGCCGGCCGGAACCCGCGCCCGCATGGCCCACCTGCGCACGGCGGCAAGGCGGTGGGCCGGAGCCCGTGCTCGCATGGCCCACCTGCGCACGGCGGCAAGGTGCTAGATTGACTTGCGGCCACCGCTTCGGCTGATCCGCGCTGTGTGCGCCGCAGCAGGCTGCCGAAGGCTAACCCCATATGACCCACAAGGCACATGGCTAGAACTTTCTAGTTGTCAGGGGAGTGCGCAAGGAGGCGAACGCCCAGCCGCTCGGGCAGCTCGGCCCAATGGCGCGTAGCGCTGGCTGCGGCAGTGACCTGCTCATTGCCACACTTTCGCATTCCTGATGCACCACGTCAGTGCCAGGGCTCGGGTCAGGGCAAGGGTGGCCGCCCCCACCCTGCTCACAGGCGCGAGGCCGGGGGCGCGCCAGCAGGCGGGCGCTCGGGCGCACGCGCAGCGCGGCCCACCAGCGCGCGACCTCAGCCGCCGTGGTCTCCTCCTCGTCCTGCTCGCGCTCGCCCAGGTACTCGGCGGATACGCGGACGACCAGCAACGGCGGGGCCGCCGGCGCGGGGCCGCCGGCGGGGCCGGGTGCGGCTCCGGCCGCGGCTGCCGCCGGCGGCGGCTGCGCGGCCGCGATTGCCTCCGCCCAGGTCGCGGGTGGCGGCGCGGGGTCTGGCGCGGGGTCTGGCGCGGGGCCGGGATTTGGAGCAGGGTCTGCTGCCGCCAGGCAGGCTCGCGTGTGCGCGCGCGTCAGAAGCCTCACGGGCCCCAGCTGCCAGGCCTCGTACCTGCGTCGGCCGCGCGCGCAGCTTGGCTACATGCACTGCAACACACGTTTCACACGCAAGCACACCGCGTCCAGCGAAGGCGCACAAGTGTATCACGCGCCCGTCAGAACACCCCAGCACTGTGGACGTCTCTACAGGCATAATTTCGCGACAGGCCCCGAGAGCCCTACGTGCAGCAGCGAGCGCAGGGCGCGCACTGCACGTACGCGCCGCGGCCTGCACGGCCGGGCCGCCGCCCGCCTGCGGCCGCGGCGTGCTGCACCGCCTCGCCGCCTCCTGGGCCGCCCGCGCAGGCCGCGCGCGCCGCGCCTGTGGGGTCCGGCCGTAACCTGGCGGCGGCTCCCCCGCCGCTCCCGCGCGCCGCATCACCCGCAGCAAGCCCGCCGCGGGCGCGAGCGGCGGTTGCACGCCCAGGCCCGGGGGGCTCGTCGGCGGCACTGCGGCGCTCTGCGCCGGGCTGGGCGGCACCCGGCGAGCCCTTGCCAGGCCCTGCACCGGGCTGCAAGCCCTGGCCGAGCCCTGCGCCCTCCTCATCAGCGTCGGACGCGTCCAGCGCGGCCTCCAATTCCTCGGACAGGCCAGCCTCGGAGCCTGGGCTGGCGCGCCCGCAGGACCCTGCCTCGAGTGCATCGCCCTGCACCGCCCGAGGCCCTCCAACGCCGTCCATGCCGTGCGCGTCGCCGCCAGCCAGGCCGGCGGGAGGGTCACGGCTGGCCCGCCGGGCATCGGCGCACGCTTCTTCCGGGCCCTCGACAGCCACGGGCTGCCGCTCCTGCGGCGCGCTCCCCTCCGCGGCACCCGGGGGGCCCCACGGCGGGGCGGCGCCCAGCCCCGCCGCCAGCAGCGCCGCCTTGAACACGCGCTCGTGCTGCTCGCGCCGCGTCATCACGCGCGCCAGCAGCGGCTTCTCCAGGAAGGCCACCGTCCGCGCCGGGCCCCCCTCGCCAACACTGCCGCCCTCGGCGGGGTGCCGCTGTGGGTTGGGGGCTGTGCCGGAGCGCGGGCGCCGGTCGGGCCCCGGCTCGCGCGGCGCGGCCGGCGGCTGCGCATAGGAGCTGGGCGCGGGCGCGGGCGCGGGCGCGGGCGCGGGCGCGGGCGCGGGAGTGGGCGCAACGGTGATCGGGATCTCAAACCCTGGTTCAAACCCCGGGGGCGCCAGCTCCACCAGCTTGGCGAACGCGCCGCCGGCCAGCACCGCGGCCGCGCCCTCGGCCGCCGCCAGGCGCGCCGCGAGCGGGTCGTCGGCGAGCGCCGCGAGCCCTTGATCGGTTCCCGTCAAGCCCGGGTGTTCAGAGTTTTCATATCCTGGAGCGCTGCCCGGCGCGCCCGCGCCGCGCCCGCCGCGCCGCGCCCAGCGCCACCATGCCTCGGCTGTCGCTGCCGGCGCTGCGTCGGGCGGCGCTGCAGCGCCCTCGGCCCCCCCGGCGCCCGCACCGCCGTGTTCGCGGGCGCCCTGGCCGCCCAGCGGCAGGGGCGCGCCGCAGGGCGGCGGGCGGAAGTCGGCCGGGGCGCCGCAGGCGTGCACGCTGCCCAGGTGCCGCAGCGGCTTGGCGGTCGCGTGCGCCGTGAGCGGCTGCAGCGGCACCGCGGCGTGCAGGCGCCACAGCCGCGGCTGGGCCAGGGCTCGCGCGCGTCGCCGCGCCGTGTCCGCCTGCACGGATGCGCAGGGACGCAGACTGTAAAGGAGGTGAGCAGCAATGCTCATAGCTATGCACGGAAGTTAGGAGTGTGCATAAAGTCGTCCACAGGTGCTTGTGCAGCAGGAAAATACTCTGCTGCAAATCTGTCGCGTCCGCGCTCAGATGAAGCTATAGTATGTTCATGTGTTCTGTTGCAACTGCAAACAAAGTGGAGCCGGTCATTACCCAGGACGAGTCGGAACAGCACGCATGCGCAGACCTGCACAAGCGCGGCGACGCGCGGGTGCATGCGCTCGTAGCGCGTGCGCTGTGCTGCGGCGCCCGCCCACGCGGCGTCCAGGTAGCAGCGCCGCTCCGCGTCCGCGCGCTCCGTCAGCGCCGCCAGCTTCGCCGCCGCCGCGCCGCGGAGCCGCTCGCCTGACCAGGTGGGGTAGGATTAGGGTTGGATAACCTATCATGGGCTCAACAGGGCGCGGGTACACAGCCGGGACGGACGCATGAGCGGCAGCTGCGGCAGCGGCGGGCACTGGCGCTCCGGTCACTGGGAGATGGCGCCGCTCGCGGGCCGCGGCGCGCACCGGCGTGCTCCAGGAACCAGGCGTGCTCCTCGGCGCTCAGGTTGGAGTATGCGGGCGCGCGCGCGGCCACGCGCGCGCCGCCGTCCCCGCACCGCGCCGCGGCCGCCGCGGTCCGCTGCGCGCACGGCGTGCATGTCAGCAACGCGTGTGGGGCTCCACATCTCTCATAGGCTGACCAGTACGCGAAAAGACTGTCGCGACTGCAGCCCCGCATCGCGCTACGGGCTTCTGCACCACGCGCGCGGGACACGACACGCGCACAGCAGTAAACATGAGAGCACGGCGGGTGTTTGACCGTCAAAGAGAAGTTGGGCCCAGTGGGCGCTCAAACGGCAACCGACAGCTGCGTAGCTGGGGCAGCAACCCAGCGCAGCACAGTGAGCATGCTCCTCGCCTTCTTGGCAAGGCACGGCCAGCGCTGGGCCGGCAGAGCAGCGGCAGGAGGCACAGCAACCCGTCATCATCTGCAGGCCTGGCGGACATCCCGGGCGCCCTCGTGTCGCTGCCAGAGGCCGGGGTCCCTTCGGGGGCGTCTGCGTCAGGGCAGGGCAGGCCCCGGGCGGCAGGGGAGCCCACCTGCGCGGCGTATTCGGCGGCAAGCGCGGCGTCGTAGCGCGCATTGTTGGGGTTGAGGCGGTCGGACAGAGACGCACCGCGCATCTTACCCGCGCCGCGGCCGCCGCCCGCCTTCGCCAGCGCCCCCAGCCCGCCGGCGGAGGCCGGCACCGCGTCCTGCGCGGCGCCGGTGTGCAAACCCTCCGCGCATGGCGCCAGATCCTCGGCCGCAGCAGCGCCCGCATCCCGCCCACACCCCAACCCGGGCTCCATGCGCTGCGCGGCCTGCGCGCCAGGCTCTGGGTGCGGTGCAGCCGGGGCGCCTGCCACGCCGGCCGCCCGCTCGCCCCTGGCCGCACCCGGCCCTGAGGGTCTCTGTGCTGATGGAGCTGATCCGCCTCCGGCCGCCCCCGCGGACGACAGGGGCCCTTGCTGCGGCCCGCGGCGCGGCCGCTGCGGCGGCGACAGCGCCGCACTCCGCCCCACCTCAGCCCCTGTGCTGTCCGGCTCAGCAGCCGTCCGGTCTCTGGCGCCGGCCGAGGGCCCGTCCGCCTGCGGGTCTGATGCCATGGGGCCAGAGGCGGCAACGAGCCCGGGGGCGCCGTGCAGCGGCGCGCCGCTGCGGCCCGCGATCTCAGGCGCGGCGCGGGCTGCATCTGCTGACGCGGCGCTGCCTCCAGCTCCGCCACTCCCGCGGCCGTCAGCAGCACCGGCTACGCCGAGCGCCCGGGACGCGCCCCCACCGAGCGCGCCCGCAGACGGCTGGCGCGCCCGGGCGGCGGCCAGCGGGTCTGCGGCGGGTCCGGGCGCGCGGGCGGCGGCAGACGCTTCCCTGGCGCCCGCGCCGGTCGGCCCTGCAGGCCCCGAGCGCCCTGTCGCGGCCGCCACCGCGGCCGCTGCGGCCGCCACCGCGTCCACAGCCGCGAGCGCCTCAGCATCCGACCCGCTCGACTCGTCCACCGCCAGGTCCGAGCCGCTTGCAGACGCCGCCGCCAGCGCCTGCTCGCCGTCCCCGCACGCGCCTGCTGGTCCACTTGGGGCTGTGTTGGGGCGCCTCGGTGCTGCACGGCCGGCGGGCGGGGTCGCCTGCGGCCGCGCCGCGGGCGCGGCCGCGCGGGGCGCCTGTGGGCCGGCGCGCGCGGGCGGCCCGAGTGGGGCCGGCGCGGCCGGGCCGCGGAGCGCCGGCGGGCCGGCCGAGGCAATGGCGGAGCTGTCGCCGCACGAGGAACTGCTGGGGCAGAAGTCCAGGGATGGCGAGCGCCGGCTCGGGGAGCCCGACGCGCTGCTGCTGGACCGCGCGTCGGGCTGCTGCGGTGCTGCCGGGGGCGGCTGCGCAGGAAGGGCGCGCGCTTCAGCACGCATCCTTGCACTCCTGCAAGGAGGATACAAGCTGAAGGGGCAGACGCAGTCATAAGGCCAGGAGGGGCTCACTGTGGGCCGGCCGCATGACAGCACCGCATACTGCCGGAAGGCCTCCTCGGTGAAGAACACGCCAGGCGGTGGCTCGTCGACCACAGGCCTGCGTCATGGGGAGGCACGCTGAAAGCACATGTGAGTGGCGCACTAGTACCTGGTGCACAGTCTGGCTGCAGGGGCATGACCGCCAAGGAGCGCACGGATAGTGCACTATGGTACTGTCCCGAGCCTGCGCCTGCTCTCCAGTGCGCATACCTCCACGTAATCGTACATGCAGGGGCTGCAAGTGCCAGCCACTCTCTTATCGCACTTTTAGCAGGTGCTGCGAAGAACGAGGTTAAGAGCACAACTTTGGGCTGCCTAGCAGCTGGCCTTGGCGTTTGCTCCTTGCTTCTGAGTGATTATGATAAATGCTCTGCCAAAGAAACCAGTCACTGAGTTGCAAGCACGGAGCTACTGTACTGCAGCAAGCGCGCCTTCTCAAAGTCTGAAAGTGCTTCTCTGCTAGTGCCCTCCTTGTGTACCTGCCCTTCTGTGGACAAGTGCCTGTGGTGGCAGCAGCTCAGCTGCTGTCAGTATATATAGTGGCCACCTGTTGCAAGCGCTCCACCAGCACAGCAGTACCTGGCATACCCGAGCGTAGCAGAGGAGCCTGTGCAAGCAAGCAGGCAGCGGCGCGGAGAAAGGTATGCGCATGCGTGTGGCGACGCTGCTGACGACCTGCACGGCAAGCGGCAGAGCGCCTTCCGGCGCTGCGCCTGCTGGCGGCCACAAGCTGCATATATGCGTCAACAAGACGTGCCGCAGGCAGGGCTCCAAGGAGGTGAGCTTGTACTGTGTGCGCTGTCTGTGAATATGCTCATGATCAGCGCCTGGAAGCAGCAGGCCGACGTCGCTCCTGGCACAGGTCGCCAAGTTTGCTGAGGACCTGTCGCTGGAGGAGCTGGAGGTCGAGACGACGGGCTGCCTAGGTGCGTGTTCACCACCTTGCCGCAACTTTGTTCCTGCGCGTTTCGAAAGTAAGTCCTTCGTTGCGGCCCTGCGTGTGCCGCCTTGCTCTCATAGTGGTGTAGGACGTTTTTGTTGCTCAAGTACAAGTCAGCCTAGGACAGGGCAGATACTGAGCTGTCAAGTGCGAGTGCCCTGCCGCGGCGTCCGCAGGCCGATGCGGCAACGGCCCCAACCTGGTGCTGGAGGCCAGGGGGCAGGCCGGGAGCGAGCTCGCGCTGAGCCACGTCAGCACGCCGGCCAAGCTGGCGGAGGCGCTGCGCGCCTTCACCGCCCTGGAGCTCCCTGACGCGCTGCTGAAGGCGCGCCGAGGCAGCATGGCGCCCCTGGCAGCGGCGCACGCGCACCTTTGAAGCCTATGAAGCCTGTGAAGCCTGTGAAGAGAGAAAAGTGGTAGATGTAGAAGCGTAAAAAACAAAGCCCTTGTCTTTACTGTAGGCGACCGCTGGGGGCAGGCCACGGAGCTGCGGCTAGCGGGGAACGCGGAGGCGCGCGATGGCAACCTGGCGCGCGCGGTAGAGCTGTACTCTGCGGGCCTGGATGCGGGCGCGCCGCGCGGGCGCCACTTGCTGCTCGCCAACCGCGCAGGCGCGCTCGGCAGCGCCCTCCAGTGGTGACAGAGACGTTGTGGAGCACATAGAGGAAAGCGCCAGGAGGGCCAATACGAGATGTGGCGCTGTACTTGTGTGGAGTCCCTTGTTACAAGGTATACCGCAGGTGACATCTCAGGCGACGATGCTCCTCAGTCTCTGCGCATGAAAACAGGGTTGCAGAGTATGTCTACTGAAGGTGGACGAAAAAGGGTCTCACGCATGAGTATCACTGTGCTTGTCTGCAGGCGCGCGGCTGGCGCTGGGGGACGCCGAGGGCGCCGCGGCCGACGCGGACGAGGCCGCCGCGTCGGCGCCGCCGGGCTTCACCACGTGCTACGTGCGGCAGGTGCGCGGGCCGCCGCGGGCTTTGCTCCTGCGGCGTGCTGTTGCCTGTCGGCGCCCTGCTTTCTGCTTTCATGCAAGGGATCCAGCCTTTTCCTCCTGGGGCAATGGGTAACGGCGGGCCATTCCCTGCTCAGCAGTTTTTGTGAATCATTACTTTTTCTCTCCTGGAGCTTCCCTGCCCTTCATCATCCTCAGCCAGCGCCCGCTCTGGTCTGGTTTTGTGGCACAAACGATGCCGCTGTGTGCAGGTGGAGGCGCGCACGCGCCTGGGCCAGTGCCGGGCGGCGGAGGAGGCGCTGGCGCGCGCCGTGCGGCGCGAGCCGGCGTTCGCGAAGTCGCCCGAGTTCAAGGGCATGCAGAAGCAGCTGCAGCAGATGCTGCAGCAGCGCGGCGCCTGCATAGCATAGGCCAGACGACAATACTTATCCAATTGCACTAGGGTCTGCTGTGAAAATCATTTTCTTGAGTGTGTGTTCTTGTTACGACCCGCATGTGTGGCCGCTTCTGAGCCCTCTGCTCACTTGACAATGTGGGGCTAGAAACTCTGAATGCTGAGTGTTGGCCAGCGCTTGTATAGTCATTGTGGCTGTTGAAGTATTTTTGTAGCATTGTCTGAGCGTGGTGGGTGAAGTCATCTTTGTGGACCGCGCGAGTATATTCTTGTTTATTTGTTCTACTTGTTGCTAACGCCATCCGATTGTATAGGGTAGGGCATATGCCATCACAGGTCGTTCTGGATGCGCAACATGCAGACAATGTGGAGCCAGCCATGTTACAAGAGGGGATCGTACAATAGCGATTTATCCCTACACTTCTCTGCAAGCCTACAGAAAATCTGTGCAAGTTTAACAATGAAGGTGCAGACAGGTTATTAACTGAGTTGCTGCCAACGTGCAGACTGGGTATAGTGCAGATGGGATTAACCTACCGCGTGTCTGTGTTGTTTTGTATAGTCTGCTGCACACAAGCGGCCACGTACACAGACTGCGACTATGAGCGCAGCCGAGTCACCAGGCATGTTATCAAACAGGCACGGCCGCGCTGTGGCTTGGTGAATGCAGGCGCCAAGTGTGGTCACCGTCTGAGACTGACAGCGTTGGTGCGCAGTTCCTGCTTCCTAAAGTGGAGTCGATGCAATACATTCTGCCCGACCAGTGCATCCTGAGGCCAGAGGCAGACAGGCATGTCACTGGACTTCCCAAACGTGGATGCGACAAGTTTGTGGCTGGACGACGTGCCTGGAGGGTGGCAGCCCAGGAGCACTGGTGTGTCCGACAACAGGTACTGGCCGGCGGAGCGCGGCAAGCAGAAGGGGCGGCGCGGGCAGTGGCGCTGCGAGGAGTGCGGCAAGCTGTTCCATGCGGAGCACTTTCTGGACCGCCACGTGCAGCGCACGCACCTCGCGGACCTGGTGCCGCCGGTGCGGCCCTGAGCGGGCACAGGTCGGCAGCCTGCCGACCGAACAGCAGACGCGCCAGAGCTCTGCACACCCTCATCACGTGCTCTCCCACGTGCTTGGAGCCGAGTTGCCCCTGACGTGCTGCCAAGAAGAGCACAGGCACCGCTGCCTGCATCCTGCTCGTGTTGCTGAGCACGTGACGCAGCCGCCCACAGCCTGGCGCACCCGGGCTCACCGGCGCGCCCGCGGCGGCGCGCGCCAGGGCAGCCCGGGCGCCTGCCTGGCGGACGCGTGCGGCGCGCTGCACTGCGACGCGCTGGCCGCGCTGGCGCCGGGCGGGCCGCGCGCGCCCGCCGACCCCTACGCGCGCCATGCGCCCTGCCGCCCGTCCGCCGCCGCTGCGGGGAAGCGCGCGTGCGAGGTGCGCGCCCCGCGCGGCCACTGCCGGCGGTGGGTGCGGCGGCGGCGCGCGCGACACGGGAAGCGGCTGCCGGCGGGCGCCTGGCCGTGCGCGGGAGCCGCGAGCCCCGCTGCTGTCAGGGCCCGCATGACAGGGCTGGAGCCGCCTGCGGCTGCGATGCTGGGGTGTGCGTGGCTGGGCAAGTCCTTTGCATGCCACTCACAGCGCGCCTGCGGCCCACAGATGATGCACTGGGAGGAGGTGCACCCAAGCACCAGCGCACATGCGCAACTCAGGTTACGCGGGAGCCTGCTCTGCCTGAGCAAGCAAGGTGCACATGCAGCTGACCGAAACAGACGGGAGCAGTATGCGCAGGTAAGCCACGCAAACATCGCGCTCCCTGCTTATCAGGGAGCCGGCGCATCTGTACAGGGCGCGCCAAGCTGAAGTCCAACATGGGCCGCTGTGCGCTGGCAGGGCCTTGTGGACCACTGCTTCCCGCCTGACCTCGGCGGCCCGGCAGCTGCGCTCCGCCGTGCGCGCCCATGCAGAGTGACGAATGCAGAGGTCGGCATCGGAGTGTGGAGTGTGATGCGCCGAATGTGTATTCTATCACACGCCCTAACCTGGCATTTTTGCGAGTGAGCGCCTGTTTGGCTGCTCACGCTCTTGCAGGAGTTCTTGCCATGCTGTTGTGGGTCCCGCCCCCCGTGCAACCCCAGCAATGAGTCTGGCGCGCAGGCACGTTCCTGAGCCAGCTGTGCGGGGCGCACACGTGCGACGCAGCCAAGCAGACGCGCCTGCTCCGCCTGGTCGCCAAGGCGCGGCTCTGCCCTGTCACCATGGGCAGGAGCAACCCCTTGGCCTCGCGCCTGTATTGCCGCGCGCGGCACCAAGCGAGCCAGGCACCTCGCGCCCCCTGAGCGCGCACGGCAGCGCGGCCCTGCATGGCGACGCATGCGGCACGCGTGGGCGGCAGGTGCGACAGGCCAGTAACTACCAGGTTTCAGCAGCCCTGTCGGAACAAGGGCGGTCATGTGCAGCGCGGCGCGGCCGGCAGGGGCGCGCGCGTGGGCGGCTGACCTACGTGCTGCTGGCCGCGCTGGCGGGCATTCTGCTCGTGCCCTTCTACGGCGGCATGCTGCTCTACCACGCGCACGCCACGTGCGCCCGCGCCGCGCTTGGGCGGGGTGCTGAGCGGTGCAGGCGCCCCCTGCCGCTGCGCCTCTCTGCGGCTGTCTGCGAGACAAGCTGTGAGCTGGGACAAGCTGTGGGTAAGCCGAGGCACGCGAAGCCGGTTGCAGCATCCGCCCGCCATGCTCCTGCGCTGCTGTGTTCCAGGTGAGCAGCCTTGTCTGTGGCCCCACCAGTGGGTCGGTGCGCTGAGCCAACAGCAGTCTCCAATTTCAGCGGAGGTGCTGTCGCATGCGCGCCTGCACCCGCTCACAGCATGGGATAGCCCCACGCAGTGGTGCACTGCGACGTGCGCTCTGTCTCGTCATGGACGTGTAAAAAATCGCACCACTCTTGACAAGTCCAGTGATGTTCTGTGCTGTGCAGGGGCGGCCGGCGTCCCGGCGACCTGCGACGCCTGCGCCGGAAACAGCCGCTGCTGGACGCGCTGTGGCAGCGCGTGTCTGGCAAGGCAAAGGCGTTCTAGCTAGGCCTCTCTGGATGCCCTCGCCTGGCTCCGGTGGCATGCACTGTACTGGCTGCATATGGCATGCTGTAATGTAGCACACAGAGTGAATGAATGAATAAGCCTATTCAGTACCCTTGATAGGACAGTGGTAGGGTAACTAGCAGCTCAGCATGAAGAAGCGCATGAGGCACCAGCCTGGTCTGAAGACTGACGCCTTACCACGGTCTGTACCTTATATCCCAGCCTTGCAACTTGCCTGACAGGGGGCAGTTGTGCTCCTGGACGATTGTTTTCGGCAGGAGGCCGAAGGGTTCAGCAGCCAGCGCTGTGTTGGCTCTGACGGCTGCACCCCCTTGCTCTGGACGTGCACATCCTTCCCGTCGTGGCGTAATCGGGCGTACGAAAAAACTTTCCCAGTAGGCTTCCCCGCCAGACTCCAGACGGCCCAGGCTTGCAGGTGTTCCCGGCTCCTGGCGTGGATGTGCTGCTCCCGCCTGGAACAAGAGTGGCTGGCTAGAGTGAGCATGGTCTTGCACCTTGTGTGCTTACAAGGGAGTGCAGCCCAGTCTGAAGACATGCAGGGCGCACAAGCAGCGCATACTGCACTGGACAGTGCCTTGGGACCCAAGCAGGCACTGCACGAGCTGGTGGCAGGATGCTTGTCTGGCCAACTGATGGGTCAGATGCCCTCGCGGCCTGTGACCGTGCACTAGCTCGTCCTTGGCTTGCCTGGCAGGTCTGTCCGGGCACGTGTAATCTGCGCCTGTGTGCACTGGTAGGTTGCCAGGGGGCGGGTGAGCGCGGTCCTCAAGTGTTGCGTGCGCACTCTGTTGCCGCTGGGGTGGCGCACGCCTGCGTCCGCGTGCAGCAGAGGCGCGGCGGCGCAGGTCTGGCGTGAGCGAGCGCAACCCGGCGCTTGGCCCCGGGCTGCTTGCAGCCCTCGCGCTTTGGCCCAGTCTGCCTTGCCTGTCAGGCTTCCAAGCCGCCCTGGGGTTGGCGGGCACGCCCCGCAGCACCGATAGCGCCGTGGAGCGGCGCAGTACAACCCACGCCCAGCAGTCTGAGGCCTGAAGACCTTGGCAAAGGGGCCGGGCGCCTGCGCGGCCAAGGAAAGACGGGACGCCCGCCTCGCCTGTGTGACTGCGGAGCCGATGAAGGCCAAGGGTGGTTGACAGCGCTCCTCCTTGTCGGGCGCCGCCCCTGAAGAGCCTGTTATCGCGCGACAGGGCGCGCGCACGGGCATGGCGCTGCTGCAACCGGGCGCGCAGCCGCCGGCGTGGCCCGGCGGCCCGCCGGACATCCGCGCGCTCATCCGCCAGTTCGAGCCGCTGCGGCTGCCGGCGGCGGCGGCGTCACCGCCGCCGGCCGACTGGACCGAGCTGCCGCGCGATATCATGTGCCTGGTCGTCGCGGCGCTGCCGGCGCAGGACGTGCAGGCCGCGCTGCTGGCCTGCCGCGAGTGGCACCGCGGCTTCTCCAGCGGCCTGACCGCGATGCGCCCGCGCGTATTCATGGTGGACCGCCTGGCCAGCCGGCGCGCCCGCGCGCCGTCCCTCCCCGCGGGCCGGGGACTGCCCATGTTCCAGGAATATCACATGGATGGGGCACCTAGCGTGTGAGCATGCCCGCTCGCGCCTTGCCTGTGATGCGCGTGTGGCAACCTGGTGCGTCTGGCTGCAATTGGGCAGGACACCATATGACCACGCGGTCAGCCGAGCCGCCAGGCGCCCGGGCGCCTGACATCACAAGCCCGCCCGCAGGTTCCCGGCGGTGCAGAGCCTGGACCTGAGCGGCTGCCGGCGCGTGGGCGATGGCGCGCTGGCCGCACTCGGCGGCGCCACGGCGCTGGAGAGCCTGCGGTCGCTGTCGCTCGCGGGCTGCGAGGAGGTGGGCGACGCGGGCGCGGCCGCGCTCGCCGCGCTGACCGCGCTCACGCACCTGGACCTGCGCAACTGCTGCAAGGCGCGCGCTCGGGCCGAGCGCACATGAGGCGGACTCCGTTGCGACTTGCATGATGACTTGCTTGAGCGCTTGCCGAGGCGGCGCGTGTCCGCGCAGTCAGTCTGGGCATGCAGGAAACGTCAGGATGCGATGTTTTGCAGGCACACGTAGGTGCCGCAGCGGCTGCAGCGCCGCGTGCGTGCAGAGGCGCAGCTGGCCAGCGCGAAGCTGAGCAGCCCTGTGCCGCAGACCCTAGCATACCCTAAGCTTGACCAGCCGTGCCCCGGCGCGCGCGCAGCTGACCGATGTCAGCCTGGTCGCGCTGGCCGCGCTGCCGTGCCTGCTCAGCCTGGACCTGTCGGGCTGCGTGGCGGCGACCGAGCGCGGCTTCGGCGCGCTCGCGGCGCGGCTGCGCTTGACAACCCTGCGCTTGGGCGGCACAAGCCGCGTCGCGACCGTGCAGGCGCGGGGCCCCGCCGACGCCCCCCGCCCTGCGCCCGCCTGGGGCGCGCCACAAGCGGCGCGCCCGTGGGCGGCCGATCGAGCGCGCCGCAGGCCGCCGCAAGCGGCGCGGCGGCTCGAGGGCGGCCGGCCTCGGCGTCCGTGATGGCGAAGGCGCCCCGCCTGTCCGCCTGCGCTCTGCTGCGCGAAAGAGGCCTCGTCGCCTGGCGCACCGCTGACTGGTGTGGCCGCCCGTGGCAGGACGGCGCGCTGCGCGCACTGGCGCCGATCGTGACGCTGACCTGCCTCGACCTGTCCGGCTGCACGGAGGTCACCGACGCGGGCGCGCGCCCTCTCCGACGCCCTCTCCGACGCCCTCGCCTTGCCCACGTGCGCTGTGTGTGAAGGCAGACAGACCCATAGTGCACAAGCTGTTGCGGCGGGAGGCGCAGCAGGTGAGCAGGGCTGCGCAGGGCCGACAGCAGCGCAGGGCTTGTGCACGGGGCTGTCGGGCCCCTGACCTGCGCAGCGCACAGGGGCGCGGCGCGCGTATGGCCGCAAGTGCGGGCGGCCGGCGCTCGCCCGGGGCAGGAGCCTGAGCCAGCGGTCGGGCGCGCGGCGCAGGGCTGGGCCACATCGGCGCGCTGACGCGCCTGCGCTCGCTGTGCCTGTGGAACTGCATGCGTGTGAGCGAGGCGGGCCTGGGCGTGCTGCAGCGGCTGCCCGCGCTGGCGGAGCTCAGCCTGCGCGGCTGCCAGCACCTGGCCGACGCGGCCGCGCCGGCCGTCGCGCGCCTGGCCGCGCTCACGCGCCTGGACCTGCGCTGCTGCGAGCGCTTCACCGGCGCGCTACCCTATATCCACCCTACCCTATACCCACCCTGCCCTAATCCCATCCAGGGGTCGTGCTCAGGTCTGGAAGAGGCGCAGCAGCAGGCACTGCAGCGGTCGGCGCGGTCCGCGCTCGCTGCGCTTGGAGTCACGCGGCTGCGATGGCCTGGCGTGCGAGCTTAGTACAGGATACATCAGCAGGCTGAGTGCCAGAAAGCCGCACGCACTGAGCTCTCTGAACATGCGTGGCTCCAATTCACAGAAGCTGATGAATGTACGTTGGCAGGCTTCCGACATGCGTAGACTGAACCTCAAGGGCTGCCACAAGCTGAGCTAGGTATTGACGCGTGGCCATGCGCGCGCCAGGCGACCAGCTGCGCGCGCTGAGCGCGCTGGGTGGCCTGCGCGACCTGAACCTCAAGGGCTGCTACAAGGTGGCCGACGCGGGCCTGGCGGGCGTGGGCGCGCTCACCGCGCTCACCGCGCTCAACCTGCACGAGTGCTGGCAGGTCACCGCGCAGGGCCTGCAGGCGCTCAGCGGTGCGCGGCCGCTTCAACTTCCTGGATGTGTTTGGGTGTGTGTATACCTATACGTATGCGTGTGTGTGTGTGTGTGTGTGTGTGTGTGTGTGTGTGTGTGCGTGCATGCGTGCGCTTGTGTGTGTGTCGGTGTGTGTGTCTTTGGCTTGGCCGGTGGGTGGTGGGTGGACACCGTGGCGACTTGCCAAGAATCCAGGGAGTAATAAACTCATACAGCAGCGCAGTGCAGCATGCGTGTCAGCGCAGCCCCGCGCAGACAGGCGCCAGGCAGCGCGCGCGGGACTCAGCGGGCGCGCGCGTGCGCGCGCGCAGGGCTGAGCCGGCTGCGCGACCTGAACCTGCAGGCCTGCCGCAACATCGTGACCGCGCCGGGGCAGGGCCTGCCGGGCCTGGCCGGCCTGACCGCGCTGACCTCGCTCAACCTGCGCGGCTGCGACAACCTGGCCGACGGCGCGCTGCTGCCGCTGTCCGCGCTGACCGCGCTGCAGGCGCTCGACCTCAGCGGCTGCCAGAAGCTGACCGGCGCCGGGTGCGCGCGTGGAATATTTGCGACCTTCACCCACGCTGATCGCGCTGCGGGCGATCGACCTTAGCGAAGGCCAGAAGCTGACAGGCGCCGGGCAGGCGCGCGGGCCCCCGGCTGCTCCAGGCCAGCCCTGGCATGGCGACGGGCAACTGCGCACGTTCGGCGCTCCCTGACGCTTTGACCGCGGCGCTGCACGGACCGGGGCTGCTTGTGCCGGCGCTCACTGTTAACAGGGCAGCGTTGCGGGGCGCGCCAGGCTGCTGCCGGTGGGCGCGCTGGCGGCGCTGACGGCGCTCAAGCTGCAGCACTGCCGCGGCATCCAGCGATGTGCGGACCTGGCGCCGCTGGCCGCGCTGACCGCGCTGTCCGCGCTCAGCCTGTGCGGCTGCACCGAGCTGCGCGGGCAGGGCATCTCCTCGCTCGCGCCGCTGACCGCCCTGCGGTGCGCCGCGCGCGCTCGGGGCACGCACTCTCTGCGAGCGCAGCGAGCATGCATCCATACTGGATCGCCAGGTTGTGTTGACTCTGGCCTGCCCTGCCGCCCTTGCAGCACCCTCTGTGCGCACTGAGCTCTTCCCAATACTGGTTCAGGTTCAGGGGAGGACCCTTGCAGCGTGCCTGAGCATTCGCCTCGCTCTCCTGGAATGCCAGCCAGTGTGCAGGAGCGCCACGCATGCACTCGCGGGCGGCGCAGCGCAAGCTGCCTCTGTGAGCCCCCATCTTGTGCGCATCACCCGAGGCAGCATGCAACGGGAACCCCGTCGTCCTTCGTGCGCGTCTTGCAAGGCGGGCGGCGCGCCCGCGCGCAGGGCGCTGAGCCTGGAGCACTGCCGCCGCGTGACGTTTGTGCCGGACGGGCTGCTGGTGCTGACAGGGCTGGCGGGCGTGGCGTCGCTCAACCTGCAGGCGCGCCGCGAGCAGGGCGGCGTTCCTGAGACGCTCGGGCAGCCTGACTCGTTCTCTGGCCTGTTGACGTCGACTGCTTGTGTATCGTCTGTTTGGCGCCAAACCCCGCACTGGACAACGGGTACCGCAGCATTTGCCGCCGCTTGAAAGGCTTCATTGGATGGCCGGCCGTTCTGTGGGGCCTGGCGGGCGGAGCGCCGGTCAATCTGGTTTCATCTGCGGGCAGCGACCACGGACTTGACACGCAGCCCTGACGATGCAGCAGTGAGCAGCATGTGGCCGTGCTCGCCAATGCTAGTCACGGCGCGTGCGGGCGCTCGAGCTCGGGCGTTCAACATGCGGGATAGCTCGGGTGAAAGGGGCCGGCTGATGCCGCCATGGCGCGCTGAGCTGCGGCGCGCCCGGCAGGGCTGCAATGCGCTGGCAGACGCGGGCCTGGCGGCGCTGGCTGCCATGACCAGCCTCGCCGCCGTCAACCTGCAGGACTGCCGCCAGGTCACCGGTGCGCGCGGCGGCGCGCCGGGCGCCAGGCAGGGGCGCTGGGCTGTCTGGCCTGGTGTGCGGAGAGCGCTCCGCCCGCTAGCCTGCCTGCTGCCGAGGGGCGAGGGGCGAGATGCCAGCGCATGTCATGAGGAGGGTGGGGCACCGGGTGCAAGGCTGCAAGCACAGGGTCGCCATGCACCGCGATGCTTTCGCCGGCGAGCTAGGCTCTATTGCATGCCTCCATGCCACTGCCGCATGGAGTCAGGCTGGGCAACCCGCGGCGGCGCAGGCGAGGGCTTCGAGGGCTGGTCGGCCATGCCCTACCTGACCGCGCTCAGCCTGCAGAACGCCAACGCGGTGACCGACGCGGGCTGCGCCGCGATCGCGCGCATCGCGCCGCTGCGCACGCTCAACCTCAAGAACTGCCCCGCCATGTCCGACCTGGGCCTGGCCGCGCTGCGGCCGCTCAAGCGGCTCAGCCACCTGCGCCTGCAGGTGGCGGCCGCGCCTGCCCTGACCCTACCCTAAACTGCGCCTGCATATGGCGGCCGCGCCGCGGCCGCGTTGCCTCCGCCCCGGTCCTGCTCGGGCGCGCCTGGGCCCTCCGACAGCAGCCGCTCGTGCACTTTGTGCACCCTCAGGCTGCCCCGCCATGGGGATGCGCCCCACCGGTCTGGCCTCCTGAGGAAAGGTGTTCGCCGATTGGGTAGCTCGCAGAGCTGCGGCCCGCTGCAGTAGGCTGCACCCGCAGCCCTGACCTGCTTCCTCCGGCGCCCACCGGCGCCGGCGCCAGCGACGCGCGCGGCGCCGCCGGGCGCAGGGCAACCAGGCGGTGACCGACGCGGGGCTGGCCCACTGCGGCGCGCTGGGCGCGCTGCGGCACCTGGAGCTGCCGTCCTGCTGGCGCCTGACCGACGCCGGGCTGCGCCAGCTGACGCGCCTGACCGGCCTGTCGCACCTGGACCTGTCCTACTGCTGGCAGGCGCGGCGCCCGGCGCCGCGGCCCGCTGCCTGGCGCGACAGCAGAAACAGGTTCCGTGCCCGGTATCTGCAGCAGCGGGCCCCTGTGAAGCCACGCCCTGTCCAGGCCGACATCGTCTGTATAAGCAGGGGGAATTTCCAAATCGTGTTGCGGCGGCGGCCTGTCAAGCCAAGACCTGCTCAGGTGGACTGTCGCGGAGTGCGCTGCCTGTGGCTGCATCGGGGTGGGGACGGGCAGGCGTGCAGGCCGCCGCGCCGCCGGCTCCCCAGCGGCCAGGGCCGACACGCGGGCTCCTGGCGCGAGGAGCCCGCATGACGGCCGGCGGCGGGCTGCCGGCCCTCCTGTTGCCCGAGCGCGTGCGCGCGCGCCTCGCGGGCGCGCGCGGCGGCGGAGCAACCCAGGGCTTTGCCGTGGCGTCAGGGTGATGTTACCGTGTGTGAGCTCGCGGCGCGCGCGGGCGCGTGCAGGTCACGGACGAGGGCGTGGACGTGCTGGCCGGCATGGCGTCCATGGCTGTGCTCAACCTGACCGGCTGCCACAGCATCACGCCGCGCGGGCGCGCGCTCGTGTCCGGCCTGCTGGAGAACCCGCTGTCGCCCTGACTTGGGGGAGCGGGGGGCCCGAGGGGGGCTGACAGGGGGGTCTCCCTGACCGAGGGGCCCTGACAGGCTGGCCGGCCACTCGCGCCGCGCGCACGTGCATTTACGTACAGCCTGGCAGCCTCGCCCAAGGGATGCGCGGTGATGGCGCGCGCTGCACGGCCAGGCTGCCGTGAGCGCGCGCTTTCACGCAGGATTTCCCCTTCAGGTGCTTATCGTGCCCCGCACATGGCCCGCCTGCTCCTGGAGGGTTGGTCGCCATGGTGGGTGGAGTTGCAGTAGCTTAGAGCACTTGAGCCGCACGTCAGCGTGGCGCTGCTTTCGTGCTGCATTGTGAAGGTCCTTGCTTAGAAAGGGGCAGCTTGCAGTGACTGCGCCGGTAGCTCGTGCGGGTGGGCTGGGTCATGACTGGCCTAGGGCGAGCGCTGTGCCACCGGCGTGGTGGCTGCGAGGCTGGCATGTGGCGGAGCGTGGCTGTCCGGCAAACTGCGGGTGCGCTCATTTGCCGGACAGCCAGTGCCCAGGGCGCTGCACGAGCATGGGTGGCCGTCCTGGCTCTTCAAGAGCGCATCTGCTGCTCAGCATGCGGCCATGCAAGGGTGTTGAGCATGAGCGGGGGGAGGAGGCCCTGACGGCATGCAGCCCATGCAGGTGGCTGCAGACTGAGTGACGGGGAGGGGCCCGATGTGTGCATGCGGCTTTAGGGTGTCTGTGGCTGGGCTGCATGCATGAGGCTTCAGGGCGCCGCTGGCCCAATACTTGAGGGTGTCAGGGGGCGCAGCAGGGCATCCTGGCTGTGCCTTGGATGCGTTTGGGCCATCTTGAGAGTTTTGCTGGGTTTGTTTTGTAGCTGCGTGGCGAGCATGATGCCTGCTTGTGGCATTTCGCTACACATCATTTTCTGTGTGCACCCCTTTTGTGATGCAGCCGCTTGCTGTGTTCTATACTATACCCAGCATAGCCTGTGCATATATGTCGGAAGACATCCTGTATTGCTGTACGACCTTCTTTCTGTGCAATTATACTATGAGCAGCTACAATGGTCTGTCCGGCTCTGCGATGTGCTGTCCTCAACCACATGCATGATATCTTAAGTGTGCAGCAGGTGACATGTCTTGGGGCATGTGTGGGTCTACCCTTGTGATACAGCTTGTAGCTACATAGCAGCTGGAAAGCTGATGCACACATCACGAAGTGGCCTCAATCTAGCTGAGAGCAACCCGTAGACACCGTCACACATGCAGAGCAGTGCACACGTAACACTCCCACACGCATCCCAAAATGTGTCCACGCACAGCCGACACTCCGCTCACCCACACACCCGCAGCCTTTACTCCTCAGTTAGGGCGAGGTAGGCACGTCGTCGTCGTAGGCATCGCCGCTCTCACGCTTCTCCTTGCTGCCCTGCAGCACGCCACACAAGTTGTGCCAGCCTGCTTATTTGAGGAACTACCCCTTGCCACTGGAGCCCGTCCAGCGCCACTGATCCGACTTTGGGCTGATAAAGTAAAATTTACAGCTTGGCTCTGCAAAAAGTAAATGTCTCCAATTTTCTAACAGCTTCAGACTGAGGTGGTAAGGCAGAGAGGCACGTGCCGTGGCGCCCGTGTTCTCAACCGAGGGCTCATCCTTGGCCTCGGGGCCAGGAAGCTGCGCCTTCTGGCCTTCGATTGCGCGGTCGCCAGCCGGTGCGGCGCTGCACATACAACAAGTTTTGTCACCCATCAGTCAAACTTTTGTGCTGCAACGCACCCAGGCAAGCATACGCGCAGGCATGCACAGAAGATCAGAACGCAGGTCTCAAGTGCTCGGACGCACCTCTGCTCAACAGTCTTGGCCTGCTCGTCCTGTACCACACCCAGCACCACCGTCAACGTGCTCAGCATCAAGTGGCTTATCTTAGACAGCTTCACAAGCCTCTCCACAACCACTTACACCAGCAAAACCCACTTGTAGCACTCAGCACAACCCGCTTGCAGCAGTCAGCAGCCTGAAACAGATCCAACAGTGTCCTCGGCACAGCCTACCTGGCCCTTGCCCCACGTGTCATCGCCAACGTCGGGGCCTGCGCGGATCAGGCGCGCTACGCGTGCGGGCGCGGCCGCGCGGCGGGGCGCTGCGACCCCGCACAGCAGGGGCGACCAGTCAGCATTCAGGTGCAGGGACTGGCATATGCCCTGGAATGCTCTTTTGCACCAGCGCACAGCGTTTCGGCCTGCCAAGGCGAGCAGGCAAGGACAAGCTACAAATTTTGGTATGTGCGCGCGTGAGCAGTCCGGTGGTGTTCAAGTGCTAGCAAGACACACTCTAGATGCCACACGCAGCTCACAAGAAAGGGCTACTCGCCCGCAGACACGCGCCGCAGCCCAAGGCTGCAGCCACAGACACGCAGGCGTACAGCTTTTGTGCACGGACAAGACACCCACACTCTTTCGTTTGCTACTGTGGACACAATGAGGAAGGGAGTGCACTGTAATTGTTAAATGGGGCTGCTGGATTGCTCTGCATGCCACTTCGCATGCCGAGATAGCCAGATCAAATCCTAAGTCCTCCTACCGAGGCGCTAAGCTCCGGGTGTACTCGTACCGACCCAGCCCTATATCGCGATTCCACAAAGGTCCGCACCCGTCTGCACGCGAGTGCCTGCGAAGCTGGAGCGCTGGAAGCTCACGCTGTTCAGAGTCATACTCATCATGGTGACTGGCAGCGCTTCAATCTCAGTCTGAAGCTTGTGTCGATCAGCGGGAAATGGAGCAATAGCAGAGAACGACTCCGGCCTCACCTTGCCGGATTTTGGGCAGCAGGTTAAAGTCAGGTTACAGACATAGAGCTGCGAGCTCCGAGAGGCCTTACAGAGGTCATCGAGGAGGCAGTACCGTCCCGTGTTCCGCAAGAGAGAGCTGTTGCCGTGCGTTATTTATCAAGGGCTGACTGGGGCAGCATGCGCGTTGGCAGCCAAGTGCCAACCACACAGAGGTCGCAGTTGCAACACTGCCCAGCCGCCCAGCAGCAAGTCGCGCCAAGCGCGCTTTGCACACGGCCTCGTCGACGCGGCTGGCCGCAGTCCAGGCTCATGTACAGGGCAGAGCAGAGCAGGGCGCTGCGGGTGCTTGAAGCTCGTGAGTGGCACCTCTCTTGCCAACCTTGGCACAACCGTGCTTGCTCTTTTCCCGATCGTTGCGTGCCTTTGTATGCTGGTGCTCTGACTGACAGCCAGGCGGTCGCGCCAAGCTCAATATCGTTACAAACGCTGGAGCGGAACTGGCATACGACAGCCCCGCCTGAGCCTGCAGGCTATGCAAGGGGCGCACTAAAGCAAGGGCAGCAGCGTTGTTTTGCTAGTGCCTGTCTGGATCAAAGCTCCCTGCTCGCCCTGCTCGTACACTGCACGACGCGCCCTTGGCTGCAGACTGCGTGGCTGTGGCGGCGCAGGACGCTGCGGTGCTCGACGTGGAGCTGGCGCCCCAGCAGCAGGCGCTGCCTTGTGCCAGGTTCCCAAGCGCTTGACGCGCACCCGCGCGCGCAGGCTGCGCCGCTGTGGCGGTGCGCAGCGCTGTAGCCGTGGACGTGGAAACGGCGCCCAGCAACGGGCGCTGCCTGTTTGCGGGCGTGGACATTGGCGCGCCGCCCGACGTTGTTTGGGCTGCGCTGACGGAGTACGACGGCCTGGACAGCTTCATCCCGGGCGCGCCGCGCATCACCTCGTGGTTCTTCAAGGAAAGCGCTTTGTTCTGCCTCACAGGCTTGCGGGCGGCTTTGCTGGGGGCTGAGGCGTGCAGGCCGGAACGCCTTGCACAACGCCCAGCGCGCGTGCAGTTGTCAGCGCTGTTTGGGGGGGCGCTGGTCAGGCCTGATTGCACAGCCGCGCGCGCGCGCAAGCTTGCCACGGCGCACCCAAGCTGGCACAGGGGCTGACGGCGGCGCGCGCCGGCGGCGCGGCAGGCCTGGCCGTCAACCAGTGCCTGAGCCGGCACGAGCACGGCGCGCGGCTGCTGCAGGTCGGCGAGCAGCCGCTCGCGCTGGGCGCCAAGTTCCGCGCGCGCGTCGTGCTGGACATCACCGTGCGCCCCTCCCTCCCCGGCCCCTGGCGTCTCGCACCTCAGCCCCTCCAGGCCCCTGGCATCTCGCACCCCTGTCCCCCGAGGCCCCCTGCGTAACCCCTGCGCCCAGCTTTCGTGGGCTTTCATCCTGAGCGAGCGCGCGCTGGGTGTCGGTGCACCCATGGCCGGGAATTTAGCATCGGTCAGGGGCCGACGGCGTCAGCACGCGCGCTCGCTGGCGCTGCGTCAGCGTCGTGCGCGGTCGACCCTAGCAGGTAGCAGGCCGCAGCCACCGCCGGCATGTTGCGCACCAGGAGTTTGGCAGCGGCGTCCCGGAGGAGCAGCTGTGCCAGGCGAGCGCGATGCGCGGCGGCGGCGGCGGCTGGCGCGGCGGCGGCGACGGCGGCAACGGCGCCGGCCCGGGCCCGGAGCAGCGCTTCCTGGAGCCGCGCTCGCCGTCGCGCGCGCCGCCGCGCGACATCGCGTTCTGCCTGGTCGAGGGCGACTTCCAGGCGCGCTGCTTGGTCGCTGGAGAGATCGCGTTTTGAGCTGCCGTGAGCGAGGGTGTGAGGTCGCCTTTCAGGCGCGCTCTTTGGTTGTTAGGAAAGACCTCGTGTACCCTGCGCAAGGGTGCAACATCGAGGACGACTTGCAGGCGCGCTTACTGCTCTTTGGGGGAAGCCCCCATCCCCCAACCCCCGCTGCGCGAGAGGGCGTGGCCGAGGCCAAGTGTCGGGCGTGCTGGTTGGTGTTGGCGTGAACAGTGCCTTTTTGACCTGTGCAGCATTGTTAGGTCGGGGCGCTCGGCAGGCGCGCTGCTCCCTCATCAGCAGCGCACAGTGGCCAGTGGTCTTGCTCTGGTGCTGCAGCAGCTTCCGGCAGCGCTCGCCGCCGGGCATGCAGCCGCGGGGTTCAGCACGCGCGCCTGGTCACACGCGGCTCGAGGCGACGCGGCTGCGGGACGGGCGGGGCAGGCCCATCCGCGCCGCCGGGCCGCGCGCGCGCGCGGTGTGCGGGCGCGCGCCGGCCGGCGGTGCCGCGCGCGCGGGGGCCAAGCCGCGGGGGCGCGGCGCGCCAGGCGTTCCGCGGCGTGTGGCGCATCCAGGAGGGCGCCTCCGGCAGCCGCACCGCGCGGCTCTCGTACGCGCTGTTCGTGCGGCCGCAGGCCTGGCTGCCTGTGCGCCTGATCCAGGCGCGCGCCCCGCCGCTGCGCCGGCCGGCAGAGGCGGCGGCGCGGGGAGGGCTGCGAGCGGCGCTGCACAGGGGCCTCGCCCTTTGGGCTGGGGTCCGGGGTCCGGGGTGTACGACAGCGCAGTGGTGGGTGTGGCTTGCCTGGGGACCGTCTACTTGCGCGGGCTTTGTCTGCCTTT
>JAABUJ010001571.1_pt1 | contig 32737 bp, 27 predicted proteins | sample 5559131 | NCBI WGS metagenome assembly JAABUJ01 (sample SAMN10711875, study PRJNA513366) | rock metagenome | isolation source: Antarctica rocks | place: Antarctica: Victoria Land, Mt New Zealand nord | collected 2016-01-07
AAGGACATGTATGACTTCGCATACGTGCTCATCCACAACGACGTAGGAGGCCCTGGCCCAGCGGCGGATGAAGTCATGGCCAAGTTTGGCGATGACTTGCCATCTCTCCACAGCATGTTTCGCGAGGCGGGTGCGAGCTTCAGTTCTCCAGCAGATGCCGTCCCGACAGCCTATACACGCTTGGCCGTGGACAGTGAGCCTGAGGAAGACCCGGCGCGACTGGCAGCTGACGCCTACGCTGCAGTTACCGAATTCCTGGTTCGCCTCTATCCCTGAGCGGCCAGCTTATACCACAGATGCCCCAGTAGTCGGTGCAGGAGCGGACGGCCAGTAGTTGGCTCCTACTGGCAACGAAGACCCTATCTGCCCGTCACCTGCTGAGAGGACATCGACATAGCTCCACGAATCATGATCGCGGCTGCGCCGTCTTGGTCCAGTGCACACTGCCATCGGTGGTACGCAGCAACACGGTGCCGGAGGTAGATACCCTGGAGTCGGCCCGCAGCTGAGCGGTCGCCCATCCATCTCTGGCAGTTATGAATTGGAGTCCGACCAGCATGAGGCCGGGCGGCAGGTGGAGAGAGTGTTTGATCCATGATGCGCCGCCGTTACTCGTCGACCAGATCGCGTCATTCGAAAGTAATAGCCAGTGGTGCGCGTCGATGGTCTGCCAGAAGTTGTGGAAGCCTGTCACCGGCGTTCGTACCGCGAAATCCCAGGTTCGTCCCCCGTCCGTCGACCGGTAGATACAGAGCCGGCTCCAGTTCGCTGGCGGTTTCGCTCGATAGAAGCTGACAACCTCGGGAAGTATGCCGGTCCGGCCGAAGAAACGTGGCTGGAGCAGGGTGCCCTCAGGATAGACCGTCGTGGTCGCAGTGGGGCGCCCGACCCCAGGGGGCAGACCAATTGCCTGTCGCCGCCAAGTTGTGCCTCCGTCTGAGGTGTAATAGATGTCCGGTAGGCCGGAACCCTCCAGGGACTCCAGCCAGCCGTCGTGCGCATCCTTGAAGGTCAAATTCGTCTTGTCTCCGCCCAGTCCAATCCCGGACTGATTGGGGCAATGGTATCGACTGGGGATGTTCGAGAACGACGTGCAGGCCACGCGGTTCCAGTGGCGTCCGCCGTCACTGGTGCGATACACATCGACCGGCATGCTGCCCCCGGCGCCTCCGCCATACCAGAGCCAGCCATGCCCCGGGTCGGGGAACGAGATGGTCCCGTCCAACGTTGCGTAATTCGGGGGGAGGGGAAATCGCTGCCAGTGACGCCCACCGTCCTGCGTCCGGAAGAGCGCAGCGCTGGGCTGCTGATTCGCCGCGTAGGTGAGTGGCCCGACGGTAGCGGCGACCAGCCCCTCCCGTGGGTTGAAGAGTCGAAGCCACACCGGTGGCCCTCCCGCAGCGCTGAAGTGCAGCATGGGGGTCCAGTGGTTGCCGGCGTCGTCGGTGCGGTACACGGTGGTCGGCGCAGCGTCACAGTTGGTCCCGATCCCGTGGCTGCAGCTTCCGTTCGGCAGATACGAGCCGGATGTGCTGCGGGCGATCCAACCGGCCGTGCCGGAGAGAAATGCGCTGCCGCTGATAATCGTCCCCGAACCCGGCTGCACATAGGCGGGCAAGTGGCTCGCGCATTGGGTCTTGGTCAGGTGAGTCGCGCTACCGCCCTTGGTGATGTGGCTGAGAGCGTAGAGGATGTGCCAGGCGGGACCGAGCGTCCGCTCCATCAGATACCAGCCGCCGTAGGTTGCCGCGTCACTCCCGCGGTAGACGGTATAGCGTAGCGCCAGGCAGGTGTAGGCGGCGTTTTGGGGATGTAAACGATACCCTGGATCGTTCAGCTGCTCGACCACGACCTTGCGAATGGTACGGCAGTTACGCCGAAAGGCGTTGAGCGATCTGGTCCTTGCGGCGAACTTGGAGGCGAGGTCGCATTGCCCAGTGCCCAGCGCATGAAAGTAGAATCGAACCATACTGGTCGGCGCGGCTAGCGGATTGCTGCCGGCCTTCAGTGACGCCGGCGCCACGGCGACCAGAGCAGCGACCACTACCGCGAGGCACAGCGTGAGACGAACCGCGTGTCGCACTATCGCCTCCTTTCTTTCCACTTCCCCCTATACAACGCCGGCCTCGCCACTCCGGTTACACTATTCAGCTCCCGCGGGAGATTATGGCGCGAGACCGGAAACCCTCACGCGCCAGTGCGCACAACGGCTCGTCACGTCAAGGCGGAACACGCCCCCCGCCATCTCTTCCATCTGGGTCACGTGTGGCGCCCGGCCACGGCGATGGAGCACCCGATTAATCACATACCCTGATGCGTTCTTAATGTCCACCACCAGCCGGGCCTTCCCGGCTTGGCAGGGGACGCTGTAGGTCAGGAGCCATGGATGATGGGAACGGACGTTGAACCACCGCGAGTAGGTGTGCGTCCCTGCATGCAAGTCGTTGGCCGGCGTGAGGGTGAACGCACGCCCGGTGAAAACGTCACCCGTGATCTTTTGAACCGGCATACGATCCAGCGGAGGCGGAGGATTTGCCGGCGGAACGGAACCGACGCGCGTGATAAACCGCACGCCGGCCAGCGCCTGCTGCTGATCGACCGCGAGCCTGGAACCTGGGGCGAGGAGGCTGTAGAGCGCGCCCTGGTGGGCGAGAATAATGAACGCGTAGGGCTCAGGAGTTCCGGGAAGGCCACGGATCAGAACGCCCGGCGCCGAGCCGTAGCGGACCGGGTACCGAGTGATGGACGCCCGGTTCGAATACTCGCTAATGAGCGTGTTTGCAGCTGTAGTGGCAGCACGTGCATCGTCGAGGTCGCTCGACCGGCCGTTCGATCGGATGATCAAGCGGAGGTGGTTGACGGAACCGCTCGGAGGGCCGACGAACCAGGCCAGGGTGGGCGGAGGGAAGTTACCGGGAGGCAGACGCTGCCAGCCGACCGGCGGGACCAACCCCACGCCAAGTGCGAGATCACAGACGGCGCCGGGAGGACATCCGCTGGTATCCGACGGGGCTGGGCCACCGGCCGCTGCGTGGTTGGGAAGGCCCACGGCGACAGCGAGGACAAAAAGAAAAGGAATCGACCGAAGCGAACACAACATTGCAAGCTCCTGGATGATGATGTACACCGCCCATAACGACGGCATTCGGGAAATGTTACGCGGGACAGCGCGTAACATTTCCGGCCTGGATCACGTTAGAGGAGGAGGAGGGATGTTGGGTGAGTGAGGGGTGGACGCGCCAAGCACGACCCCGCCGCCTTTGGAGAGCTCTATGATCTCTACGCCGACCGCATCCACGCGTTCTGCCGCGTCCATAGCTCCAGCCGCGAGGAAGCGGAGGATCTGATGGCACAGACCTTCGAGCGCGCCATGGCCGCGATTGGGCGCTACCAACACCGCGGCATTCCCTTTTCGGGATGGCTCTTCCGTATCGCCACCAATCTCTCCGTGGATCGTGCCCGCCGGTCTCCCTCGCTCGTCCATCTCGGCCAGCATCCGGACCTTGAAGCGAGCCTGGAGGCGCCCAGGAGCGACGAGGCGGAATACTGGGTGGATCGCTGGGCGCGCGCTGACTGGCTGCAGGAGCACGTCGCGGCCCTGCCGGCCGACCAGCAGCGGATCGTGCGGCTCCGCTTCTATGAAGACCGCGCGCTGGCCGAGGTGGCGACCGAGATGGCGCGGAGCGACGGTGCGGTGAGACAGCTCCTCCACCGGGCGGTGCGGACGCTCCGCCTTCAGATGCAGGGCGAGGAGGCCAGCAATGTCTGAGAAGGAACGCCTCTGGCGCGACATTCGATCCGACGAGGACGCCGAGCGTGCCCTGACCGAGTTGGGGCAGGTGGTGCATCGGAAAGAGCAGGTCGAGGCGGAGGGACTGAATAGCGCGTACCGAGACAGCCTCCGAGCGCGCCTGGTGGCGACAGCAACGAAGCGTGGCCGCACGGCCGGTGGCCCGGGCATACCGGCGTGGACGGTGCGGCGTCACCAATGGCCGGCGTGGGCCGCCACCGCGGTTGCTCTCGCCGCGCTCCTGATCGTCGCCCTCGTCCTGCACGGTCACGGCGCCGGTACCCGACCGGTCGCCGTCGCGACCCCTGGCACACCCGCTCTGCATCCGCCACCGCCCGCCGTTGCCGACCTCCTGCGTGCCGCCCCGCCTTCGTTTCAAGGCCAGAGCGGTGGCCTGCCAATTCCCGAGTTGAGCGGCTCCGATGTCCAGGCTGGGGCTTACGGTGGACACCTCACGCTCTCTGCCGGGCACCTCCCCGTTGAGCCCGCCTTCCTCCCCGCCTACCGACTCGCCGGCCCATCCTTCGACGTTCCCCGCGTGGCCGTCCTCGCCCGTCAGCTCGGGATCGATCGGCCTGTCGTGCCGAGGACCAACTCGATTGACCACCAAATCTGGGAGGTAGCGGCCCAGGGAGGGCCCGGGTCGAACCAGCCGTTGCACAGTCTCGCCATCTCACGACACACCGGCGAACTGATCTATCATCACGCGCCGAACATCCCCGCGTCCCACCCTGCCCCGGCGCTGAATCGCACTCGCGCCGTCTCCTTCGCTCATCGCTGGATCACTGCCCTCGGCTGGCCGGCACGTATGCCAGTGCTTAGCACTGTGCCAGATACCCAGCTCTTGCCCCCCTCTGCCGGCATCCCGTGGCAGGTGAGCTTCGGGTGGCGCGGCGTCGCTCGGCCGGCCGAAACGCAGGCCACGGTCATCGTGCTGCCGGATGGCCACGTGATCGAGGCCCGGCTGTGGCCGCCTATTCGGCGTTCAGGACACGTTGTCACGCGGGATGTGCAAACTGCATGGAGGATGGTGCAGACCGGCGCCGTGCCGATCGCGGTACAGGAGATGGGGGCGATGCGAGTCACGGGCGCTGGATCGCTGCAGCGGGCGGACGTGGTTCAGGCGCTGGAAACGAGGGGAACTGTTCCCTATCTGGTCCCCATGTATCGCTTCCAGGGTACGGTGCGTATCACTGGCCTCGGTGAGCACAAATGGTCGGCCCTGGTCCCAGCTATGAGGCTCCATCCCTAAGTAGTGCAAGACCCTCGTGCCCTCCTGTACCTGGTCGAACCCGGCGAAAAATGAACCTTACAGGATGCTGGCCGGTAGTAAGAGTGACACACACCGACAGCAGATATCGCAGAGTAGGGTGCGAGGAGGTGAGGGTGCAGGAACTCGAGGGCATCATCCGGCTTAAGCGAGGCGACATCGACGGGATGCGCATCCTGGTGCGGATCCACTCACTCAAAGCCCTCCGAACTGCCTATTTGATTACCCACGATCAGGCCCTGGCCGAGGATGCCGTCCAGGATACCTTCATCCGCGCTTCAGAGCGCATAGCAAGTTTCGACCTTACCAGACCGTTTGGCCCCTGGTTCCTCCGCATCGTGGTGCGCCAGGCCATCGACGCCGCACGCCGTGCGTCTCCGACTCGCGAAGTACGAGGGATGGAGGCGCAGGAGGTTTTGCACCGTCTGCCGGACATCACCGCCGGACCGGAGGAGGCGCTGGAGTGGGCGGTCGTGCGCCAGGAGGTGTGGGAAACACTCGAGAAACTTCCCGCCAAGCAGCGGGCGGCGATCGTCATGCGCTACTACCTTGAGCTGAGCGAGGACGAGATGGCGCTAGAGTTGGGGATTGCTCCTGGCACGGTCAAATCCCGCTTGCACGTGGCCCGTAATCGTCTCAGAACCCTACTCCGTCCATTGCTCTTTCAGGAGGTGAAATGGTGAGAGAGGCACAACTCCGACGGGTGCTCGCGGACCTCGCGGAGCAAGGGGAGCCTGACCTGTGGCCCGGAATCCGGACTCGATTGGTCGAAGAGCGCGCTCGACATGGATCGCGGTGGGCGATCACGCGGCGCTCCGCACCGCACCGCACGTCTCGGTGGAAGCGCCTCCCTTCCCGCGCGGGAGTTCTCGCGCTCGCGCTCGTCGGAACCGGCTATGCCGCGCTGCCACTCATCCAGCAGAACCTCAGTGGATCGCCGGAGGGGCAGCAGATGCTGGCCCACGGGAAGACGATGCACCTGCTGCGCACTGTTGCGGGCTTCACCATCTCGCTGGAATTTGCGTATGCCGACCAAACGGGTGGCCTGCTCGGCTACACGATCACGGCCCCAGATGGCCGTGCTTTCGGCAATGAACTGGCCCAGGTCAAACTGACGACGCCGGACGGAACAAATGTCTCGATTACCGGAGGGAGCAGCACGGGGGCGCAGGCGGGGTTGACCGGAAACTTCATAGGGTTCGGGCGCATCCCTGACCTGAACGGGCAAAACGAGGTGTCCCTGCACCTCAGCGTGAACGCCATCGAGACTAACCGGCCGGACGGGACCAGCCAGACGGTGGGGGGGCCCTGGGTGTTCGACTTCACGGCGCCGGTCGCACCCACCAGGCTCATCGAGTCGCATCAAACAGTGATCGCTGATGGGTGGCCGGTAACACTGCAAAGCGTTAGCATGACGCCGCCCGGCACCTGGGTGACACTACGAGGAGCCGGCCCGGACGCCGACGTGGAGATACTCGCCGGGGGGAAGAGCTATCACCTGTATGAGAACGGCGACGGAGCGACTGGCGCGGGACCGGGTCGAGCGGTCAAGATGTGCTTCGCCGCGCACCGACGCTGCCCAGACCTATGGAAAGACCTGGACGCGACCTACGAGGCGGTCGCCATGGAGCCCGCCTACTCACTTGCCACCTGGCTGCGGGGAGACAACCCCGGATTGCAGGAGGACAAGGCCAAGACCGCCGAGTGGATGCGGGAGCTGCGGCAGGCACATGGGGAGTGGACCATCATCGTCAGACCCGATCCGTCCTTCACCAACCCGATCTTCGCGCTCCGGGGCGGTCCCTGGGTGTTTCACGTGCGCATGCCGTAGGGAGGTGAGCCGCCGTCTCGAAAGGGCAGGACCTGCGGGGCGGCTTCCGCACCGGCACACCCGCTATGGTGCGTACGATGGATACCCCTCGTCTTCCATCTTCGCCTGGATAGCACTGCGCGTGGTCGACCCTGGATCGTAGGTCACGCTGACTTGCTTGGACGGCACGTCGACCGCCACGTGGTGCACGCCCGGCAGGGTGGCGACCTCTCGCTCGATTGCTGCCTTGCAGTGGTCGCACGAGATGTCCGGGGCGGTAAGGGTGATGGACTCCATGATCGAATCTCCTATCCGAAACTGACGCTGATGCCCCACACGACGAGGATCAACGCGATGGCAAACACTGCGGCAGCGGTGATGGTGGCGCCACGCGTGCCGCGGAGCCGTAGAGAGTTGGATACCACGGTGACCGATGAGAGCGCCATGGCGGCTGCCGCGAAAATGGGACTGATCTTGCCGAAGATGGCCAGCGGAATCAGGATGACGTTGTAAAAGAAGGCCCAGAACAGGTTCTGGCGAATTATGCGCATAGTGGCCCGTGACAGCGTGATGGCCAGCGCCAGGCTCCGCAGATCTCCTTTGACCAGGGTCACATCGGCGGCTTCCATGGCAACGTCGGTCCCGGTTCCCATCGCAATGCCGGCGTCTGCCTGGGCTAGAGCCGGGGCGTCGTTGATGCCGTCGCCGGCCATGGCTACAATTTTACCCGCCCGTTGCAGGCGGACGACCTCGGCTGCTTTGTCCTCGGGCCGGACATCTGCCTGCACACGATCGATGCCGACCTGCCGGGCAATCGCCGCGGCCGTGCGCGCATTGTCGCCGGTCAGCATGGTCACCTCGATGCCCATGGCATGCAACTCCTGGACGGCCGCCGCCGAGCCATCTTTGACTGCATCCGCCAGGGCGATTGCGCCCGCGACCTGGTCATTCACCGCGACCACCATCACGGTCTGGCCGCCGGCCTCGAGCCCTTCGATGGCCTGACGGTGTCCATCGAGATCGATCCCGTGCTCGACCAGCAGCCGCCGGTTACCGATCAGCACCGGTTGATCTCCCAGCATGGCCTGGACGCCCCCTCCCGCGATGCTGGCGAAGTGTGACACGGCCAGCTGCGCCTCGAGGCCATCCGCCCGTGCCCGCTCCACCACCGCACGGGCCAGCGGGTGCTCGGAGCCTCGCTCGACGCTGGCAACCAGCTGTAAGAGCGCTGCTTCCGACCGGCCCTCGGCGCCGCCGGAGCCAAAACTGAGGATCTGCGTTACTACCGGACGCCCCAGGGTGATGGTGCCCGTCTTATCGAGGACCACCTCGTCGATCAGTCGCAGGCGCTCCAGGCTCTCACCGCCACGAATCAGGATGCCGTTCTCGGCGCCGCGGCCCGAGCCCACCATGATGGCGGTAGGCGTGGCCAGACCAAGCGCGCAGGGACAGGCGATGACCAGCACGGCCACCGCCGCGATCATCGCCTGCACGGCGGAGTGGCCGCTGAAGACCCATCCCAGATAGGTGGCTGCCGCGACCAGCAGCACCGCCGGCACGAAGTACTGAGAGATCTGATCGGCCAGACGCTGGGCCGGCGCCTTTGAGGTCTGGGCCTGTTCCACCAGGTGAATGATTCGGGCCAGAGCAGTATCCTGGCCCACCCGAGTGACTCGCACCGTCAGGAAACCATCGACATTGATACTGGCGCCGACCACCTCATCGCCGGTCCCGCGTTCGACCGGCAGGCTCTCGCCGCTGATCATCGACTCATCCACGCTGGCCCGCCCCTCGACCACGCGCCCATCAAGCGGTATCTTTTCGCCGGGACGCACCAGCAGCAGATCGCCCACCTGAACGCGGGAGAGGGGAACCTCGACCTCGACACCGTCGTGCAGCAGGCGCGCCGACCGGGCGCCGAGGCTGGCCAACCGCTTGATTGCCTCGCCGGCACGGTTCCGTGCCACCGCTTCCAGGTACTTGCCCACGGAGATGAGCGTGACGATGGCGGCTGCGGTGTCGAAGTAGGTCTCGGCATTGGCCTGGAAGAAGGTGGACCAGACGCTGTAGAGAAACGCCGCGGAGGAGCCCAGCGACACCAGCGTGTCCATGTTCGCCGTGCCATGTCGGATGGCACGGATGGCGCCGAGATGAAAGTTCCTGCCGACATACGCCCAGACGGGAAGAGCCAGGGCCAGCAGCAGCACATTCTCGCCGCTAAACCGATTCATGAAGAGCATGCTCAGAATCAGCAGCGGCGCCGTCAGCGACGCACCAACCACGATGTCGATCTGGCGCCGGCGAGCTATCTGGGCCTGCCGAGCCAGCACCTCATCTGCCTCGCTGTCGGTCTGCTCCGGTTCGATCAGCCGGGCGTGATAGCCGGCGCGCTCGACGGCGGCCAGCAGGGCCGGCGCCGGGGATCTGCCGTGGATCAATGCCCGCTCGGTGGCCAGGTTGACGCTCACCTCGGCCACCGCATCGACCTTTGCCAGGCTCCGCTCCACCCGGCGAACACAGGACGCGCAGGTCATCCCTTCGATGGCCAGCTCCACTTCCTGGCCCGCCAAATCCGGTTGGTGCGGCGCTGAGTTGGGCGGTGCTGTAGTCGCGCGATCAATAATTTGCATTCATACTCTCTCTATGTTCCGTACATCTACGATGGAGCTATCGCCCCATCGCTCTCCCCAGCGTCTCGACCAACTCCTGGATCTTGCTTTCCGCCGCGTCGGTCTTCACGGCATCGACCACGCAATGGCGAACGTGGCCTTCCAGGAGCTGGAGCGACAGTTCACGTGCCGCGGCCTGGACCGCACTAAGCTGATTCACAATGTCGATGCAGTACCGATCCTCTTCGATCATGCGTCCGACCCCTCGGACCTGCCCTTCCAGACGATTCACGCGCTTGGTCAGCGCATCACGATTGTCGGTGTATCCGGTTACTGTCCTTGCCACACTCGCCCTCCTTCACAGGTACCGCAAGCATTATACCCCTATCTGGTATATTATGCCAAGATCCAATCATCATCCGCAAGAAATTCACTCCGAGGTGGTGAGGCTACCGTCCAGCCCCTCGGGGTAGGCTCAACCAGCGGTACTCTCGATCCGTGGTACCCGCCCGCGCCGTCCCCTCGAAGCGGTGGTCGCCTCTGTTCCGCGCTACATGAGTTGCCGGCGCGCGTACCTTTTTGCGGCTCTGGTGAGTTGTACTATACAGGGCTATGCGTAGTGTATTCCCAATTTATCCTTCGTCAATTCAAGGCGTGCACAGTGCCAGGTTTTCTTGGACGGTGGTTCAGTTCGTCGGACCTTTTGCCCAATGAGGACTCACCTGAGTGGAGATCTGGACAGGGAACGGAGGGGCAGCGACAGCACATGAACGACGTGATGAGAAGGAGGGATACGCCGGCAGACATGGTTCTAAATTCACCGCGAGCATACGGAAAGAGGAGCTTTGAATGAACAGGGGAACGCAATCACCTGATCAGTTATTTGGCTGCGAGGTGACCGACTCAAACGGGAACAAGATCGGCAAGGTCGACGGCGTCTGGGTAGACGATGCCACCAACGACCTCGAGTTCATCGGGGTCAAGATCGGCATGCTGATGGGCAAGACCCACATCATTCCGGTCACGCAGGGGCAGACGGGCAGCGGCACGATCAGCGTGCCCTACGACGAGAGCAAGATCAAGGACGCCCCGAGCTTCGGCGCCGATGACGAGCTGAGTCCCGCTGATGAAGACCGGATCTATACCTACTATGGCGTGGACCGCTCGACCGGGCAGAGCCCCACGGGTCTTCCTGCCGGCGAGCAGACCGGCGGATATACGACGACCGACACCGATACCCGGGACTACCAGACGACCGGCCCGGATACCCGCGACTATGATACGTCGGGAACGGGCGAGCGCGGCATGAAGCTTTCCGAGGAACAGCTCCAGGTTGGCAAGCGGCAGGTCGAATCCGGCAGGGTGCGACTGCGTAAGGTGGTCCGCACTGAGCATCAGGAAGTGCCGGTCGAGTTGCGCCGCGAAGAGGTCACTATCGAGCGCGTCTCCGCGAGCGGCGCCGCTGTTCCCGGAGACGCTTTCCGTGAGGAAGAGATTGATGTTCCAGTGATGCGCGAGGAGGCTGTCGTCGACAAGCAGGCCCATGTGACGGGCGAGGTCCATCTCAACAAGACGACGGAGACAGAGACCCAAACCGTTGGCGGCGATGTCCGAAGCGAGGACGTCGAAGTTGACGACGACACTGAACTCCGAGGGCAGGGCCGGCGTCAGCGCTAGTTGTCACAACCCATGCAACTCGGGCTGGGGGAGAGCTTGACGGCTCTCCTCCAGCATCTCGGGAGCAGGATCGAGACGCTCCGCGGCAGTACAGAAGGAGCATTGACATGGCTGACGAGGGCAACAAGCAACGGACTCTCCACAGCGTCGACTCGGTCCGGGCCGACCAACAGCAACGGCTCATCGGCCGCTACGGTGGGTTCGACTGGATCGCCACCTTCCTCGGGTTCGCGGTCGCGATCTTTTTCGGACTGGTCTTTCTGGGGATCGTGGGCGCGATCGTGGGCGCCGTGGCTTTCCAGTTGCATGCGCCCGTTCCCAAAATAGGCAGCTCGGTCACAGGGACGACGCAGAATCTGGGCATCGGCGCGCTGGCCGGTTCGCTCATCGCCACCTTTCTGGCCTACCTGTTCGGTGGCTACGCCGCCGGGCGGCTGGCCCGCTTTGAAGGCGTGAAGAACGGCGCTGGTGTCGTCCTCTGGACCATTGTGATCGGCATCATTCTCGGCATTCTGGGCGCCGTTCTGGGCAACAAGTTTGATGTTGCCAAGCAACTGCACCTCCATATCGACACCGCCACGCTGACCACCACCGGCCTGATCTCGCTGGCCGTCACGCTGATCGTCATGCTGCTGGCAGCCATGCTGGGCGGATCGCTGGGTGAGCGCTATCATCGAGGTATAGACCGCGAAGCAGGAGTACGGTGATGATGGAGGACTACGACGGCACAGACGTGACCGACGCTGCCGGAGAGCGCATCGGTAGCGTGGAGCGCAGCTACGTTGACGATCAGGGCGCGGTACAGTTCGTCGAGGTGAAGCTGCGGGGATTTCGGGCCAAGCATCGCCTGATCCCCATGGATATCGTCGATCGGACGGACGGCGCCCTCACGGTACCGTTCGCCAAGGGCGTGGTCGAGGAGTCGCCCGATGCTTCCTCGGCGGGCGACACACTCGACGGGGATACCCTCGATCAGATCCGGGCTTACTACGAGAGTCAGCGCCGGGGACTCAGTCCGGCCGTCGTCGAGGCTGGCGCGCTCCCCGTCAGCGAGTCGAAGACCGACACCGCCTCCTCGACACCTTCAGGACAGGAGGAGGAGGGCATCGGCGACAAGATGAGAGGCGTTGTCGAGCAGGTCCGCGAGAAGCTCCCTGGCGGTAGTGGTGGTGAAGTGGGGCAATCCCAGGATGACGAGAGCCGGCAGGGGCAGGGTCGCTTTCAGGTGCGCGACCTGGGCGACGTGATCGAGGTGCCGATCGTGGAGGAGGAGATCGTCAAGCGTCCCGTCGTCAAGGAGGTGCTGCGAATTCGCAAGTCTTCAACTTCGGAACAGCAGACCGTGCAGGATACCGTGCGCAAGGAAGATGTCGAGGTCATTTCCGAGGGCGACGTCCCCGTTCGAGGAGAGAGCGAGGAGCCGCACCCGCAGTGACGTAGTGGCGCTGCAGCAGCCTGCAAAAGGCTTACATGCCTGGCAAGCTACCCAAACCTGGCGTCTCGGACCGATAGACTGGAAGGACCATCACTCTTTACATCCTCATCCAGGGTATCCATGCAGCAACGATTCTCCCTTCCGTCACTCTCCCGGCTCGCGCTGTGCCTCGTGGCCACTCTCGCCCTGCTCACCGGCTGCGGGACGTCCAGCCCGAGCGGCGGTCCTATCGTATTGCGTATCTGGTACAGCACCGATGACCCAGTAGAGCGGACCTGGTCGCACGAGTTGGCGAGCCAGTTCGAGCGGACCCATCCCACCGTACAGGTGCGGATGGTCGATTACAGTTTTGAGGACCTGAATACCAAGCTACAATTAGCGCTGCAGGCGGGCACACCACCGGACTTGGCGTACGTCACGCCGCGTGGGCCGGGTATCCCGGCGTATTTGGGCGCACACAAATTGCGCGACCTGACCACGGCAGCACGCAGCGGATCGTGGACGGCCAGACTGCGTCCTGGCCTGCTGGCGGGCTATAATCAACCCTTTGGCTTTATGGGGGCACGGCACGGTGCGGTGATGGCGGTGCCGACCTCGCTGGCAGCGGTGGGCGTGCTCTACAACAAAGGCGTACTGGCCAGGCTGCATCTGCGCGTGCCTTCCTCAATGGCGGCATTCGAGCGGGCACTGAGGAACGCGAAAGCCGCCGGTTATACGCCGATCGGCATGGGCAACGCGGACGGCTGGCTGGGCGATGATTGGTACCTGACGCTGGTGAACGCGCTCGCCTCGCCCCAGCAGTTGGCGCCGGAGTTCTCGCTGAGCCGCCAGTTCTCCTTTCGGCAGCAGCCGTTCGTGCAAGCCGCCGCCACACTCCAGCGCTGGGCGCGCCGTGGCGACTTCACACAGGACTTCGGCGGACTGGATGCGCAGGAGGGGATCGATCAATTCTTTCATGGGCGCACGCTCTTTCAGCTCATCTCCAGTTCGGAGAATTCGCAGATTCAGCAAGACCAGCAGCAAACTGGTCTGCCGATTGGCGTTTTCGCCTTCCCAGACGTCCGCGGTAGCGGCATCATACCACTCAGTGGCTATTTGGGCTGGGTGGTCCCCACGGCAGGCCGGCACCCACAGCAGGCAATCGCCTTTATCGACAGCTTACTGACGCCCACCACGACGCGGTTGCTGGTGCGGCACGGTGTCCTGCCGTCAGCTACCCCAGCGACGGGGCCGAATGCGGGCGCAGGGTGGCAGCAGGAGTATTTCCGCGCGCTGGACACCGCGCGACCGGGCGTCTACCTGGACGCGGCCCCGGTGGCGAATTTGAACGCGACCATGGAGGCGAATGTGCAATTGCTGCTCCAGGGCTATGAGGGGTCGGACTTTCTGGTGAAGAGCTTGCAGGAGGACTACACCTCCCACAAGGGAAGCACGGCCCGTATTGATGGCGAGTTTTAAGGCTGATGGACGGATGGAGCGACATAACAGTTGAACGCGAACTCTCAGAACTGTCCCCTCCTACCCGGTCCTGAGAATCGCATAGACGCTTCATGAGGCGGTTGCGATGAAGAACATCGATCGGCGAGTTCGGCGTGGACGAATCGAGGACTCGACCACCACCGATCTGCTGCAGGCCATAGCGGGCGATGAGGAGCTGCGCTCGCTCGACTTTCGAGCGGTCTTCGATCAGTTCGCCGAGGCCGATCAGCGTGGACTCCTGGTCATCAACCGGCGCCGAGTGGTGATCGGCCTGAACGCGGCGGCGCGCACGATGCTGGACTTTGACGGATCGATGCCGGCTGCCGCGAACCAGGTCGTTCAGGATATCTACTTCGATTTTGCGGTGGGTGATGCGGTCCATGATCGCCGGCCGGTCTGGCATGAATCGTTTGTCCCGGCGCCCGATCGACTGCTCCGCTTTCAGGTGACTCCGATCATGGTTCGGCCCGGCGAACCGACGCTGCTGCTGGCGACCGTGGAGGACATTACCCGCCTGCGCTATCTGGAAACCGTACGCCGCGACTTCGTGGCCAATGTGTCTCACGAACTGCGCACCCCCATCGCCTCCATCAACCTCTTGGTGGAAACCCTGCAGCGGGGAGCCATGACCGACGCGCAAGCCGGCGCACATTTCCTGCAGCGCATCGAGATCGAAACCCAGGCCATGGCTCGCCTGGTCGAAGAGCTACTGGAGCTATCGCGGCTGGAGAGCGGGGTCCTGAGCCTGCGTCTGGACCGTGTCAACCTGGAGGACTTGCTCCAGGAGGTAATCAACCGGCTGGCGCCCGCCGCCAGCGAAAAGTCGATCGCGCTTGAACTGGACCTACCGGAGTTGCTGCCACCGGCGCGCGCCGATCTGAAACGGATTGAGCAGGTCCTGATGAACCTGGTGCACAACGCTATCAAGTTTACGCCGGCGGGCGGGAAGGTGCTCCTGCGCGCCCGCCGGCAAAGCCGGGGCATCTATGTCGAGGTGGTCGACACCGGCATGGGGCTGGATGCGGTCGAGGCCGCTCGTGTCTTTGAACGTTTCTATAAGGTAGATAAAGGTCGCAATCGCGCGGAGGGTGCAGGTCTGGGCCTGGCCATCGCCAAACATCTGCTTGAGTTACACGGCAGCCATCTCGACGTGGTGAGCGACGTGGGCCGAGGCTCGCGCTTTTCCTTTGCACTGCCCACCGCTGAATAGTGGTCGCTCGGCATCGTTGTCCGTGGCATCGTGCGGGAAATAGCTGCAAAAACCTGTAGCGTGGAGGTATGACGCACAGAGCCCGGGCTCGTCTTGGAGGTAGCTGCCTTACGGAACCGCTCGACGACCAGCGGCGGCGTGTTTCCGACGAACTGGCTGCCATCGCACACGGCCGTCGTTCGAAGTAGGCCAGGCGTGCAATGGTGGCGCCATGGCGCCTGGCGTCATTTCCTCCTGCTGTGGCTGGCCGCCAATGCGCTGCGCATGACGTTGCTGGCCGTACCTCCGCTGTTGCCTGCGATTCATCGTGATCTGCATCTCAGCGAGACACTGGTCGGCATTCTCTCCGGTCTTCCGGTCTTGCTGCTCGCCGTGGCTGCGGTGTTCGGCTCGCTGGTCATCGCTCGTGTGGGCGCGCGCCGTGCGCTGGTGCTGGGACTCGTCCTGGTCGCCGTGGCCGGCGCCTGCCGGGGGGTGGGAAGTACGGCGACAATCCTGTTTGCCATGACCTTTGCCATGGGCCTGGGCGTGGCGGTGTCGCAGCCGGCCATGCCCGCATTGGTGCGTCAGTGGTTTCCGGACCGCATCGGTCAGGCCACGGCGGTGATGTCCAATGGCTTCCTGATTGGGGAGATCGTGGCTGCCGCGCTCACTGTGCCGTTGATTTTGCCGCTGGTCGGCGGCAGGTGGCAGGCGGCATTTGCGGCCTGGTCGGTCCCGGTGGCACTCACCGCCGGCGCGCTTCTTCTGATGACCGGGCACGGGCCGGCGGCGCCAGATGAGACTTCCATGCGCTGGTGGCCCGACTGGCGGAACGGCCAGACGTGGCGGTTGGGACTGGCGCTCGGTTGCGCCTCCGCGGCCTACTTTGGATCCAACGCCTTCCTGCCGGACTATCTTCGGGCCACCCACCATGCCGCCTATACCGGCGCCGCTCTCACCAGTCTCAATCTGAGCCAGTTGCCTGCCTCACTGGTTGCAGCGGCCATACCGCGGCGTGTCATCGCGCTCCGCTGGCCGTTTATGGTGGTAGGGGGCCTGATGCTGGTGGCCGGCCTTGGCTTTGGCATGGGCGGCGCCTGGGTCGTTGTGTGGGCCGCCGTGATGGGTTTCGGTACGGCGGCCGTATTCGTACTCACCCTCGCCCTGCCACCCCTGCTGGCCTCGGTGGGAGATGTGCACCGGCTCAGCGCCGCTATTTTCACCCTGACCTATGCCTGCCCCTTTATCGCTTCCCTGCTGGGCGGCGCGCTGTGGGATGCCACCGGCGCCCCCCTCAGCGCCTTTTTACCCCTTGCCGCCGCCGGGGTGGTACTGGCGCTGTTGGTCCTCCATCTCGACTTATCCAAAGCCCGGAAGCGGCTGCTCGCGCCGGGATAGTGCCGGCGCCCATATTTCAGCCACTTGTAACCGCCAGTTAAGAATATGGTGCAAGAAAGGCACGACATATGCGTAGTACAGAGTGAGCACCGAAATAGGACTATCGGTCCGGTGTTCAACGTCATTGAGGAGGAAGCAAGTGAAACACCGATCCAAACGTCAATCGTCCGTCTCGTTCCTGCTGGCAGCAGTACTGGTAGCGGTCGCCGTGCTGGCGCCGTCGGCCCGGAGCGCGTATGCCGCGACAGCGCTCTCGCTCTCGCGCACTATCGCGCCGCCGGGAGGACGGGTCGATGTGTCAGGCCACGGATTCCACGCCAACGATACAGTGTTCGTGGTTGCCAGGTTTTCCGTCGCCGGCAATGCCCAGGAACTCCAGGCCTTTGCCGTGGTCAGCGGCAACGGCGACTTTAGCGCAGCGTTTGCCGTGCCGCCGAACGCTGCTGCCGGTATCAGTCAGATATCGGCAATTGATTCGCATAACGACATCGCCTCGACCCAGTTGACCGTTCTGCCTCAGGCATACGTTCCAGCGAACGGGACCGGCAATACCATTTATGTGCCTGCCGGTGAACTGTTCGCGATACGCGGCACGGGCTTCCAACCCGGTGAGCGGGTCGATGTCTCGGCCTCGTTCCCCCTCTATAGCGGTAAAACCGATGCGGCTCAAGGATCGGTCAGTGCCAATGCGGGCGGCGCGTTTTCGCAGTTAGTACTGCGCCTGCCTGCCGGCGCCAAGGCTCAGGCCGCCACGCTGACCGCTCGCGGCGCAACCAGTGGCCGGATCGGCCGATCCCGGATCTTCGCCATCTACCGCTCGATCATTACGGCCGCTCCCCTGGCCATTCGGCCGGGTGGCTCGACCACAGTCAGCGGGCTGAACTTTGTGCCCAACTCGCAGGTTACCCTCTCGGTGACCATCGCGCGTAACGGGTCGACCAGCATCACCTCGAATAAAACGGCGGGCGTTGCCGCCAACGGCTCGTTCAGTACGCCGATCTCCCTGCCCAACGACGTCACGCTGGGTACCTACACCATCTTTGCTCGGGACTCCGACAATGGCGCGCATCCTTCAGCCAAGGTCGATGTGACGGTCCACCAGATCATCAGCGCCTTGCCGGGATCAGTGCTGCCCGGCCAGACGGTGGTCATCTCTGGCTCGGGATATTCGTATTTCAGTTCGGTGAACGTGCATGCCACGGTCCCTCTGGTCACCGGCGGCACGCGTGGCATCGGCGGTACAGTATCCAGCAATGGCCAGGGTGCCTTCACGGCCAGACTCTTCGTACCCGGCGCCGCAGCCAGTAGCTCGGTCACCGTCACCGCCGGTGGCGCCCATGGACAAGCCAGTACACGCTTCCAGGTGACCCGGCCGGCTCCTTCCAAGCCGCGCCCTACCTCGACTCCGCTGCCGGCGCCGACGGCTACCGTGACGCCGCTGCCCGCTCCGAGCGCAACCGCATTCCCAGTCGCTACCGGCCACCACAACCCGTTCAGAGGAGGGCACTTCAGGTTCAAGTCTGTGTCGCTCTGGTATCACACCGTGACGGTCGGCACCTTCGATCATCTGGTCGTGCAGGGCGCACCCACCACGCAGTTCGGCATCTGGGTCCACGTCTACCTGCCCAACGGCCAGCGTCAGGACTTCTACGAAAACACCGATGACCATGGCTACTGGGAGCGACAGTTCAAGGTTCCTCGGAATGCCATTGCCAAGGGTAACAATCAAGCCGTGGTAACCATCCGCCTCTGGTCCGGTGGGAAGCACCGCGACACCTACGTCAACTTCAATCTGGTCCCGTAGCTTCTTTCGTTCTCCCCTTTCTCTTAGCCCCCGCTCCCGCCACCCGGCGGCAGCGGGGGCTCCTTTGTGCTTCTGTCTCACCGTGACTCACCGGAGCGGTACACATCTTGCTCGGTAATTCTCCATCAGTTCACACCGGGAGGTATGCGATGGACGAGACACGAGAGGGTGAAGGCGGCGGACTGCTGGACAAAGTGAAAGACATGCTGGGCGGTGACAAGCACCCCCGTGAGCAAACGGGTGAGATCGGTGGGGTTCAGGACCTGCGACCCGACACCGCGGTTGGCCCTGGTACCGATGTGTATGAGGAACGCGCCGGCGGCTCGGGCGCCAGGGAGTCGGGCGATGCGTCCTACCAAGAGCGGACCGATGACCAGTCCTATGGCGGCAGCGTGGCCGACGACACCAGCCGTCCCGGCGTGGCCGGCACGGGCATGGGGAACGAGCGTGGCGCCACGTCCGAAAGAGACACGGTCAACGAGGGCGGCTATTCTGAACACGGCGAGGGCCACGACCGCTCTCTAGATGAGGGCAACACCCGAGACATCGGCGGATACTAAATCGGTCGTTGCAGGACAGTGTGGGAAGACGGGGAGGTAGCTGCACCCTCCAGCGGCCCCCCCCCTCCCCCAGCCCCTCCCCCTCCAGGGGGAGGGGAGCAACTATTAGCCATGGGCACGACCGTGAGATCGTAATGGGCCTGTCCCGGATGGGCCGGGTGCAGGGCGCCGGTCCTGACCCGGATCCTCACGGCGTCCTTCCACCGCGACCACGCCGGGCGGTCCGAATGGGACCTGGCCCCAATCCACATTGGTGCTCAAAGCACGAAATACGGCCGACCGGCGTCCGGCCCGAGGCATCCTAGAATGGTGCAAACGATACGCCTGTTCGCCGGCGTGTCGGGCGCCGCGAGGCACGGAGGAGCAATCATGGCCGTAGTGACCACCAGTATCGACGAGGATATTTGGCAAGACGTCTGGGATGAGGAGCGCACCTGGCGGGAGGAGAACCCCGAACAGGAGAAAGCGCCCGATCCCCTGACTTTGATTATTTTTGGAGCGACCGGAGACCTGGCACACCGCAAACTGGTGCCGGCGCTGTACAGCCTGATGCAAAGCAAGTTGCTGCCCCAAAAAATGGCCATCGTCGGGTTTGGCCGCAGCGAGCGAACGGACGACGAGTTTCGTGATGGCTTGCGCCAGGCCGTGGCCGATGCCGGCACGAAACTGCGCGACAACGAATGGAGCGCCTTCGCGGAACGCATTTCATACGTGCGCGGACAGTACGACGACCCGGAGGCGTTTCGGGAACTGGCCGGCGCTCTGGACCGTGCCGATCAGCAAACCGGCACGCAGAATCATCGTCTGTTCTATCTCGCCACCCCGCCCGATGTCTACGCCGATGTGGCGGCCAACCTGGGAGTAGCGGACTTGAACCGGCCCACCGACGAGCACGGCTGGGTTCGGCTGATCGTGGAGAAGCCGTTCGGACACGACCTGGACTCGGCCCGCGCGCTCGATCGCTGCATCCACCAGGTGTTCGACGAGTCGCAGGTCTATCGCATCGACCACTATCTGGGGAAAGAGACCGTGCAGAACATTTTTGTACTGCGCTTTATCAACGGCATCTTTGAACCCGTCTGGAATCGCAACTATATCGATCAGGTGCAGATCACCGCGGCTGAAGCGATCGGTGTCGAGGGGCGCGGCGGCTACTACGAAGAGGCCGGCGCGGTGCGCGACATGATGCAGAGCCACCTGCTCCAGCTCCTGACGCTGACGGCCATGGAGCCACCCAGCGCGTTCACCGCTGATAAGGTGCGTGATGAAAAGGTGAAGGTACTCGATTCGCTCCGCTTTCCGGAAAACGACATAACGAAATGCGTGGTTCGCGGGCAGTACGATCGGGGCATGGTCGACAGTCACATGGTTCCGGGCTATCACGATGAAAAGGGAGTGGCCACGCACTCCAGCACCGAAACCTTTGTCGCCGCCAAGCTGGTGGTTGACAATTGGCGTTGGGCAGGAGTTCCGTTTTACCTGCGCACCGGTAAGCGCATGCCCAAACGGGTAAGCGAGATCGCGATTCAGTTCCGCCGTGCGCCGCACATGTTTTTGTCCGGCGGGAGTTCACAGCGTCCGCGTCACAACGTGCTGGTGCTCCGTATCCAGCCGGACGATGGCCTGGCCTTGCGGCTCGACGTGAAGGTGCCCGGACCGGGTCTGCGCGTTCGTCCGGTGGATATGAGCTTCCTCTATAAAGAAGCGTTTTCTGGAGAATCTCCCGAGGCCTACCAGCGGCTGCTGCTCGACGCCATGCGGGGAGATTCGACGCTCTTTGCCCGCACCGACGAAGTGGAGGCGGCGTGGTCGCTGGTTACCCCCATCCTGGACCCCCGCGCCATTGGGCGGGGCAGGCAGGCCGGCCAGAACGGGCACACGCGGCTGCCCACTTATGCCGCCGGCACCTGGGGCCCAGCCGAAGCCGAGGAACTGGTGGCGCGGGACGGGCATCGCTGGAGGAAACCGTAATATGTGGACTCCACGAGCGCTTAACTGCAACAGAATCGCTGACCGTTAACACACGAAATTGCCATTGACAGTGCGCCATCTTTCGTGTATGGTAATACGTGCTACCGTGCCCCGGTCTCTTCTCTGACGCGCTCGATGGGCTCCGGTTGCTTTCGTATCTGTGGCGAATTCAGAGAACCGGGTCAATGCAAAGAGGAGAACTATGCACGGCAGACGAGGCGTCCTTCATCTATCTATCGCGGCCATGGTGTTTACCGCTGCGCTGACACAGGCGAACAGCGCAAGCGTTCGCGCGGCAAGCGGGTCGGGCGCAAGCGGCACAGTAGCTGCCGGTGGCTATACCCGGCACGTCGAGCCACCACCCACCAAGCTGGCGCCGGGGGCCGGCGTTCCGACGCTCCGGCGGCCGCGCACCCAAACTCAGGCACTGACGACCACGTCCGCACCCTGGAGCGAGGTTGGGCCGCAGCTGATCGATACCAACGGGACCGATCCCGAGAAGTACGCCGCAGGGCGAGTGCTCTCACTGGCCAGCACCAAGCCGGATACCAATAACCAGTACACTCTGTACTCCGGCACCGCCGACGGCGGCGTCTGGAAAAGCGCCGATGCCGGTCTCGACTGGACACCGCTGACCGACACCCAACTCAATTCGCTCATCGTTGGGGCTCTGGCCGTGGATCCAAGCAATAACGCGACCGTCTATGCCGGGACGGGCGACGCCGCCGATCCCGTCTCGTTTTTCGGCTACGGCTTCTATAAGTCGACCGACAGTGGCGCGACCTGGACGCAATACAACAACGACGCCAACGGAAACGACCTGTTTACCGGACGAGCCGTCTCGGCGATCGCTGTCGACCCCACCATCAATAGCAATCTGGTGTACGCGGCTCTGGTCGATGGCCAGACCGGGAAAAATGTGGGCGTGCTGGTCTCCGCCGATGGTGGCCGGACCTGGACCGAGAATACAGGTACCGGGACCCTGGACGGGAAGCCCGTGAGCGATCTCACTATCGACGCCAACGGCAATCTGTACGCCGCCGTGGTGGACAGCGGCCAAGCCAGCGTCTACTACTCGAGCAATCACGGTACCAGCTGGACCTTGGTAAGCACCGGACTCCCGACCAGCGGAGTTGCACTTGTAAAGATCGCCCTCAAGCCGAGTACGGCAGGATCCGCTCAAGTGAGCCAGACCGTCTACGCGGCAGTGGGCGGTGCCAGCCGCTACCTGATTGGTGTCTACCGCACGGACACCGGTGGCACGGGCGGTTGGAGCGTTATTGGGACGCCGCCAACGGTCGACACCACCAATCCCTGCCCGACCGCTCAGCCGGCCCCACCCATCGTCCCGGATTACTTCTCCACCAGCCCAACGAATACCGGTACCTGCGAGCAGGCCGGACAGGCCGACGGCAATTTGAACCTCACCGCCGACGGCAGCGCGCTGTACCTGGGCCGCATCGACGTGATGAAGACCAACGATGCCAGTACTGCTAAGCCACAGTGGTACAACCTGACCAATGCGTACTTTCAAAAGTGTCCAACCGCCCCCCCGCCCTACAACGACTCCACGGCAGTGCGGCGTGGTCAGCCACGTCGATCAGCATGTCGCGCTGGCGGTGCCGACCTCGCCCAGCACGGTCTTCTTCGGCAATGACGGCGGCGTGTATCAATCACCCGACGCCGGCAGAACCTTCGTCAATGCCAATGGCGCGGCAGGCGCTAGCCTGACCAATCCGGACGGCTCGGGAATCGGGCCCAATCCGTTGCGCGACACGCAGTACTACGCCGGCGCGATCACCCCAGGCGGCAGCCGGATTCTGGGCGGCACACAAGACAATGGCACCACCTACTCGATCAACGGTGGAGCCTCGTTCAAGGAGGTCGACAGTGGGGACGGCGCTTTCGATGCCATCGATACCACCAACGGCTACCTGTATGCCGAGAATCCGAACGCCGCACTCGATCGGGGCTCCCTTGACGGCACCGGGTTCAACAGCTTTCGCCCCCCGCCGGACAACGCTGCGTTCTCCGCGCCGCTGGTGATCGATCCCACTGCGCCGACTATTCTGTACTCCGGTGAGGCTCATGTCTACCGAACCACGAACTCCGGCGCGAACTGGACCAACATTGGCCCCGCCAACAGTACCGGCAAAATCACGGCCATGACCCTCAGCCCGCCTGACACGATGTATGTCGGCTATACCACGCAGCACCTCGACGCTAACGGGAACCTCACCTCTACCACGGGTACGGTATGGGTGTCGCAGAACGTGCAAGGCACCACACCGACCTGGGCGCAACTCGGCACCGTCAGTGACAGTATCTCCGGCCTGGCGGTCGACCCCAACGATTCCACGGTGGTGTATGTCTCGGTGAATTCCTACCAGGCAACCGCTTCTCAGCACCTCTACCGCGGTTCGTCGGTTGGCGGCGCCTTTACCGATATCAGTACGACCCTGCCCAACGTACCGTTCCAGTCCGTGACGGTCGATCCCGTCAACCATCAGACTGTGTACGCCGGCGGCTATCGCGGCGTGTACCGATCCACGGACGGCGGAAGCAACTGGACCCAGTTCGGAGCGAACCTTCCCAATGCCGAGGTGTACTACCTGCTACCGGTGAGTGGTACGCTGTACGCCTTTACCCACGGACGCGGCATCTGGAAGGTGAGCATTGCAGCATCCCCTACCGCAGCCCATGTGTCGCTCTTTACAGCGCAGCGGACGGGCCGGCAGCTCCACTTCACCTGGACGCTACGCACAGCCGGCAGTGTGATCGGGTTCTCGCTCTACGCCGGTACCCACCGGCTCAACCAGCGGCCCATCGCCACCCATCGAAGCAGCCTGTATCGCTACACCGCTCGATGGGCGGGTCACGGTCCCTACACGCTCCATCTCATCATGCGCAACGGTCAGGTGCTGACCGTCGGCGCTCAGTAACATCGAGCAGCCACGACGATCCGCCAGGGGCTCGGCCGAGATACCGGCCGAGCCCCCGGCATATCCACGACCCTCGATCGAGTGCGTTCATGGGCGGACAGGTTGACAGTACTGAAGTATTCGGCGTGAGCAGGAGCCGTCCACACCCGTGACCTAGCATGGCACAGGACGCGAGGGCGATCAGGCGCCATGTGCTGGTCACCGTTCTGGTAGGGGGCCGTCTCCGGTACGATGTGGTGAATGTACTACGCTATGTCGATTGCACTATGACAACCCCTGAAACTGCACAGCTCTCCGCCGGCGCCTCACCGGGGGCGCGTGCCGTGGCCGAGCCGGCCGGCTACGACCGCGGCCGGCGTGAGTCCATTGGCCTGGTTTTCTTCTGGCTGATCGTGCTGATGTACGCCTACTTCATCCCGTCGATCGTGAGCTGGAACGCCGAGAGTCATCTGTACACGACCTACGCTATCGTCGACCGCCACACCGTGCGCATCGATCACTACCATCAGGGGCTCGGCGATCAGTCATATGCAAACGGTCATTACTACAGCGATAAAGCGCCGGGCATGGCCTTTCTGGCGGCGCCGATCTATGCCTTGATGCGACTCGTGCTGCCCCAGGAAAAAGCACAGGGCTACGTGCTCTACAAGCACCGAGCCGGATACTACTACATTCGGCAGGACATGGTGAACATCCGGTACGTTATTACGTATTTCTTGCTGATCCTGCCCTCGGCTGCGCTGGCGGTGCTGGTCTGGCTCTTTTTCTGCCGGCTGACGGGCAGCGTCGGGTGGTCGCTGTTGCTCGCCGGCGCCTTTGCACTGGGCACCGTGGCCTATATTTACTCGGTCTGGCTGTTCAGCCACCAACTCGTCTCGGTGCTGCTCTTCTCGGCCTTCTTGCTGGTGTTCCATGGGGTCAAAGAGCGACCGGATACTCGTCGCACCCTCCTCTTTGCCGCGGCTGCCGGCGTACTTGGCGGGCTGGCAATTATCACTGAGTACCCCACGATTATCATTGCCGGCTTGATCGGGCTCTATCTCCTGGCTGTGGCGCGCAGCAAAGTGAAGACGGCGCTGGCCTACGCGGTGAGTATGGCGCCGGCGGCGGCGCTCAACGTCGGATACAATGTCGTTGCCTTCGGCAAGCCCTTCGCCACGAGCTACCTCTATGTGCACTCCGGCGCGTTTCAGAGTCATGTGCACGGAGGCTTTCTGGGGTTGGCCAACCCGTTCTCCTATGCCTTCAAACCGCCCACGCTCAATTCGCTCTACCAGATTACCTTTGGCGGGTACCGGGGCATCTTTCTGATATCGCCGGTGTTGATCCTGTTTGTTGCCGGAGCGTTTTTCATGTGGCGACGCCGTGAGCTGCGCGCCGAGTGGTGGCTCTGCCTGGCGGTGGTGGTGCTGTATTTTCTGATGGACGCCTCACGCGGCACGAACACCAACGGGTGGTCCGGCGGGTCCAGCGTAGCCTCACGCCATCTCACGCCCATGATTCCCTTTATGTTCATACCCATCGCGTATGTCCTTGGCCACCGGCTGGGACGAGTGGCCTTTGTGGTGCTGGCGGCGGTCTCAGTCGCCATGCAGTGCTTGATCGTCATGTTTACCGGGCTGTTCCCATATAACGATCTGAACCCGATTGTCAATGAAGTCCTGCCCAACTTTGCTGCCGCGCACGTGCAGACCAATTGGGTCTATGTCTGGCGAGATGTGTTCAATCTGATGGGTCTGTCGAGCTTGCTGCCGTTGCTGGTGCTGGCCCTACTTCTAGTTGGCTGGCTGATCCGGTTGGTGCGGGCCGAAGCGCGCGCCGCGTCGCCCACCCGCCAGGCGCTCACTGAGGAGGCAGCTCACTAGCGAGCGGCGTATGCATCGCAACGCGCGCTCCACGCCAGCCAGGACGGCGGCTCCTCGCCGGTCGAGCAGGATGGTTCGAGCACCCTGGACGGTGGCGGCCCTGGTGTTGCTGCTTTACAGCTCGTGGGTGGCGTATGAAGTGCATGCGGGCCACGATGTGCGCGACTTTATCTTCCTGCGTAAGTCCTTCGTGCAGCAGAGCAAGGTCAGTTCGGCGATCAAAATTGATCCGCATTATCACTATCTGTCGGGCGGTTACGACGGCCAGTTTTCCTACTTCATTGCCGTCGATCCGCTGCATGCCCGTTACTACCTGGACACCGCGGGGAGCGGCGCCGCCGGGGCCGATTACCGCTATACCCGCATTGGGTATCCCCTGGCGGCGCGTCTCCTGGCCCTGGGCCAGGTAGCGCTGATCCCATACACGCTGATCCTGATCAATCTGCTGGCCCTGGCCGGCGGAACGCTGGCCCTGGCTCTCTGGCTGCGTCGAAAGGCGCTCTCGCCGTGGTTCGCACTGGTGTACGGGCTGTATCCCGGTCTCTTCGTCTCGCTGCAGCGCGATCTGACCGAGGCGCTGGCCTATGCGTTCGTGGCACTCGGGGTGCTGCTCTTCGATGGGACCGGGCGGCGCCGGCTCCTCTGGGCTGGCCTGGCCTTCGCGCTGGCGTCGTTAACCCGTGAGACCGCCGCCATTTTTCCATTGGTCTACGGTCTTTCGCTGTGGTTTGGCAGCCACGACCCGGAGCGTCCACACTCCCGGTGGAGGCACGCGGCCCTCTTGCTCGGCGCGTCCCTGGCGCCTATCGCGCTGTACAAGCTCCTGCTCTGGGCATGGCTGGGCGCCATTGGTCAGACCGGTGGCCTCTATCCGGACCCGATTCCCCTCGGCGGCCTTCTCTCTTACTGGCCCTGGCACGCTGCCCAGATCGAGGAGCTGGTCGCGGTAGTGCTACCGGCGGTGCTGTGCGGGATCGTGGCGCTCCGTGCGCTGCGTGACGGCGAGCGGCACGTGGAAGTATGGTCGCTGCTGGCCAATGTGCTGCTGTTCGCGGTCTTCCTCAACCACAAGTCGTATATCGAGTACTTCGCATCCGGACGCATCGCGGCGGGCGTGGTCCTGGCCGCGCTCCTGTGCCTGCCGCGTTTCGACCGAGTGACCAACCAGAACCGCTGGTGGCTCTGGGGCAGCGCCCTGCTCTGGTTTTCGGTTGGACCGGCACTGCTGCAGTTCTATCGCCGCGGAATCGCGCTGGGAGATGTGGCTCTCGATCTCGGGCTGGTGTTGCTGTTATGGCTGGTGACGGAACGTACCGGGTCGCGGCACGTCCGGCCGTCCCCCGGAGTGCGCACCGGGAGCCCGGTAGAGTAAGCGCCGTGAGACCAAGATGGTTGACTTACGCGGCTCTCAAGCCGATGTATGCCACTTCGTCTGTAGCCCGCCCGTCCTGGGCGGACTGGCCCGCAGGCCAGCACATTGGGCCGTGCGGGTGGAGTGTCCGCCGTGGCGCGCATCCCCCCTAACCCCCTCTCCCTCCGCTGACAGGGGTAGGTATGCGCTGAACGGCGGACGATCCGCCTGGATGTTGTGCCTTGTCGGATGGCCATCCACAAGGGACAGCGCCTCTATGACGCGACATGTGCTATACCTACCCCTAATCAGCTCCCCCTCCGGAGGGGAGGGGGGATTTCCTGATGGGTGGGCCATGGCTGTCCCAGACGCAGCCAGCCGCCCTGTGGCCACGATGTGACGGCAGACCGAGGATCCGGTGGTGACATCCTCCTCACCGTGGCCCTTCCCCGGAACCGAGGCGGACGCAGCCGTATGGTGGCTCCCCTCCCCCCCGGAGGGGGAGCCGGGGGAGGGGGGGCGCGTGCCACCGAGGGAATCCACCCCCACGATGATGCCCGTGCCAGACGGATGTCCGCCTGTGCCTCCCCTTGGCGGGGTATCCGCCATCCTCTCACTTCACCCGTATTGGTCGTGCGGCGCTGACGGCGCCTGCAGTGTTCCCTCCGTCAACCCGTGCAGCAAGAGTATCTGGGCTACCTCCGCCGAGTCACCCCAGTGAGCGGTAGCCCGGCGCACATCCGTCTGCAGGGGCAGCGCTTCACTCAAATACGCCAGCCCCACGGCCTTGCGCACGGCGAGATCGCCGGCGACGACGCGCGGCCGGCCCAGCACACGCGAGAGGAGCCATTCGGCCGTCCACAGGCCGATGCCGCGTACTGCAACCAGACGAGCAATCACCTCGTCGTCCGGCAGGGCGCGGAGTTCGGCGAGGGAGAGCCGGCCCGAGGCTACGGCCTCGGATGCGCTGATGATATATTCCGCCTTGCGCGTGGTGAACTGGAGGGCGCGGATCTCCGTCACGTCGACGGCGGCCAGGCGCGCTGGATTCAGGCGATACAGCGTTTCGCCCGCTACCGTGTGTGCGTCACCAAATGCTTCAGCGAGCCGGCGCCGGGTGGTGACGGCCCAGCGCAGGTTGACCTGCTGGGCGCTTATGGCCCGCACCAACGCACCAAAGAGATCGAGCGTGAGCACCGGACGCAGTCCCGGATGGAGACGGTCGAGGGTGGCCAGGACGGCGTCGCGCCGCAGCAGTGCAGAGAAGTCTGGCGGAGCGGCCACGAAGCTGGCCCGGACCCCCTGTTCCACCGCCTGACGTGCGCTCGCATCTTCGACGGTAAGGTCCAGGGCGGGTGCGTCGATACTGCCGGCTAGAGTGGCGCGGTAGGCGATATGGCCATGCGCGGTGGGCATAGTGCGCAGGAGGCGGCTGCCGTCCCAGCGGTCGATCAGATCATCACCGGATCGCCGGAACGGTTCCAGTGACGCCGAGAGATCCAGTGGCGCTGGAAGCAGGAGGCGGAAGGTATCGGGTAGCGCTAGGCCGATGCCACCACCTCCGCTCCCGCCGCGGCGTTGAAAGTGTAAAACTCGGGGCGCTTGAAGCCTTGTTGCTCGAAGATCGTAATCGTGTCGCTTTGCAGGGCGTCGATGCGGTCCGGCGTGATTAGCGCAATAGCACAGCCTCCAAAGCCCGCCCCCGTCAGCCGGGCGCCCACTGCGGAGTGCTGGGCAGCGAAGGCCACAAAGGCATCCAGTTCCGGCGTCGAGATTTCGTAGTCCTCGCGCATGGAGGCATGCGAGGCATACATCAGCTCGCCCAGCTCCTCAAAGTTTTCCGCTTCCAGCGCTTCGACCCCGGCCCGAACCCGCAGGTCCTCGTAGACCACGTGCCGGGCACGGCGCAGTTCGACACCGCTCAACCGGTCGAGATTCAGCACCGTGGCGTCGCGCAACTGAGCGACTCCCAGCTCGGCCGCGGCTCGTTCGCAGCTGGCTCGTCGCTCGTTATAGCCGGTAACGCCCAACGTGCGCTCGACGCGTGTATCGCATACCAGCAGAGCCAAACCTGCCGCCTCCAGCGGGAGGGGAACGCTGCGCGTCTCCAACGAGCGACAGTCAATGCAGAGCGCCGAGCCGGCCTGGCAGAGGAGCGAGGCATACTGGTCCATGATGCCGCTATTGACCCCCACGAACACGTTCTCCGCGCGCTGGCAGAGGCTGGCTAGCTCTGGCCGGCCGATGCCGAGGCCGCCCCAGGCATCGAGCGCCAGGGCCGTGGCCGATTCTATTGCCGCCGACGACGAGAGTCCGCCGCCACGAGGGACATTGCCGGCAATCGCCGCCTGGAGCGGGTCGGGAAGCTGATATCCGGCATCTCGCAGGGACCACACTACCCCGCACGGATAGTCGGCCCAGGAGTCGGTGCGTTCCGCCGTCAGGGGATGTCGCTCATCGAAGTCCGCCGAGTACAGCCCGCCGTCGCCACGTCCCAGTGCCACCGCCACCCGTCGATCGATCGCACAGGGCAGCACGAAGCCTCCGTTGTAGTCGGTATGCTCGCCAATCAGATTGACGCGACCGGGGGCGCTGGTGAGCACCTCTGGGTCGCGGTCAAAGGTTTCCTGGTAGGCCGTCAGGGCGCGTTGTTCGACCTCTCGCACGGCATCCCCTTTTCTCTCCATCCTCTTTTCTCCAGGGTACGGGAACTGCCTGATTGAGCGCCTGCAACGCACCTACCGGAACGAATTCTACGGGGCCGTCCATTGTGGTTCGGCTGCCCCTTCCTCAAGGTTCGTTTATGGGTGTGGCAGCGTGCTCACCACCACAGGCCAAAAGGAGTCCATCACGACTCGATTGCCTGCGCCGTTTGGGTGGTGGGCATCGTTCCAATCGCCAGGTAGTTGAGCGACGCTGGCAATAAACCATACCAGCGGAACATGGTAGCGAGCCGCCAGACGGCGGTAAATGCTGCCCATTCCGGGCTCATCCAATCCTCCCAAGATCACCTTGGCGCAGTGTGCCTCCACTCGCATAATGATCGTGCCCAATTGCCCCTCCCAGACGCCGGGTGGCGTGTGTCCCGGATCGTTACTGCCCAACGCGACGATGACGACGGCGGGGTGAAAGCGCAGTACATCCGATTGCACGCGCTGCAAGCCGTCCGCCACCCGATCGCCGCTGACACCGGCATTGACGACCCGGTACTTGAGGTGATGTGCCTTCAGCCGGCGTTGCAGCCAGGCGGGGTAGGACTGTTCAAACGATGCCCCAGATCCAGCCGTGAGACTGTCACCCAAGCAGACAATGGTGGGTTGTCCCGTATCCGCCACATAGGTCTCGACCGAAGGGCCTTGTCGCTCAAACACGCCGTGCGCGACGAAAATCGCGGCAAGCATGATGAGGATGCAACAGATGGCTACCAGTCGTTTCACGCCCACGGCCCTTGTATACCTTTCTATGACTCCGCGCTTCATCGGTGGGGCGGCGGCAAACAGTTCTCCTTCATTGGAACATAGGGGATACACTACGGCATGCAAGACACCTATCCTCAGCGCACGGAGTGAGAGCTCGATGTCCAGTAGTGAACTCCCGCTGCATCCACAGCCTCAGATGGCGCGGGCGCGCTGGATCGATCTGTGCGGTCCATGGGGCTTTGCCTACGACGATACCGATGTTGGTCTGGATGAGCAGTGGCACACGCGCGACGATGTGTATGCGCGCATCATAGAGGTTCCTTTTCCGCCCGAGTCTCCTGCCAGCGGTATCGGCGATACCTCCTTTCATCCCGTGGTATGGTACCGGCGCACCTTTGATACAGCGCCGGAGGATACCGGTACACGGCTGATCCTGCACTGTGGGGCGATCGATTATGCCGCGATGGTGTGGGTCAATGGTCAGCTATTGACCACCCACCAGGGTGGGAATACGACGTTTCAGGTGGATATCACCCGAGCGCTACGGGCCGATGGACCTCAGGTTCTGGTGATACGGGCTGAAGATAACCCCTGGGATCTGGCTCAACCGCGCGGCAAGCAGGACTGGAGAGAACAGCCGCACAGCATCTGGTATCACCGGACCACCGGGATCTGGCAGCCAATCTGGCTCGAGCCGGTGGCGACCACGCATATCACGGCCTTAGGCTGGATGCCCAACCTCGACCGTGGGGCTTTGTCGCTCAAGGCAACCCTGCGGCGAGCGACTGCGGAGCCGGTACGCCTGCGAATACAGCTATCGCTGCATGGCGTCACGATCGCGGACGACAGCGCGCAGTTCCATGGAACGGAGTTGATACGCGATCTGGTGCTCGACCTTGGGAGCATGACGATGAATCAAACGGAGATTCTCTGGTCTCCGGGGCATCCGAATCTGATCGATGCGGTCGTCAGCGTGGTGGTACACGATGAGGTGATCGACGAGGTGCAGAGCTACGCCGGGCTGCGTAGCGCCGGCGTCTCGGGCGGTCGGTTCGTGCTCAATGGCATGCCGTACTACCTGCGCATGGCGCTGGCACAGGGATACTGGCCGCGGACACACCTGGCGGCGCCCAGCAACGAAGCGCTACGGCGCGAGGTGGAGCTGGCCAAGGAGTTGGGCTTCAATGGCCTTCGCGTCCATCAGAAGGTGGAAGATCCACGGTTTCTCTACTGGTGCGACCGCCTGGGTATGGTGGTGTGGGGCGAGATGGCCAACGCCTACGTCTTCTCGCCAGATGCACTGCAGCGCCTGACTCGCGAGTGGCTCGAGGTCGTGGAGCGCGACACCAGCCATCCGTGCATCGTCGCCTGGGTGCCACTCAACGAGAGCTGGGGCGTGCCCAATCTGCTCCGCAATCTCGAACAGCAGCACTTCGTGCAGTCCATCTACCATCTCACCAAAGCCCTGGACGACAGCCGACCGACCATTGCCAACGACGGCTGGGAATATCTCACGGGCGACATTTTCGGCATCCACGATTACACCTTCCAGGGCGATACCATTCGCGAACGATACGGCAGCACGGAGGCCGTCAACCGAACGCTGCGTGAGGTTCAGCCGCAGCACCACTTCGTCACTCTGTCCATCGGGCGGAGCGATGCAACTCCGGTGATGCTCACCGAGTTTGGCGGCATCAGTTACCGCCCGAGGGACGATGCTCCCTGGTTCGGGTACGGCACGGTGCTGGACCGCGAGGCATACGGCGAGAAGTATCGCGAGTTGGTGGAGGCCGTGCTGGACTGCCCGACGATCTCCGGCTTCTGCTACACCCAACTAACCGACACCGTGCAAGAGACCAACGGCTTGCTCACGGAAGACCGCGAGTTCAAGATCGACCCAGCGCTGATCCGATCGATCAACCGGCGTCCATCGAGAGCGGTGCCTGGCGAGCTGATCGAGCAGATGCGAAACCTGAGCCCGTCGCCGACGGGTTCATGAGCGGACAGTGTAGGGAGAAGAGGTCTGCAGCCTCGACCTACCCTCACCCCCCAACCCTAAACAAGGGGTGGTACGGTGTTTGACATTACGGAACTCCAGGATGAATGGTGATGCTGAGGACATACGGGGGCTCAGGCCAGGGCTCGGGAACCAACCAGAGGCAGCG
>JAABUJ010001572.1_pt1 | contig 32729 bp, 29 predicted proteins | sample 5559131 | NCBI WGS metagenome assembly JAABUJ01 (sample SAMN10711875, study PRJNA513366) | rock metagenome | isolation source: Antarctica rocks | place: Antarctica: Victoria Land, Mt New Zealand nord | collected 2016-01-07
TGGGGGTGGGGGGGGGGCGGGGGGCGCCCGCCCCCCCCCGCGGGGGGGGGGGCCCCCCCCCCCCCCCCCCGCTACCCTACTCAGATTACCTATTTTGAAGACTTCAGAGCGACCATGAGACCGGGGCCGGGCTGGCGAGGCGATGACGGAGCCGACGAGGGCCTCACCACGCCAAGAGTGAGCCGGTCGAGCCCGGACGTGCGGAGCTGCCGCCGGGCAGGTCCAGAAGCCTACTGCGTCCTCCCACCACCTCTCGCGGAGACCCGGGGTGAGGTCGTCCTATCCGGGTGTCCGGTGGGAAAAAGTGTGCTAAGTGGGGCTCGACATCGCGATATTGTCCCTGGGAAGAGGACTCCGGGCCGATCGGCCCGCGCCCTCGCCGCCCCGGGATCCGCGATCATGCCCAGACCTCGAAAAACTGCCCGAGTCCTACCCCCGTTGCTGGGTCTCCCCGCTCCGAGGGAAGTCGCGGCGTGGCGGAACGAACCCATTGGAAACGAGGAACGAAGCCAATCGCCAGGCGGTCGGGCGGGGTCAGGTGAGCCCGAAAAACGCGGTTATCTCGATTGCGGATCGAGGTTTACGGGGCAATGGGTTCGAATGGAAATTTCGCACGATCGCGCACCGGCGGCCGGGATCGGGGGCCCGGGGCGAGGACGGCACGCGATTGGCGGCACCGGGACGGCGGGGTATAACGGGAGGGTGGGGCGATCGAGTCCGCGAAGGCCGGGGGGGTGGATCGATGGCGCAAGCGGTCGGGTTCTTCACCGACACCACGGTCTGCATCGGCTGCAAGGCGTGCGAGGTGGCCTGCCACCAGTGGAATGCCCTGCCGGCCCGCGACGACGGGCACCTCCACCTGACCGGGAACAGCTACGACAACACCGGGAGCCTCTCGGACGTCGATTGGCGGCACGTCAAGTTCATCGAGCAGTTCAGCGAGGACCGGACCAGCCAGTCGCGCTGGCTGATGATGTCGGACATCTGCAAGCACTGCGTCGACGCCCCCTGCCTGGAAGTCTGCCCGACCGGGGCGATCGTCCGGACCGAGTTCGACTCGGTCTACATCCAGGAGCCGGCGTGCAACGGCTGCCGCGACTGCATCGCCGCCTGCCCGTTCGGGGTGATCCACGTCAGCGCCCAGAAGCAGATCGCCCAGAAATGCACCTTCTGCTACGACCGGCTCCAGAACAACCTGGTCCCCGCCTGCGCCCAGGCCTGCCCGACCGCCTCGATCCAGTTCGGGCCGATCGAGGAATTGCGGACCCGGGCGGCCCGGCGGGTCGAGCAGTTGCATGCCCAGGGCCAGTCCGACGCCCGGCTCTACGGGCACGACGAGAAGGTTCTGGGCGGCCTGAACTCGTTCTACCTGCTGATGGACAGCCCCGAGGTCTACGGGCTCCCGGCGGAGGTTGTCCCGCGGGTGCCGAGCCGGGGGCTCTGGCCTTCCTCGATCAAGGCCATCGGGGCCTCGCTGGCGATGGCGGCCGGGGTCTTCGCCGTGTTCGGCCGCCGGAAGCGGGCGGTGGCCCGGGCCCAGGCCGAGACCGAGGCCCCGAAGCCGGGGGGGGCCTGAGATGGGCGGGTACGACCCCTTCGTCGCCAGCCCCGACTGGGGCCAGTCCATCATCTGGTACTTCTTCCTGGGCGGGATCGCGGCCGGGGCGCATGCCGTGGCCTGCCTGGTCCGCCTGGTGGGGGGCGAGGCCGACCGCCGGGCCGTCCGGGCGGCCGACTACCTGGCGACCCCGTTGATCGCCGTCTGCGGGCTCTTGCTGGTGATCGACCTGGGCCGGCCCGAGCGGTTCTGGCACATGCTGATTCAGTCGAACACGTTCCGGCCGATGTTCAAGTGGTGGTCGCCGATGTCGGCGGGGTCGTGGGCGCTGTCGGCCTTCGGGGCGTTCAGCGGCCTCTGGTTCGCGGCGGCCCTGGTCGAGGATGGCTGGTTCGGGCTCGGGCGGTTCCGATGGCTGGCGGACCGGCTGACCCGGGGCGGCGTCGGCAAGCTGGCGGCGGTGGGCGGCTTGATCTCGGCGTTCTTCCTGGGGGCGTACACGGGGACCCTGCTGACGGCGTCGAACCAGCCGGTCTGGGCGCAGACGACGTGGCTCTCGCCGCTCTTCCTGGCCTCGGCGGCCTCGACGGGGGTGGCGGCGATGATCCTGGTGGTCCGGTGGCGTCTCCGCGACACGCCGGAGGAGGTGGTCGAGCGGCTGGAGCGGGTCGACGCCCTGGCGATGGTCCTGGAGCTGGCGATCCTGGCGGCGTTCGCGGCGTCGCTGGGCGAGATGGCCGGGCCGGCCTTGCTCCGGTGGCCGGGCGTCCTGATCCCGGGCTTCGTCCTGCCGGTCGGCCTGATCCTCCCGCTCCTGGCCCGGCGACTCCCGGGGCGGTGGTGGCCCTGGGCGTCGCCGGCGCTGGTCCTGGCGGCGGGGTATGCCCTGCGTTATGCCCTGGTCTACATCCCCGGCCCGTTCCTGGTGGGAGCGTGAGGCACGCCACGGCGAGGGCGAGCCGGCGACTCCTGGCCCTCGGGCTCGCGGTCCTGGCCGGCTGCGACAGTCCCGAGAATGGTCGAGCCCGGGGCGGCGGCCACGGCGGGGACGGCGGGAATTATGTCCCGGGTCGGATCGACCCGCCGAGCAAGATCGACGCGACCAAGGACCTGGGTCGGATCGACCACGACCGGCCCCGCCCCTGATCCCGACGGCCTACTTCGGTCCGGGCCGATCGCGGCCCGGGATCCGTCCCCCGAGGCAAACTCGTCGCAATCGCTACAGTTTCACGGGGCGGCCGTCGATAATCCTCGTGGTCGACGCATCGTCCTCGTCCGGCTTGAACCAGAATGGAGGGTGATCGGTCGTCGGACAGCGGACTGTCCTGGACCGATTGCGACTTCAGCCGACTCGGGCAGGGGATTAAACAGGGATGAATAGCATGTCTCCAGCCCGGGCCTGGCTGATCATGATCTGGGCCTTGACCGTCTTCTGGTCTTGCCCCGTAGCCAGGGCGGATTCCCCGCCCACGCCATCGCCCACCCCGCCGAGCCCTCCGGCTCTCGCGAGTCCCCCGAGTCGAGAGGCGTTGCTGGAAGAGCGGCTCCTCAAGATGGAGGAGATGAACAATCGCCTGATGAACCAGGTCGAGACGCTCTCGACGAAGGTCGAGCAGCTCTCCACGAAGGACGGGGCGGCCGGGACGGCCTCGGCCGAAGGGGAGGCGGGAGCGGGAGCGGGAGCCGGCGAACGCGACGGCGACAAGAAGCCCGGAGGCCCCCAGGGGACGATCGGGCGGGGGACCAGCGGCGACCGCGAGAGTTCCTCGCCGAACGAGGGCCAGGGGACCGCGGTGAAGGAGGGCGACGGCCCCAACGTCACCGGCGGCCGGGCCCGAGGCGCCCAGGGCACCGTCGGCCGGACCCGGGACGAGGAGAAGCCCCGGAAGATCAGCACCACGCTGAGCAATGGGCTCCGCTGGACCTCGGACGACGACGAGTTCCAGCTCGTCTTCCACAACCTCACCCAGGCCGAACTCCGGAACTTCCCCGGGGTCGGCGGCCACAGCCCGCTCAAGGACACCTTCTTCATCCCCCGCCAGCGGTGGTACTTCACCGGCCGGGCGACCAAGAACGTCGAATTCTACACCGTGATCAATCGGGGCTACGGCAGCCTCGACCTCCTCGACGCCTTCATCGACCTCAACTACGACCCCCGGATCAAGTTCCGGGTCGGCCGGACCAAGACGCCCGTCTCCTACGAGTATTACCAGATCGCCGAGGGCGACCTGATCGCCCCGGAGCGGTCGCTCTACTCCGGGAACCTCTCCGGCAATCGCCAGGAAGGGTTCATGTTCCTCGGCCAGGTCCTGGATAAGCGGGCCGAGTACGCCCTGGGCGTCTTCAACGGGCCGAGGCGCTCGTTCCAGGATTTCAACAACGACAAGGATCTTTACGCCTTCTTCAACATCCGGCCGTTCCAGAAGTCCGAGAACCTCACGGCCCTGAAATACTTCAACGTCGGCGGCGAGTTCGACTTCGGCAACGAGAACAACCCGATCCAGCCGAGCACCTTCCGGACGGCCAACGACCAGAGTTCCGCCAACAGCAACGCGGCGCTCGACACCCTCTCGCCGTCCTTCCTGAAGTTCAACAACAACGTGGTCGAGAACGGGTCCCGCGACCACTATTCGGCCTGGGTCGCATGGTACTACAAGAGCTTCAACCTGCTCGCGCAGTACGACGGTGGGTCCCAGCAATACTCAACGGGGACCGGGACCTCGAAGGTCTTCGTTCCCAACGATGGCTTCTTCGTCCAGGCGTATTACTTCCTGACCGGCGAGCAGATCACCCGGCGGGTCGACGTCAAGCCGCTGCGCAACTTCGCCTTCAAGGGCGGCGAACTGACCGGGCCCGGTGCCGTCGAGGTCCATTCCCGGATCAGCACGCTCGATCTGGGCCGGAACATCTACAACGGGGGCCTGGCCGACCCCAACCTCTGGGCCAACCACGCCTACGCCGTGGACACCGGCTTTAACTGGTATCTCAATCAATATACCAAGATTTATCTCGACTGGCAGCATGCCGGGTTCAACACGCCGGTCTTTAACGGGGTCAACTCCCGAGGGCAGACCGACCTGATCCGGTCGACCGACCTGCTCTGGCTCCGCTTCCAGCTCTTCTTCTGAGGCCGGGGCCCCGCCCGGCGGCCCTGGGGTCCAGACTCCCCGCCGGCCCTGGCATGACTTTCCCGACCCGCCGGCCCGGTCGCCGGGCGGGCCGGCCGTATCGAGTCTCCGGAGGGTCCGTCCGATGAAGGGTTGGTTGGCGATGGCGGCGGTCGCGCTGGTCCCGGTCGTCGCGGCGACGGTCGGCGCGTTCGAGGAGAAGGCGCCAAGCATCAAGTCGGTGATGGCCAAGTTGCACAAGGGGTCGAAGGCGCAATTCGCCGTCCTCAAAGCCCAGGCCGAGTCGCCTACCCCCGACTGGGACGCGATCGGCAAGACGACCAAGGACTTCGTGATCCTGGGCGCGGCCCTGGGCAAGAACGACCCGCCCAAGGGCGACAAGGAATCCTGGAAGACGCAGGCCAACAAGTACTTCCAGAACTCCAAGGCCCTCGACGACGCCGCCCAGGCGAAGGATCTGGCCGCCCTCCAGTCGGCGCGGAAATCGATGGGCGAATCGTGCAAGTCCTGCCACAACGTCCACCGAGGGAAGTGATCGACCCGTCGCCCCGATTCCCGGTCGGGTCGCGAGCCCTCCGCAAGCCCGGGACCTCGGATCGACCCGTGACCTCGGGACTCCGGCCGAGCCCAAACCCCGAGGTTGTGGAGTCCCTCAACCCTTGCCCCCCAGACCCGGTCCCCGGATCTTCGAGACCCAATCGACCCTGTGGAGTGGCCCCGGCGGCTTGCCGGGGCCGGGGGGCCGCGTCATGATGGCGGTCCGCGACCTCCCGCGATCCCGAACCACCCGAGTGAGCCACCGATGAAGACCCCGAATGTCCGCCGGATCCTCTTCGCCTCCCTGGCCGCCCTGCTCGCGGGCGTCGTCCTGCCGTCGGCCGAGGCGGCCGAGCCCCAGCTCTCGCACTCGGTCATGTTCACGCTCAAGGACCAGTCGCCGGAGTCGCGGGCCAAATTCGTCGCCGCCTGCGAGAAGTACCTCACCGGCCATCGCGGGGCCGTCTCGTTCACCGTCGGCACGATCGCCGAGGACGTGACCGAGCCGGTCAGCGACCGCGCGTTCGACGTCGCCTTGCACGTCGTCTTCGAGGACAAGGCGATGCTGGCGGAGTACCTCAAGAGCGAGCGGCACGGCAAGTTCGTCGACGAGTGCAAGGCGGGCTTCGCCAAGGTCCGGGTCTTCGACTCGTACCTGCCGGCCCCCAAGGCGACCCCGGCCGCCCGCTGACCTGAGCTGGGCTTGCCAGATCCCGCCGTTCCGGTCATCCTCCCGCCGCCGCCGGGCCTTGGCGCGCCCGGAGGCGGGTTCGCGTACCGGGAGGGTCCGACGATGTGGCAGGTCCTGTTCGAGGTCCCCGGCCTGGGCCTGAGGGTCCACGGCTTCAGCGTGATGCTCGTCGCCGCCGCGGGGTCGGCGGTCTACCTGACGGCCTGGCGGGCCCGCCGCGAGAAGATCGACCCCGACGTCGTCTTCGAGCTGGCCGTCTGGCTGCTCTCGGGCGGCTTCATCGGCGCCCGGGCGCTCTTCGTGGCGCAGCATCCAGAGGTGATCCACTCGTTCTGGGACGTCTTCAAGGTCTGGCAGGGCGGGATCGTCTTCTACGGCTGCATCATCGGCGGGCTGATCGGCTCGCTGATGTACTGGGCCCGGCACCCCTTCCCGTTCCGGCCGATGTGCGACGCGGTGGCCCCGGCCCTGGCCATCGGGATCGCGCTGGGGCGGGTCGGCTGCCTGCTCAACGGCTGCTGCTATGGCGCGACCTCCGGGCACCCCTGGGCGATGACCTTTCCCGCCGACTCGCTCCCCTGGCTCCACCACATCCAGAACGGCTGGCTCGGGCCCGACGCCTTGAGGTCGCTCCCGGTCCACCCGACCCAGGTTTACGCGGTCCTCGACGGCCTGTTCCTGCTGATCCTGCTCAACGCCTACTACCCCCGACGCCGCCGGGACGGCGAGGTGATGGCGCTTTTGATGGTCTGCTACCCCGTCACCCGGTTCCTGATCGAGCGGCTCCGCGACGACGAGGGGATCTTCCTGGCGGGGATGACCATCTCGCAGGCCATCAGCGCCCTCCTGTTCCCCTGCGGCCTGGCCACCTGGTGGTACCTGTCCCGCCTGCCGCTCGGCCGCTACGCCGACCGGGCCGACGCTCCCGCGACCGCCCCGGCGCCGCCCCCGAGGGCCGCCCGCCCCTCGAAATCGCTCGCGAGCCCGGCCGGCCGCTGAGAGGCGATCCGGGATCGAAAATGAGTAATGGCCGATGGTTGACGACGCATAGGCGGCAATGCAACCGAAGTCGCTCCGGCTGCTTTTCCGGGACGATCTTCACCCATCAACTATCGCCCATTTGCCATGACCTTTCGCCAACTCCCGGAAGAATCACCGGATCGCCGCTGAGGCCCCGGGGTTTCCGGGGCCGGGGATGGGGCTATCATGTCCGTGGACCGGACGAACCCACTCGGCTTTGTTGAATAACCGTCCACTAGGTGGCAGGTTGTGCAACAGGAATTAGGGTTATTCAACAGGGTGATTTAAGGCCGAACGCGTTTGCCTGATTGCCGAGCAAGTTCATTGCCCATTTTTACCAGATCATTGACGTAGGATGGTCGCGCAATCTGCTTGCAAACGCGGAGGATATCGGGGGGGGTAATGCCTAACCTCGCACTGCAAAGGTCTTTCAGGCTTTTCCTACGGAACGGCAGCCACTTCGTTATAGCGAGCGGCTTCTAATTCGCGTTTCATGAAGCAGACTCGACAGTAAGTTCCATTCAAAATTGCATAAGGGGTTTTATGTCTTATGTCCTCATCCGGACCTAGTTTGCTTGTCCACCATCCGTCAGGCAACTGCCTCGCGACGTGACGCCAATACCCCCGATCGTCTTCATAGAGAGCAATTTTCTCGTATCCCGCCTCTTGGTCAGAATTGGCGCAATCCTTATATTCCCTGAATTGGAATACTGATTTCAAAGCATCAATATCTGTACCATATATTCCTGGCCATTTCCTTCCCAAAGCCCACCACTCATCATCGATGCCGGCAGCCCAAGCAACGCAATTGTAATCCTCGGATGGATCACTTGTGACTTCATAGCCCACCCTAGCCAGATTGGGGAAGTCTTTTTCTAATTTCTTGTTTAACATTCTCATGTGATTAATACTCGAATTCATATCCCCGATTTTTTCCCCATGCAAGCCAAGCGTCTACCACCTCACGAGTTTTGCCTGCAAGACGTTCATCGACAGGGTTTTCCCCCGTTATTCCTTCCAGCACCAAGTTCCAATGCGAGAGTTTGGATTTCATATCGCGCAAGATGAAAGGGATGGCCATCTCACCCATTGCCACCAGTTGCCGATAGACCGGCGACTCAGTCAAAACGAAAGAATTCGACAAATATTTCTGAGCCTTTTTCCAATCCACGGAAAGTCCGGAAAAGATACGATCGGCGTCCGCAATCAATTCAGGTGCGAAGGCGGCTCGAAACCGAGAAAGGGGATACCCGTAGGTCAAGGCAACCAGCGCATCTTGACGCTCGGAGTCGATCATTCTTCCCGCAGAAATATTCTCTCCCATCGTCGAAAGTTCACGAATATATTCGTCGGAGTGTCTTGTCGTGTCGGCAAGATCGGGCAAGAAGACCCTTCTGACGTAATTTGCGTACAGGTTATACTGGCCGCCTCGGATCTTGGGGCAGAAGACTCCAAGCAAGTAGCTAAACAATCGGCTGTTCAGTATTGATATATATGCATTATATAAATGTGAATATTTTTCACCCCTTAGAAACCAAGCGAGTCCCTGGACGACGGCAAAAACACCGGCGCCGTCGAACGCAAAACTGCCTGCCCCCCCGAACGTCTTGCAAACGATCTTCGGCCGTATCTTTGGTTGCCAGGTGTTGTGAGGGCGCGTCAGCGCCCACCAGGGATTTTTCCCTAATCCCTTGCGATTCGTTAATGGACGACGATGCCCAAGCAACTTTTCTGTGAAAAACAATGGGACTGTCGCGGCGATCTCGTTCTCGCTCAAATTTATACTCCCATTTTGGTTATATGGATAAAATACATATTCGTTTTCTACGAGTCGTCCGTCTGCAATTCGATCCGCTGTCGGCTTGAAAAGACTCCAAGCCTCATTGGAATTTGCAAACCGCTGCACCTCCGAAGACTTCACCAGGAAGACCGAGTTGTACCCTGTTCGTATCCCTTGCCGAACCTCAAACACATCGTTGACGCGAGGTACGCCGCTCGCAGTCAGCAGTTCGCAGAATTTTTCCACCCTCCGGGGTTGTGGCTCCCAACTGAAGGACTTGAAGGTTGACGGATCGATTTCGTCGATTTCCCATCCGATCGCCTGAGCTTCCTTAACACCCCGGCGGAGCGCCCGGATCGATCGGTCCTCGCTTCCGTCCCAGGCATAGAGGATGCGACTTGGCCCGCGTGATCGATTGTCACCCACGCTTGACTTGGTGATGACGAGAATTGCGGGTGCGACCGTGGCACCACGGAAATAATTATATCCCTTGAATTGTCCTAGAAGCCTGATCTGCAATGAAGGGTCATTCGCAATCGACAGGCGAAACCATTTAGCGGATTCTCCCGCCAAGAATGACGGAGGAACGAGCATCGCCAAGGCGCCGCCCTCGGCAAGAGACTTTAGAGCCTTCGCCACGAAGGCGAATGACATGTCGGAACGGCCGCCGCCAATCCCGGAGAGTATGGAGCGGACTCGTTTTCTTTCGTCATACGACATGTTTTCATTTGATATAAATGGAGGATTCATCAATATCAGATCGTGGACGCCCCAATCGTCCAATCGCAGCGAGTCCGCTGGTGTGACTTTGATGGATGGGCGGAGATTTTCATCTTCGTGTGTAGACTTCTCCAAGCAGTACTGGGTCATGATGCACGATACCGGAGAGATATCGATCCCCTGTATCCTTACATCAACGACATGAGATGCTCTTAATTCGCGAAGTGCTTCGACGAGGAAGACCCCCGACCCGCACGCGGGATCAAGAACCCTGATGCGTCGCGGCGATCCCGTGGCGCCTTGGATTTCGCGAATCCCCTCCTGAACCAATGCGCGAGCAAGCGACGGGGGAGTAAAATGAATGTCTCGCCTCGTTGCCCCGGTGGATCGAATCGCATCTAAAGAGACCAAGTCATGGAATAAAGGGTAACTTCGACTTCTTGCTTTGTTTAGTTCCATATGAGCTTCTTGATATAAATATCCAGATGCATGACGGATGAGGAGATCGGCATCCAGGAGATAACTCGTATCTTGGTCTTCTCTAATCAACTCTTGCAGGAGGGCCACTACCGGGAAATCGGCGAGCGGCGTGGTGGTCTCTTTAAGCATTGCTTCTGCGGCCGTATCCAGGGATGTGACTGCTCCTGAACGGACGGCTTCGGAAATATCCAACAAAGAATTAAAAATAATAATTACATCGGTGTTGATTCCGCCGCGTTCTTCGACATTAACCCTAACCTGTCTGAAAACTCTGAGCATCTTGGCGATAACGGTCGTCGGTGGAATCGGTTCGGATGCCAATGACTCTACGATTTCATTCGCCCCCGCCGCGTCTGGTAAGGCGAATCTCCTGATGCTTTCGGGATCGCTCCACTTCTTGACGATCAATTCGTCGCTGGTGTCGTCGATCACAAGAGAGTGAGGCAAATTGGACGACCACGACCAACCAAGGAGGGAAGAGTTAGATTCTAGTGAATCGGCATCGCCAACCGAGAGGGAAAAACTAGCCGTGTCACCGTCAAGCAGCACGTAATGCCTGCCCATTAGGCCGGGACTACGCGCACGCCCGAACATGGGTATGGACACCATTCCGAGGATTCGCGCCCAATCATCCGGAGATCGACGATCCCATTTGTCCATGAGTCATTCCCGCCATGCGGCTACGGTACGAAGTCAGGCCCCCGTAATTCAGTATCGCGGAACGGTGTACGAACCACAAGTGGGGATTCCCGACTCATTACGACTTTGCATTTTCCCCCATCGGACCGCCATGGGCGTGAAGGCGTATGCCGCCAGGGGGCCGAAGCAGCCGCTGGAGCCGTTCGAGTACGAGCCCGGGCCGCTCGGCCCGGACGAGGTCGAGGTCAAGGTCAGCCACTGCGGGATCTGCCACAGCGACCTGGCGATGATCGACAACGACTGGGGCTTCTCGGCCTACCCGCTCGTGCCTGGCCACGAGGTGATCGGGACCGTGGCGGCGGTCGGCTCGGACGTCGACGCCCTGGAGGTCGGCCGTCGGGTCGGCGTGGGCTGGTCGTGCAACTCCTGCGGCCGATGCGAGTGGTGCGTCAAGGGCCTGGAGACCTTCTGCGCCGGGAACCAGGGGACCATCGTCCACCACCACGGCGGCTGGGCCGAGTCGGTCCGGGCCCACTGGAAGTTCGCCGTGCCGATCCCTGACGGGCTCGAATCTTCGGTCGCCGGGCCTCTGATGTGCGCCGGGAGCACGGTCTTCGCGCCGATGATCCACTACGGCGTGACGCCCACGATGAAGACGGCGGTCGTCGGGATCGGCGGCCTGGGCCACCTGGCCGTGCAGTTCCTGGCCGCCTTCGGCTCCGAGGTGACGGCGATCTCCTCGACCCACTCGAAGGACGAGGAGGCCCGACGGATGGGGGCCTCGCACTTCCTGTCCACCCGGGGGACCGACGAGTTGAAGGCGGCGGCCGGGTCGTTCGACTTCATCCTCTCGACGGTCTCGGCCGACGTCCCCTGGGCCGAGTACGTCGGGGCGCTCCGGCCCCGGGGTCGGCTCTGCCTGGTCGGGGTCCCGGATCATGATCTGAAGATCCCGTCGTTCCCGCTCCTGATGGAGCGGTCGGTCTCCGGCGGCGCCTGCGGGAGCCCGTCGGACACCGCGGCGATGCTCGACTTCGCCGCCCGCAAGGGGATCCGCCCGGTCGTCGAGACCTTCCCGATGGCCGAGGTCAACAAGGCGCTGGACCACCTCCGGGCCGGCAAGGCGCGCTATCGGGTCGTCCTCCAGGCTTGACCGGGGGATGATCGAGGGGCAGCAGAATCCATTTCGGAGATTTCCCTAGCATATGTGGATTTCGTGGGATAGGCTGGCATTCATGCTGGATCGCCTGCATCCCGACCGAAAGACGTGAGACCACCGAAGCACCGGGAAGTTCCCATGACCACCGAGCAGCGTAGACCACGCCGCCTCCGGCCGGATTTCGTGGCTCTGGAGGCCCGGATCGCCCTGAGCGCCTCCCCGACTTCGATCCCCGCTGGGGCGCTCGACCCGTCCTTCGGCGGGGGCCGGGGGTTCGTCACCCTCCCGGTCGGCGTGACCCCCGACCCCGTCAACGCGAACTCCGCCTTGGTGGGTGCGGTTGCCGTGCAGCCCGACGGCAAGGTCGTGATCGCCGGCACCGTCGACGAGAACTCGACGCACAGCTTCGCGCTCCAGCGGCTCAACGCCGACGGCACGCCCGACGCGAGCTTCGGCTCGGGCGGACTGTTCCTGTTCCACAACTCCATCCGGGGATTTGCCCACGTCGCCGCCGTCTTCGTCCAGGCCGATGGCAAGATCATCGAGGCCGGGGATGCGGACGTGACTTACGGCGACGGGACCGACCACTACAGCTACCTCGCCATCCGCGTCAATCGCGACGGGACCCTCGACGCGACCTTCGGCGGCAACGGCGTAGCCAGCTACCCGGCCGGCGTGGTGGGCATGCGCAACGGGAGTCTCCAGGCCGTCAACGCGGCGGCGGTCCAGCCCGAGGGCAAGATCGTCCTGGCCGGCAGCGCCCAGGATTCCTCCATTACGGGGGGGGGGGGGACCGATTTCGCCGCCGTCCGGCTCGGCGCCGACGGCAAGCTCGACACCTCCTTCGGGACGGCCGGCACGGCGACCGTCCGGGTCACGAGCCTCGGCTCCGCCGCCGAGGGCGTCGGGATCCAGCCCGACGGCCGGATCATCCTGGCGGGCTCGGCGACCTACGATGTCCTCCATGGACCGCGAGGGCTCACGATCTACCTCCAAGATGTCGCGGTGGTCCGGCTCGGCGCCGACGGCAAGCTCGACACCTCCTTCGGGAGCGCGGCGTCCGGGGGCCAGGTCATCAATCCGCCCGCCCCCAGCCCGACTCAGGGCGGGGGCCAGGTCTTCTTCGCCGGGCTGGCCGTGCAGGCCGACGGCAAGATCCTGCTGGGGCAGAGGCGCCCGGCCAGCAGCACCGTCACCCGCCTCAATGCCGACGGCACCGTCGACGTCGGCTTCGGGCAGGGTAGCGCGGCGCTGCCCCCTCTGGCCAGCCTCGTGGCGATCCTGCCGCTGGCCGACGGCAAGGTCCTCCTGGCGGGCTCGGTCGACCGTTCCGCGGTGCCGAGCCAAAGCTTCCTGACCGAGTTCGCCACGATCCGGCTCGACGCCGACGGCTCGCCCGATGCGACCTACGGCAACACCCCGACCCCCGGCCTGGCCGAATATCCCTTCGGCGCGGCCTCCCAGAAGACGTCGGCCACCGCCCTTGCCGTCGATCCTCGGGGCGGCGGCCAGGTCGTCGTGGTAGGGGATACCTCGGTCCGCTCGGGCGTTGGCTTCGAGGGGATGTTCGCGGCGGCCCGGATCCTCCTGCAACCCTCGGCGGGCCCCGGCGTGACGCCAACCTCGCCGCCCTTGCCGGCCTCGGTGCCACCCCCCTCCTTCGACGGCACGAGCCGGACCAACCCGGCGGTCTACCTGCCCTCGATCGGGGCCTTCGCCTACCGCCCGACCGTCGGGCCCGACGTGGTCGTCCCCTTCGGGATCCCGGGGCCTGGCCAGACCATCCCCGCTCCGGCCGACTACGAGGGGGCCGGGACGTCCGAGATCGCCGCCTACCTCCCGGCGCTGGGGGCCTTCGCCATCCGCCCCTCGGCCGGCGGGCCCGACCAGCTCATCCCCTTCGGGATCGCCGGGGCCGGCCAGACCATCCCCGCCCCGGCCGACTACGAGGGCTACGGTAAAGCCGACGTCGCGGCCTACCTGCCGGCCCTGGGCTCCTTCGCCGTCCGACCCGCGACCGGCGGGCCCGACCAGATCACGCAATTCGGGATCGCCGGGGCGGGCCAGTCGATCCCGGTGCCCGGCGACTACGACGGCGTCGGCAAGGCCGAGCTGGCGGTCTACCTGCCGGCGCTGGGGGCCTTCGCCATCCGGCCCTCGGACGGGAGCCCGGACCGGATCGTCCCCTTCGGGGTCGCCGGGATGGGCCGGTCGATCCCGGTGCCCGGCGACTACGACGGCTCGGGCCGCACGGAGCTGGCGGTCTACCTCCCGGCGCTGGGCCTCTTCGCCTATCGCCCGGCCGGGGGCGGGCCCGACGTGATCACGCCCTTCGGGGCCGCCGGGGACGGCTCGGTGCCGGTCCCGGGCGATTACAGCGGCTCGGGGCACGCCGAGCTGGCGGTGTACGACCCGAGCTACGGGATCTTCGCCTACCGCCCGGCGGGCGGCGGGGCGGACGTCATCGAGCCGTTCGGTCCGGCGGGCCTCGGTCAGTCGATCCCGGCGGCGGGCGGGCCGGCGGCGCCGGCGTCGGCGTCGCTGGCGATCCCGATCCCTGGGCCGACGGTGATGGCTCTGTCGGTGGGCGGTGCCGGATCGGACGCCGTCCCAGCGGGCCCGCTGGCGATGCCCTCGGCGCGTCGTGGGGCGAAGTCGCTGGCCCTCCAGGCGAGGCCCTGAGGTCACATCGCGCGGGACCGTGGCCTCCGGAGGGATCGCGGCCGGCGGTCCTCGCCGGGCGGGGGCTCGACCGGTCGATCGTCCGCGAGATGGCCGCCCGGGGGGCCAACGCCTGCATCGTCCGGGCGGTCGTCGACCTCGGCCACAACCTGGGCCTCCGCGTGACCGCCGAGGGGGTCGAGGACGCCGCGACCCTCGAACTGCTGGCCGACCTCGGCTGCGACCAGGCCCAGGGGGACCACATCAGCCGACCGCTCCCCGCGCCCAAATTCGAAGCCTGGCTCCGCCGCCACGCCGCCCCTGGCTGACCCGTCCCGGGGCGGATCAGGCCATCCGCTCGCTCAGCTCCCAGAGCCGACGGGCCGCCCCGTCGTCCCGACCCGCCGCCGTCGTCTTCGCCGGCCTGGACTTCGCGAAGTACCCGCCAGATGTCCCCCCGACTTCCGGGGACGATGCCAGGTAAACCGTCGTCTGGGCCCCCCGCTCCGGCGTGACGGCCATGACCCGGGCCGCCTGCTTCATCGCCCAGTAGAGCCACCCCTCGCCGGTGGTGAAGTTGGTCGCCACGAACCCCGGGTGCAGGCAATTCGCGGTCACGCCCGTCCCTTCCAGCCGACGGGCCAGCTCGCGGGTGAAGAGGATGTTGGCCAGCTTCGACTGGCCGTAGATCCGGAAGGCCTTGTATGACTTCTTCCCCTCGACGTCGTCGAAATTGATCCCGGAGACCATCCGGTGCGCGTCCGATGCCACCGAGACCACCCGGCTCGGGGCGCCTGCCTTGAGTGTGTCGAGCAGGAGGTCGGTGAGCCGGAAATAAGCCAGGTGGTTCAGGGCCCAGGTCATCTCGATCCCGTCGACGCTCTCCCGCCTCGGGGCGAACATGGCCCCCGCGTTATTGACGAGCACGTCGAGCCGGGGGTGACGCGCCTTGATCTCGTCGGCCAGCCGACGGACCTCGGCCCGCGAGGAGAGGTCGGCCAGGAGGTATTGGACCGCCGGGTTGCCGGCCTCGCGGCGGATCCGGTCGGCGGTCGCCTCGGCCTTCTCGCGGCTCCGGCCCACCAGGACGAGCCGGGCCCCCTCCCGGGCCAGCTCCAGGGCCGCGACCTCCCCGATTCCGGAAGTGGCCCCGGTCACCAGGCAGGTCTTGCCGCTCATCGTCGCCGCCATCGTGCCGCCCTCCGGGTCCTGGGTTCGTCCGGGGACCATTATGGGCCGGATCGGCCCGGCGGGTAGGCCCCGGCGGCTCCGACGGGTCGCTTCGGGCCGATCCGGCTATCCCCCGCCGGCCGCCTCGACTAGGATGCCGACCCCGGCCCGATGGGGCCCGGGGGATGGGCTCCGCCCCGAGATCCGGGCCGACCCGGAGGAAGACCCGATGCAAGGCGACGTCGTCCGCGCGGCCCGGTGGCTCGGGGGCTCGATGGTCCTGGCCAGCGCGATCCTGGTCCTCGGGCTCTCCTGGGCCCTCTCTCCGGTCAAAGGCCGGGCCGCAGCGACGCCGACCCCCGGCCGGGCCGGGCCGGTCGCCCCGCGAGCCCCCGAGGTCGCCTTCCGTCCCGTCCGGGTGGCGGAACTCCTGGATCGGAGCGAGGAACTCCGGCAGGCCGGCGACCAGTGGGAGCGCTTCTGGTTCCTCGATCAGCCGTCCCAGATGACCCCGTTCCGGACCCACGGCGGCCTCGGGCCCTGAAGCGTCGAGGGCCCGCGTCGCCGGCCGATCCGGGCTTGCCCCCGGATCGCGCGTTCAAGCTCGGGCCCGATCGCGTTCGGATTCAGGGGGCTGGGGATCGGGATCGATCCCGGCGGCCTGGGTTCGGGGCTTCGCGTGAAGGCGGTCGGACGGATGGTGAGTGGCCTGGGGATCTCGGATGCCGGGGGGCGGGACGCCCGGGACCCGCTCGTCCCGATCGCCGCCGGGGGCCGGTCGCGCGACCTGGCCCGGCCGGTTGAGGGCCGGGCCGCAGCCCATCGTCGGCGACGGCGAGGGGCCCACCGGCCGGGCCGGCGGACCCCTCGGCGGGCGATGGCGATCAGGGGAAGGTCAGGGCCTTCAGGTTGGTCAGCGTCCCGTGGAAGTAATTGACGTCGCAGTTCCCGTTGACGCCCGGAACCGACCCGGTGTCGGAGTACTGCCAGAAGGTCCAGGTCGACCAGGCCTGGGGGACCAGCGGCGACGAGACGCCGTAGTCGGCGATCCAGAGCGGGCAGTTGAGGTTGTTGGTCGGGTTCCCCACGCTGTCCCGCCAGAAGTAGTAGCCAGTGTAGATGATCCCCGGCTTGCCGGTGAGTACCTTGATCTCGTTGATGAAGCTCTGGGTCCAGGCCCAGACCTGCGCCGGGGTCCGGCCGTCGGTCGTCTCCAGGTCGAGGATGAGTTGCAGGGCGCCCGAGCGGTTGCCGACCTGGGTGACGAAGAACCTCGCCTGCGCGATCGGGTCGCTCCCCGGGTGGCCGAAGTGGTAGGCCCCGCGGATGATCCCGGCCTGCTGCATGTAGTACCAGTTGTGGGCGAAATACGCGTCGGTGTAGTTGGTTCCCTCGGTCGCCTTGGCGATACCGAAGGAGTTCCCCGCGTTCTTGACCGAGACCCAGTTCACGTTCCCCTGGTAATTGGAGACATCGATCCCGCGCAGCTGCGCCTCCGCCCGGGGCGAGGTCGCCCCGGCGACGGCGATGCCGAGGAGGGCCAGGGCACCGCGCACGAACGTCCTTCGAGTCGAGCTCATGGTTTCCGCCTTCAGATTCGAGGTGAGGATTCGAGAGGACCACGCGGCGGTGGTCTCGCTGAGTAGCGAGCACCGGAAGGCCGCCGCGAGTGCCAAGTTAGACCGGCACGGCCGGGGCGGTCAAGGAAAATCCGGGCGAATTTCTTGTTCCCTGGTTTTATTAAAGTGGGGGATCGACAAGTGAAAATTTTAACATTTTTATATGTATACGATCGACGCCCGGCCGGGTCCACCGGGAATCGGGCGGCGACGACGCCACCGGACGTTTCATTTTATTGAATGTTCATGTTCCTGTTGGCAGCCCGCATCGACCGGATGATCGGCCCTCCGGGCTGGGCCTGGTGATCCTTCGCGGGACGCCGCCCTACGCTTGCTGAAATCCTCCAACTTGAAGGACCGATCGACCCTGCGATGGCGGGGGCGGTATCGGTCAGCGGATCGGGGACGCCGCGGGTGGTCCGACGTCCCCGACCCCGTCCCTCTCCCGGGGGAGGAAGACTTCGCTCGATCCGCCGCCCCGGATTCAGCGGGCGGATTGCTTCAGCTCGATCAGCCCGGCGTCGATCGACTGGCCGCCGGCGGTCTGATGGCAGTGGACGGCGATCACGTTCTTGCCGGGCTTGAGCGCGGCGCGGGCCTCGGGGGCGATGGCGAGTTCCTCGTAGCTCCCGGTGTGGCCCTTGACGGTGGCCGCGAGCACGCCGTTGAGGTAGAGTTCGGCGTCCTCGTCGTGCAGGACGTTGAGCAGGAGGTTCGCCGGGTTGACCTCGGGGAGGTCGAAGGCCCGACGGGCCCAGACGTCGGGGGTGTTCCAGGTCGTCCGGACGTGGGCGCCGGGGGTGTTTCCGGTTCCGAGGACGCCGGGGCCCTGCTTCCAGGCGGAGTCGTCATAGCCGGCGGCGGCCCAGTCGCCCCCCGAGGGCTTCTCGGTCGAGTACCGCCAGGTTAGGCCGGCGCCCTGGGAGGTCGGGACGACCGTCCGGGCCACCGGGATCCGCGACACGTCGCCCCGGTTCACGGCCGAGGCCCGGTCGAGGGCGACCTTGACGACGGCCCGGTCGTAGGTCAGGAGTCCGTTGGCCTCGGTCTCCACGTCGGTGATCTGGGTGTAGACCAGGGCGTTGAGGCCCCTGGCATCCTTCAGGTCCCAGCCCTCGCGGAGCAGCCGCTCGTACTTCCGGGTCAGTTCGGCCGAGGTGGCGGTCCCGGCGTAGCCCCAGATCTCCTTCTGCCAGGTGTGGCCGTCGACGCCCAGCGAGAGCCCGCCGAACTCGCCGAGGACGCCCGCCCGCTTCGCCTCCAGGTCCGGCGCGGCGGGCCGGGGATAGGCGTGGAGGTCGTGGACGTCGCCCACGCCCGCGCGGTCGGCCCAGCCGCTGGCGGCGTCGACCAGCCGGGTCGGGTCATACGCCTTGGTCCAGTCGGCCACGCGCCGGGTGTCGAACTGGCCCCAGCCCTCGTTGAAGACCACCCACATCACGATGCTCGGGTGGGCTTGCAGGCCGTCGATCATCGCCTTCAATTCGGTGTCGTACTGCCGGGCCGACTCGGGCGACCGCTGGATGTCGGGGTCGTTGGGCCCGATCGACTTGTCGCCCGAGGGCATGTCCTGCCAGACCAGCAGGCCGAGCTTGTCGCACCAGTAGTACCAGCGGTCGGGCTCGACCTTGACGTGCTTCCGGGTCATGTTGAAGCCGAGTTGCTTGGTGACCTCGACGTCATACCGCAGGGCCTCGTCGGTCGGCGCGGTGTAGAGGCCGTCCGGCCAGAACCCCTGGTCGAGCGGGCCGACCTGGAAGACGAACTTGCCGTTGAGCTTGAGCCGGTCGACGCCGTTCTCATCGGGCGACACCTCGATCTTGCGGAGACCGGCATAACTGTCGACGGCGTCGATCTGTCGGCCTTCGCGCCAGACCTCGACTCGGAGGTCATAGAGGGAGGGGTTCTCGGGGGTCCAGAGGTTCGGCTCGCGGACCTGGAGGAAGAGGGGCTTGCCGGGCTCGCCGGCCTGGGTGGCGACGTTGAGGGGCCCCCGGTTGAGGTACGCCTTGACCTCGACCCCCGCCGCTTCCCCCCGGATCTCGGCGGTCACGAAGAACCCGTTGGCGATGTCGGGCACGATCTTGAGCCGCTGGACGGAGGCCGCCTGGGCCACCGGCTCGATCCAGACGGTCTGCCAGATCCCGGTGGTCGGGGTGTAGAAGATCCCGCCGGGCTTGTTGACCTGCTTGCCCCGGGGCTGCGTTCCGGCGTCGGTGGGGTCGAAGACACGGACGATCACCTCGTTGGCGGCCCCGGGCTTGAGGGCGTCGGTGATGTCGTGGCTGAAGCCGTCATAGCCCCCCCGGTGGGTCCCCATCTCCTTGCCGTTGACCCAGACGGTCGCCTCCCAGTCCACCGCGCCGAAGTGCAGCAGGACCCTCCGGCCGTCCCATTGCTTGGGGACCTCGAAGGTCCGGCGATACCAGAGCCGGTCGGAGTGCTTCATCACTCCCGAGAGGGCCGACTCGACCGGGAACGGGACCAGGATCTGGCCGTCGAGGTCCCGGCCGACCGGCGGGGCGTCCCCCTCCTTGCCGACGGCCATCTGCCAGAGGCCGTTCAGGTTCTGCCAGTCACGGCGGACCATCTGCGGCCGGGGGTACTCGGGCAAGGTGTTGTCGGGCCGGACGTCCTTGGCCCATCGGGTCATCAAGGGGCCCGGGGCCGGCTTCCAATCGGCCCCGGCGGCGGGCCAGGCCGCCATCGCCAGGATCAGCGGGACCAGGCGTCTTGAAAGTGCGCGGTGTTTCATCGTGGATGCTCGATGGGACTGGCGGGCCGGGACGCCGCGCGACCCCGCGCGACGAGCCGGCCCCGGACCACCGAGGATCGCCGAAGCCGGGCCGTTTGTCACCCGAAAAATCCTCGGGCCTCGAATCGGGAAGTCGCCCCTTCCCTTTCCCGGCTCCCGGACCGAAAATTGTCCCTGGCATCGACTTGGCTTCGAGATCCATTGGTGACGAACCGGCAACCTCGCGAAACCTGGGGGAGCTTTCCATGACGTCCACCGACCGCCGGACCCGCCCGGGTTGGCCCACGATCCTCGCCCTGGGGGCCCTGCCCTGGCTGGCGCCCGGGGCCTCCGCCCAGCTCGAACCGCCGATCTCGACCGACATCCGGGCCCGGATGCAGCGGTCGGTCGACGCCCGGGAGATTTCCGGGGCGGTGACGCTCGTCGGCGACGCCGGAGGCCAGTTGAGCCTGGTGGCCGTCGGCGAACGCGACCTCGAACATCACCTGCCGATGGAGCCCGACACGATCTTCCGGGTCGCCTCGATGACCAAGCCGGTCACCGCCGTCGCCCTGATGATGCTGGTCGATGAGGGGAAGCTGGCGCTGGACGACCCGGTCGAGAAGCACCTCCCCGAGTTCCGCGACCAGATGCTCGCCTGGCTCCGGCAGGGGGATGCGGAGATCCACCGCCGACCGGCTCGGCCGATCACCCTCCGCGACCTCCTGACCCACACCTCGGGCCTGCCCGACGCCTCGCCCCCGGGGTCCCCGGAGCGCGACGCGAAGCCCCCGAGGACGCTCGCCGAGGCGTCGGAGCACTCTGGCCATCGCCCGCTCTCGTTCGAGCCCGGGAGCCGGTGGTCGTACAGCAACGCCGGGATCAACACCCTCGGCCGGGTGGTCGAGGTGGCCTCGGGGCTGTCGTTCGAGGAGTACCTGAAGGCCCGGATCACCGGGCCCCTCGGGATGTCCGACACCACCTTTCATCCCACCCCGGACCAGATGAAGCGGGTCGCGGTGACCTATCGCCGCGAGGAGGGCGGCCTGAGCCACGTCGTCGCCTCCCGGGTCGCCCCCGTCCCGGGCGAGCGGCCCCCGAGCCCCGCCGGCGGCCTCTTCGCCACCGCGCCCGACCTGGCCAGGTTCTACCGGATGATCCTCCGCCGGGGGGCCCTCGACGGCCGTCGCACCCTGTCCGAGTCGGCCGTCGCCAACATGACCCGGCTCCAGACCGGCGAGCTGAAATGCGGGTTCGTCGACGGGATGGGCTTCGGCCTCGGCTGGGGCTTCGTGAAGCAGCCGACCGGCGTTACCGAGCGGCTCTCGCCCGGCTCCTTCGGCCACGGCGGGGCTTTCGGGACGCAAGCCTGGATCGACCCGGTGAAGGGTCGATTTGCGATCCTGATGATCCAGCGCGTCGGCCTGGCCAACAACGACGGGACCCCGATGCGCCGGGAATTGCAGGACGCCGCCTTCGGGGGGTCTCGCTGACCCGGCCCCGCGTTTGCGGATCGAATGGTCGTGCGAATGTCCGATCGATCGCGCCAACCGCGACGGCCCGGCGACCCGCCCTCGCCCGAGGCCGGAGCGTCGCTCCCCGGCCGGGGGGCGGCCCCAGGAGAAGGCATCCGATGAATCGCCGCCAGATGATCCAGGCCGTCAGCGCGGGGACCGCCGCGCTCGCGATGGCCGAGCGGGGGGCGCACGCCGACCCCCCGGAGGAGCTTGACGCCTGGAAGCCGATCCGGGCCGCCCGGGGGCCCCGCGGAGCCCTCCGGAAGCTCCCCACCACGATCCGGCCGGTCGTCGATCCCGCCGACGTGATGGTCCCCGAGGGCTACGAGCTGGAGGCCCTGGTCGTCGGCCTCTCGTTCCCGACCTGCATGGAGTTCAACCCCGACGGGACCCTCTACATCGGCGAGGGCGGGAGCACCTGGCCGACCCGCCCCGCCCTCCCGCCCCGGATCCTCAGCCTCTCCCCCTCGGGCGAGGTCGGCGTGGTCGGCGTCGAGTCGTTCGGGGGCCCGCGCGGGATGGCCTTCAAGGACGGCCAGCTCTACGTCATGGCCAAGGGGGGCTACCTGACCCGGCTGGTCAAGTTCGACGTGAAGACCGGCAAGCGGGACATCCTGATCGAGAAGTTCCCCGATGGCGGCTGGCACGAGCCGGGTGGGCCGGTTTTCGGGCCGCACGACGGGCTTTTGTACTTCGCCCAGGGCTCGGTCTCGCTGGCCGGCGTGGTCGACCCCGAGGGGTTCACCGTCGACATCGCCAAGCACCCCCGGGCCCACGACGTCCCGGGTCAGGACGTCACCCTGACCGGCAACAACGTCTGGAGCCGCGACCCGACCAAGCCCTTCCCCTATTACACCGAGACCGGCCCCTTCAAGCCCTACGGGACCCCCGCCAAGAAGGGCGAGGTCATCAAGGGGGAGAAGTTTTGCAACTCGGCGGTCTGGCGGAGCAAGCCCGACGGATCCGACGTCGAACTGCTCGCCTGGGGGATCCGGAACCCCTACGGGATGGCCTTCGGCGAGGACGGCGATCTCTACGTCTCCGACAACGACTACGAGGAGAAGGGTGACCGGGCCATCGGCGAGGATCCCGACCGGATCTGGCAGATCCGGAACGCCCGGAAGCCGCACGGCTCGGTCGCCACGCCCGACTGGTACGGCTTCCCCGACCTCGCTGGCGACGGCCTCCCGGTCTGGGACGAGAAGCACCGGCCCAACCGGGGCCAGCCCGCCCAGCCGCTCCTCCAGGACCCACCTCCCTGGGCCGGCCCGGCCGCCGTCTTGCTCCCGCCGCACACTTGCGAGTGCAAGATGGATTTCAGCCGTTCCGACGCCTTCGGCCACCGGGGCGAGATGTTCCTGGCGCAGTTCGGGACCTACGCCCCGCTCAACACGACCCGCCAGGAGGAGCTGAACCGCGGCTTCATGATCGCCCGGATCAACATGAAGACCAAGGCGGTCGAGCCGTTCCTCCGGAACGTCAAGCCGGGCCCCGCGTCGTACCACCCGGGGACCGGCGGCCTGGAGCGCCCGGTCGACTGCAAGTTCAGCCCCGACGGCAAGAGCCTTTACGTGCTCGACTTCGGGGTCAACAAGGTCCTGCCGTCCACGGTCGTTGCCTACGGCCATACCGGCGTCCTCTGGCGGCTGACCCGGAAGGGGGTGAAGGCATGAGCGGCGACCCGATCTTCATCGAGATCGACGAGCAGTCGTGGCGCGGCCACGTCGAGAACGTCGAAGCCTGGCTCGGCAACGTCCTGACGGCCCAGACGTCCTTCCGCCAGCTTCTGGAGGACGTCCAGCCCGGCCTCAAGGAGCCGCACCTCCGCGAATTCGTCGGCGAGATCCTCGCCAATGCCCGGCGGCACGAGAAGCAGGCCGAGAGCTTTTACAAGATGATCGGCCGCGACCCCTCCGACGCCCGGAAGGTCGCCGGGACGGCCCTGGCGCTGGCCCGGAGGGCCGGGGCCGAGGCCCTGAACGCGGCCGGCGGCGCCGGGGGGACCTGGCGGGGGCTCCACGCCCTTCTGCCCGCCAGCGTGTCCGCCCAGTCCGCCTTCGCCGTCGCCGAGCAGCTCGCCCTGGCCCTCGGCCTCCACGAGATGGCCGAGGCCGCCTTCGCCATCGAGAACGAGCAGTCCCGGGACCAGCTCGTCCTCAAGGAGCTGATCCTGGAGACCGCGGCCATCGCGATCCTCTACAAGGCCCCGGTCTGAGCCTGGCAGGATCCGAGGCATCAATCGGTCGAAGAATACCAGCCCGATTGGCCAGGGGCGCGGAGTCGAACCCGGCCAATCGGGCTAAACCGATCCAATCCAAAAGGAGAAAATTCGGGTTATCTGCTTGTTGCAAACCCGATATTCTCTTGGATTGAAATATGATAGACGTTCAGTGTCCAGCATTCGATTGAGGAGGTTAAACATGGCGGTCGTGGATTCAAAGGCCATCACCGCGCAGGATGTCGCCGACTATCTTCTTGCGAGCGTCGACGCCGAGGCCGGAGACAACATCTCGAATCTCAAGCTTCAGAAATTGCTCTATTTATGCTCAAGGTTTGCACCTCGCGATTTCCGAGGGTCGCCCACTCTTCGCCGATGACATCAGGGCGTGGCAATTCGGGCCAGTCGTTCCTGACATTGACTCTGAGTCTAAGGGATATGGTGCAGGGGCGATCCCGGCGCCCGAGGATTTCGACTCGGTCAAGTTCGAGGAAACGACGCGAGAACTCCTCGACGAAGTCGCGACGGTCTACGGGCAGTTTTCAGCGTCGCGACTGATGAACATGACGCATGCCGAGCCCCCATGGAAGTTGACCGGCACGGACGAGGTGATTTCCCGCGAACTCATGCGGGACTACTTCTAAGACCCAATTGGTCGATGGGCAGAAATAAAGCCAGGCGGATCCGCGAACCTCCGCGAACCGGAGGGTCTGAAGGGCGGCAAACACGTCGTCCTGTCCCTCTCCGGGCCGGTCGGCTCGACGAATCATCAGCGGCCGATCTTCTGCCTGGAATATCTCGAAGGTGATTATTGTCTCTGCAGATGTACCAGGGAAGAGAAAGCCGCCTTTGCCGACACTCTCCACCGGCTGGGCCACATGACCTGGGCCGAGATCCAGAGGTTTCCCCGGCATGGGACCGGCCGCCGACCATAGACTTCAAAATATCAGAAACCGCACGCGGCGGCCGGGTCCGCTGCAGCGCGAGGTTAGGCACCTCCGGCAAATTCACCGCGAAATCCCGGTGGCCGGGATGGGAGGTCCGGCAAACTCCCTCGGGTTGAAGTTCACCAGGCGGCCCGCACGGAACTGTAAGACCTGCTCTTGCCCCTGCCCTGACTGGTATTTGTGGAACACATCACCCTCCTGAACGCCTTGCGGCCAGCCCTTCGGATTCATTTGGGCGAAACTCGAAGCTGAGCGTCTTAACTTGGAGTCGGTGCTGACCACTCCGCGACCCAGGATCGACTCGACAGTCTCGATCGAGTCCCCGTTGACCATACGTCCGCTCAGGACCTCATGGAGGGACGTCTCGTCATGGTCACGTCGATAGCGGACGGCAGGGTCATTCCAGCGAAGAATTCCGAGGACGGCTCCTATCAAGGCCACAAGGATGAGGGACATGCGGATCGATATTCGTTGTTTCATGGCTGCTCCTCTGCCCCCTAACGACCAAGCTCAGCGGACCCGGTCCACCGTAGGACCGCACGCCTCATGATACGCGATGTGGCCGGGGTCCGCTACAGCGCGAGGTTAGGCGAGTCGATAGATGTCAGTTTGGCCGTCGTAAGATGCGTTACCCGACGTTCGGAGCCGATCCCAAACTTTCGTAGCCGCCGACGTTCGATAGACGTTTGTGGTTCCACTTCCGGTTGGGCTAGAATGGAAGCGAGATCCTCTCGCGAGAGTCTCTGGGCGATCGTTCCTACCCGGTCGAGGTGACGGACGACGTGAACATCCTCGCCTTCCGGTTCTTCGGCAAGGCCCCGATGGTCGGCTACCGGATCGGCCGGGTCTTCACCGTTCTTTTCCTCGATCGAGATTTCAGCCTCTACGACCACGGCTGAAGTGGCTCGGGGAGGCGAGCCCCGCCCCATCGAAAGTGGTCCGATCTCCGGGGCCCGTGAGATCACCCGCCGTCCGCCGGCGCGTCGTGGCACGCGGGGCGGACCTCGGGTAGAATCGCGGGGATGGACGGCTTCCCGCCGGGGGAGTCCGCGCGATCGACCCCCTCTGATGAGTCGAGTTCCGGATGAAAGCCGTAGCTGTCCTCCCCGGGAAGAAGCACAGCGTCCACCAGCGCGAGATCCCCGAGCCGAAGCTGACCGACCAGCCCCACCCGCACGTCTGCCGGGTCCCCGAAGGGCGGGCCGTCCGGGTCCGGTCGCTCCAGGTCGGCGTCGACGCCACCGATCGCGAGATCAACGAGGCCCTCTACGGCAACGCCCCGCCCGGGGGCGACTTCCTGGTCATCGGCCACGAGAGCTTCGGCCAGGTCGTCGAGGTTGGGCCCAAGGTGACCGAGCTCAAGCCGGGCGACTACGTCTCCTGCACCGTTCGACGCCCCGGCGGGTCGCTCTTTGACCTGATCGGCCGGAACGACCTGACCAGCGAGGAGACGTACTACGAGCGCGGGATCAACCTCTGTCACGGCTACATGACCGAATTCTTCGTCGATGACGCGGAGTTCATGGTCAAGGTCCCGCAGAACCTCCGCCACCTCGGCGTCCTCTCCGAGCCGGCCAGCGTCTGCGCCAAGGCGATCGAGCAGGCGTATCTGGCCCAGCAGCGGCTGCAAGTCTGGGAGCCCAGGCGGGCCTTCGTCCTGGGCGCCGGGCAGATCGGGTTGCTGGCCACGATGATGCTCCGGCTCCGGGGGATCGAGGTTTTCACCCTGGCCACCCGCCCCGGCCCGCACCTGAAGTCCGAGATCGCCGGGGCCTTCGGCGCGACCTATCTCAGCACCAAGCAGACCCCGATGGCCGAGGTGGCCAAACAGGTCGGCAAGCCCGACCTGATCTTCGAGGCCACCGGCAACGCCGAGGTCTGCTTCCGGGCCATGGAGGTCCTGGCGCACAACGGGGCCCTGATCTGGACGAGCATCACCGGCGGCCAGTACGATGTTACCCTCGACGCCGCCAAGATCAACCTGGACTGGGTCCTCGGGAATAAACTTCTGGTCTCCAGCGTCAATGGCAACCGCCGCCACTTCGAGCTGGGGATCCAGGCCCTCTCGGTGGGCGAGCACACCTATCCCGGCGTCACCGGGCGGATCCTGACCCACCCCGTGGCCGGGCTCGACCGGTTCGCCGAGATGATGCGGATGCTCGAAGACAAGGAAGCCCTGAAAGTCTTCGTCGACGTCGCCGGCCATTGACGGAAGGGTCCCCCCGGGTCCCTCCTTCCCCCTCGGATCATCGACGATTGGGAGTCTCCATGAGCGGCTTGAACGTGCGCAAGGATCCGAGCGAGCTGGACTTCCTCGCCCTGGGGGCCCTGGTCAACCGGCTCGACCCCGGCGTGATCCCGTTCCGGAAGGCCCGGACCCTGGAGATCCACGTCTCGGGCGGCGAGTACAACGTCGCCGCCAACCTCGCCGACTGCTTCGGCCTGAAGACCGGGATCGCCACCGCCATGGTCAACTACGGGATCGGCGAGCTGGTCCAGGCCCGGGTCCGCGAGATGGGCGTGACGCCCTTCTACAAGTGGTTCGAGCACGACGGCGTCCGAGGGCCCAACATCGCCACCGTCTACAGCGACCGGGGCCAGGGCGTCCGCCCGCCGGTGGTCTTCTACAACCGCTCCAACGAGGCCGGGGCCCTGCTCAAGCCCGGCGACTTCGACTGGAAGGGGATCTTCGGTCGGGGCGTGAAGTGGTTCCACTCCGGCGGGATCTTCGCCGCCCTCTCCGAGACCACCGCCGAGGTCATCATCGAGGGGATGAAGGCCGCCAAGGCCGCCGGCGCCGTCACCTCGTTCGACCTGAACTACCGGGCCAAGCTCTGGGCCTCCGTCGGCGGGGCCGGCAAGGGCGTCCAGACCATCCGGCGGATCGTCGAGCACGTCGACGCCCTGATCGGCAACGAGGAAGACTTGCAGAAGGGCCTGGGCCTCGAAGGCCAGGACGTCCAGAGCCAGTCCAAGCTCGACCCCCAGAGCTTCTTCAAGATGATCGACCAGGTCCGGGCCAGGCACCCCCACGTCAAGCTCGTGGCGACGACCCTCCGCGAGGTCCACGCGACCAACCGCCACGACTGGGCCGCCGTGCTCCACCTCGACGGCCAGAACTACGTCAGCCCGACCGCCCAGCTCGACGTGATCGACCGGATCGGCGGCGGCGACGGCTTCGCCGCCGGCCTGATCTACGGCCTCCTCGCCGGACGCTCGCCCGAGGAGGCCCTCAAGCTCGGCTGGGCCCACGGGGCCCTCCTGACCACCTTCCCCGGCGACACCACCATGGCCAGGCTCGAAGAGGTCGAAGCCTTCGCCAGGGGCGGCTCGGCCCGGGTCCAGCGCTGACCGGGAACCCCGGTCCATCGCTCGGGTGCCACGGGTTGTACCCAACCCGTGCCGCAATCCGCGTCTATCACACGGGTTCCGAAGACGGAACCCGTGGCACCCCGGGCCACCATTTTGAAGTAAACGGTCGAGTAGGGTGGCGTCGAGCGGAGCGAGGCCCACCTCCCACCCGGGTCGATGGTGGGACTCGCTCCGCTCGGCCCACCCTACGCCCTTCGCCGAATCGCTTGCTCTTTCCAGGTTGACGGCCCACCAGGATGACCGACCGATGCTGACCGCCGAAGGCTGCGCCGCGCGTCGACAGAGGCTCTTCGAGGCGTTGCCCGCCCCCTGCGACTTCCTGGTCGTGGGCGACCCGTCGGACCTGATCTACTTCGCCGGCTACGCCCCCTCGCCGTTCCAGTTCCAGTCCGTCGAGTCCTCGGCCCTGCTCCTCCTGGAGCCCGGCCGGGCGACTCTGATCGCCGACAATCTGCTCGGCCCGTTCCTGGAGAAGGCCCACGCCGACGAGGTGGTCGCCCCGACCTGGTACGACGGGAGCCGCCCGACCCGGCCCCGCCGGGCCCAGCTCGTGGAGTCGACCCTGGCCCGACTGGCGAAGGTGCCGGGCCTCCGGGTCGGCGTCGAGCTGGCCGCCGTCCCCTCGGGCGTGTCCGAAGGGCTCCGGGCCGCCCGGTCGGGCCTGGAAATCGTGGACATCACCCCCGCGATCCGCCCCCTCCGCCGCTCCAAGGACGCCGACGAGGTCGCCACCCTCCAGCGGGCGATGAAGGCCGGCGAGGCCGCCCACGCCGCGGCCCTGGCCCGGATGATGCCCGGGATGACCGAGCTCGAAGCCTACCTCCTGGTCCAGGACGCCGCGATCCAGGAGCTGGGCGAGCGCGTGATCGTCTACGGCGACTTCGCCTCCGGCCCCCGGACCGCCACCGACAAGGGGGGCCCGCCGACCGCCCGCAAGATCGAGCCCGGCGACCTCCTCCTGCTCGACTTCTCCGTGGTCGTCGACGGCTACCGGGGCGACTTCACCAACACCTTCGCCGTCGGAGGGGGCCCCACGCCCCGCCAGCGGGAGCTCTTCGACGCCTGCGTCGGGGCCCTGAAAGCCGCCGAGTCCCGCCTCCAGCCCGGGACGGTCGCCCGCGACGTCGACGCCGCCGTCCGAGACCACTTCCGATCGCTCGGCCTGCTCGACCACTTCCCCACCCACACCGGCCACGGGATCGGCCTCGGCCACCCCGAGCCCCCCTACTTCGTCCCCGGGAGCGACGAGGTTCTGGTCGAGGGCGACGTCGTCGCCGTCGAGCCCGGCCTCTACATCGAGGGAACCGGCGGGATGCGGTTCGAGCGGAACTACCTCATCACTGCCGGGGGGTTCGAAACCCTCTCCAACCACCAGATCCAAATCCAGCAGTAGCCGCCCCGACGGGCACGGAGTGAAATCGACCCCATGACCGTACAGACCTACCGCGACCTGCTGGCGGCCCGGCCGTTTCAACCGTTCCGGCTCGTGATGTCGAGCGGGCAGGCCTACGAAGTCCGCCACCCCGAGATGGCGATGCTGACCCGGACGAGCATCCTCGTCGGGATCGACGAGGCCGACGACGGGGTCCCGGCGGAGTTCAAGATCTGCTCGCTCCTGCATGTCACCTCCATCGAGCCGGTGACCGCCCCCGTCGGGCCGAAAGGGTCGGGGGCGGCCTGACCCGTCGTGCTTGGCCCCTGGACGGCGGTCCCCGCGTGTCGGCGAAGTACAGCCTCGCCTTCGGCTTGCTGGCAACGGCCGGGCTGATCGCCGCCGGGGCGACCGACCTGGGGGCGGTCCGCCTGATGGCCGGGTGCGCGACGGTGGCCTTCGGACTGCTCGGCGCCGCGTATGCCGGCCTCGGCCCCCGGCTCCTGCTCAAGCGTCCGGGCGGTCGCCGAGGTCCGGGGGCCTGGCTGCTCTACTGGCCGTACTTCCTCCTCAATGAGCTGGGCTTCTTGCTCTATCGGCTCACCGAGAGGCGTCCGCCGTTCGACCGGGTCGCCCCTGACCTCGACCTGGGCCGGAGACTCACGGCCGCCGAGGCATCGCGGGCGGGGATGCCGCCCTGGTCGGCCGTGCTGGATCTGGCGGCCGAGTTCGCCGAGTCCGGGCCGCTCCGGCGGGCTTGGGCCTATCGGTCGCTCCCGGTCCTGGACGCCACGGCGCCGACGCCCGGGGAGCTGGCGGCGGCCGTGACCTGGCTGTCCGAGCGGGTCCCGGAGGGGCCCGTCTACGTCCATTGCGCCCTCGGGCATGGGCGGAGCGCGACCGTGGTGATCGCCTATCTGCTGGCCACCAGCCGGGCCCCGACGGTCGAGGAGGGGCTCGCGACGGTCCGCTCGCGCCGGCCCGGCGTCCGGCTCAACCCGGCGCAGATGGCCGCGCTCCGGGAGTTCGCCCGTGCCCCGTCCGACGAGGGCGCCTGACCCGCCGCCGTGGCGAGCTGACGGGCTCATATGTCCGGCAACTGCCAGTCGATCGGCGGCTTGCCCAGCCCCTCCAGGGCCTGGTTGGCGGCGGAGAACGGCCGGCTCCCGAAGAACTTACTGGCCGAGAGCGGCGAGGGGTGCGCGGCGGTCAGGACCGGGTTCCGCGCCGGGTCGATCAGCTTCCCCTTCTTCTGGGCGTAGGCGCCCCAGAGGACGAAGACGACGGGGTCGGGCCGGGCGGCCAGGGCCCGGATCACGGCGTCGGTGAAGACCTCCCAGCCCTTGTCCTTGTGCGAGTTGGGCTCGTGGGCCCGGACCGTCAAGACGGCGTTGAGGAGCATGACCCCCCGCTCGGCCCAGGGGACGAGGTCGCCGTTGTTGGGGACCTTGCAACCGAGGTCCGTCTTCAACTCCTTGAACATGTTCACCAGCGACGGCGGCGGCTTGATCCCCGGGCGGACCGAGAAGCAGAGGCCTTGCGCCTGGTTGTCGTCGTGGTAGGGGTCCTGGCCGAGTAGAAGAACCTTCACCTCGTCGAACGGGGCGAGCCGGAAGGCGTTGAAGACGTCCGCCTCGGGCGGGAAGACCTTGTGCTCGGCCCGCTCCCGGGCCAGGAACTCCTGGAGGGCGTGGAAATAAGGCCTGGCGAACTCGTCGGCCAGGGCCGCTCGCCACGATTCGGGCAGTTGGTCGGGGCTCATGCGATCTCCCGTCGGGGGACGTTCCGGGTCACTCGATGCCGATCTTCGCGCAGCCGCCGGGGAGCAGGCAAGCCCCGGAGCCGGGCGTTTGGAGGACCAGGGCCGGGCCGAAGGCGATCCACCCGGCCTCGATCCGCCCGGGCTTTTCCTCGGGGACCAGGCCGAGCCGCCGGGCGACGTGGGTGTCGACGATCACACCGCTGGGGACGTTGTACGTCAGGTTCAAGACCACGTTGGCCGTCTTCCGGGCCAAATCGGGCCGTGGCGGGAGCCTGAAATTTGTCGATTTCTTTGTCAGGGCGGCGGGATTCGGTACGATGGGCCGGACTCGGTCGAGTGCGTGAGGCGGGTCTTCCCAATCGTTCGGCCTGCGACGGGATCGGATTGCCGGACCGGCGAGGTCCGAGGGACCTGGCCCGGGTCGGGAGGGGGCGTCTTCGGGGCGGGCCCGCGCGAACGGACCGCCCGGGGAGGTGGGTTCGATGGCGGAGATGACCGGCTCGGCCGAATATTCGATCGCCGCGGTGTCGAAGCTGGCCGGGGTGAGTTGCCACGCCCTGAGGGTCTGGGAGCGGCGCTACGGATTCCCGATCCCGCTCCGGTCGGCCTCGGGCCACCGGCGCTACTGTCCGGAACAGGTCGGCGTGCTCCGGACCCTGGCGAAGCTGGCGCGGGGGGGCCGGACGATCGGCGAGCTGATCGGGGATTACCAGGCCGGCCGACTGGACCTCCGGGACGGATCGGGCTCGGAGGTCGAGGAGGAGGCGCCCTCGGCCCGACTGGTCGATTGCCTGCTGGCCGGCGACCCGGCCGAGGCCGACGCCCTGCTGGACCGGCTGGCCCAGGGGCTCTCGCCGGTCGAGCTGATCGAGCGGGTCATCGAGCCGGCGCTGGTCGACGTGGGCGAGCGCTGGTTCCGCCTCGAGTGCGATATTTACCAGGAGCATTACGCCACGGGGACCCTGGTCGGCCGGCTGGACCGCCTGATCGAGCAGGCCCGTCGGGCCAACGGGTCGCCCCGGCGGACGGTCCTGGTGGGGACGGTCCTTGGGGACCGCCACGAGGGGGGCGCCTTGATGGTCAGCCTGGCGCTGGAGCTGGCCGGGTGGCGGGCGGTCCCGATGGGGGTCGACCTGCCGGTCTCGGAGTACCACAAGGCGGTCCGGGCCTGGCGGCCCGACGCGCTGGTGATGTCGTTCGTGCTGTCGAGGAACATCAACAAGCGGTTCCAGGAGCTTTCGGCGATCTCGGGCCTGCCGATCTTCGTGGGCGGCCGGAGCATCGTGAATCACCAGGGGCTGGCGCGCCGCCATGGCCTGATCCCACTGACCGGGACGCTGGCTTCGAGCTCGGCCCTGCTGCTTTCGGAGTTCGAGGCGTGGCATCGGGAGCGGGACGCCGGGACGCTCACGGGATCAGCCGGTCGACGCGGAAAGGCGACGCAACCCGGGATCGGGTGACGTCGCCTGGGTGGAGCGACTTCGGGGGCCGGCCGGAGCCGACCCCCTCGATCGTCTCGGATCAATAACCCTGGGGGGCGGCCTTGACCGGGGCCTGGGGGGCCGGCATGATCTTGGCCGGGGCGGGGGCCGGAGCGTAATTGGCGGGGGCCTGGGGCGACGGCATGTACTTGGCCGGGGCCGGG
>JAABUJ010001576.1_pt1 | contig 32675 bp, 24 predicted proteins | sample 5559131 | NCBI WGS metagenome assembly JAABUJ01 (sample SAMN10711875, study PRJNA513366) | rock metagenome | isolation source: Antarctica rocks | place: Antarctica: Victoria Land, Mt New Zealand nord | collected 2016-01-07
CCGGACCAGCACGCGCACGGACAGCGGCGTCGCCGCCCACTCCTCCGCTGTGATCCCCTCCGGCGCTGACTCATTCATGCCCCACCCGCCCTGCAAGATCCTGACCAGACCCCATGTGTGCGATTACATAATTCTCGCCGTCCTCGCCTCGAATGAATGCATACCCGCGCTCATTAACGTTTCGTACGTGTCCGTCCATCGGTCGTCCCTTTCCGTGTCGTCATCTCGTTATCTCGCCCCCGTGCCAACGCCGACGGTCACGAGGAGGGCGCCAGGCGCACCCACAGGCCGCGTACGGCGGGTATTAGCCGACCCATGGCTGGTAGTCACCCGTGGCCATGCCCCGCAACATCCGCACAACCTCAGGGTGCGGCGGCGCGTGCTTCGGCAACTCGACTTCCGCATACCAGCACGCCAGCGCCACGGCCAGCACCATGTCGTCGTGAATACTCTCCCGCCACGCCTCGTAGCTGTCGTGCGCGGTCTTCAGGTCGATCTTGACCTTGAAGTTGACAAGCTCGTTGATGAGCGCTGGCACGAGGGCGAGGCCCTCGGCAAACTTGAGCCGGCGCGTCTGATTCAGCGCCACGAGATTCCAGACCAACTCGCGCTTGGGCACTTTGTAGTGATGCAGCTCATGTGTCACGGTGTCTCCGCCCGTGATCGTGACGGCCTCCGGCTGCACGCCCCTCTCCGTGAACATGTCCAACACGCCATTGCCCACGCCGGTCTTGTCCACGACGAGGGGCGTGTCACGCGTGAGTGGTGGCTGGTCAAGTAGGGCGACGGCGCGGGTCGCGATATCCGTGTATTTCGTGCCAAGCGCCGGCCGTTCCAGGTGGCGCAGGTGAAAGTTCACCTCTTCCATAACGTCACCGCTGTCCAACAAGGTCAGCGTCATGACCCGCTCGATGACAGCGATGGCCGTATAATCCTGAGACTGGCCCAAATCCACGCCGACGACGAACGCGGGCGGCTGGGCAGGCGGCGGATTGTCTCGGTACTCGCGCGCGGTGTAGATACGTGGTGTGTCCGTGGTCATTACGGGGTCACAACATTATTTCCGGGATTATCCCCGCTAAGGCCCTGATCCGGCGCGGCGATCTCTCGCCAACTTCTGTAACCCGGTCGTTCTGCGACGAGTTTTCAGCGCCAACTCCGCAGTCGACGCTTCCCGTGTGAGCGTCTGCGGGCTGTAACAACGGCCCAGCCGCGTCGTGGAACAGATATTCTGCGTGGAGTGTTCCACGACGAGTTTCAGCTTATCGGGACCGCCCTGCGGGATCAGGCGCTGCGTGCCAATCCCAGCCAGCGATACGGTATGCTGATGAGAAGGGCTTGAAAGCAACGCGTACGTGCCGTCGCTGTGTCGATGTTAGCATCCGTCACGCAGCGGTGGCCCTGCGTTGGACCTGAGCTAAGCAGGTCACCAGAAATCTGGCATGGTTTGTTGAGCGTGATTCGGGCGTAAAAGCGTGCCGAACTTATGATCATGTGCTTAGCACGCTCCCCGGACAAACGGGTGGACGGGGCGTGCGCTGACGGAAACGGAGGCTGCGGCTCATGGCAGGAGACGAGCCGATGCGCTCATGGCCATTGCCCACCTGCGGTGGCTCGTCCCGGCGAACGCGGGTGGGCGTGGTCGCGGTCAACTACAATACCCGGTGCCTGCTCGCCCGCGTGCTCTTCGGCCTCCGGTGCGTCCTTGCCCCCGGAGCGATCCAGGCCGTGGTCGTCGTCGACAATGCCTCGACCGATGGATCGCGGTCTTTGCTCACCGCGCTGGGCGAGGCGGGCTTGGTCGATCCGATCTTGAACGACCAGCAACGCTACCACGGGCCAGGGCTCACGCAAGGCGTCAACCACCTCGCCGCTCTGCAGGCCCAGGGTGCCCTCGATCTGAATCTGGTGTGGGTCCTCGATACGGACGTGTATCTCCTCCGCCTGGACACTCTGAGCGCGGCCGCTGCGGCCCTCACGAGCACGGGGGCGGTGCTTGCAGGCGAGCCAGACGACGGCGATGCGCAAGGCCCGCAGCTGACTGAGCGGCCGGTGGCCCTGAACAGCCTGCTGTTCGACCCGGCAGCAGTCTGGCAGCCGCGGCATCGTCCCTTTCTTGAAGACGGCGACCCCGCACGGCACCTGCAGCACGACGTGGCAGCGCAGGGTCTGCGCCTGCTCTCGTTTCCGTTTCGGAGCCATGGGTATCTCGTCCACCTTGGCAGAGCTACCCTGGCGACGGTGGCCCGCACGGGCGACGCGACGAACCGATACTACCAGTGGGCGGTCGATCACCAAGAGCCGCACTTCGGTCTCCACCCATACGGTGCCGCCCTGGCTGCCGCCCTGGCTGCCGCCTTTGAGGCCACGTACACGCAGGCTGTTGGTGATAATGCCGACGCGTCCATAGTGCGCGTGCTACTGCGTGCGGAGCAGGTTACTATCGCCCCTGTCGCTCCGAACCGCTGAGTATCGACGAGCATGGCATACAACACCGGATCTAATGGCCGGCGAGGCCGAACCGTCATGCTTCCACAGCGGCACGGTTGCGCAGCGCTTCGAGCCCCTCCAGGACGAGCGACCATTTCCGTCCCCGCTAGACACCACGGCCCTTAGCGGGGATTTTCCTTGGAAAGTTGTAGAGACCCCTATATAGGCTGATCGACACGGTCCATCCCCAAACCCTTCACCTATCTCAGCAGGCCCCAACGGAACCCTCGGGCCTGCGGACAGCCGCCGGATGGCCGAACTCGTTGACTGTCAAGCCTACGGACTTCTCACCGATGCGGAGTGGGCGGAGTTAGAGGAGTTAGGCATGTTGGTCGCGACGTAAGGGCGACGGCTGCACGGTAGCCCCGGCATCTCACGGCATCCCATCGCAGGCACGTTGGTATCATGATCGTATGTGCATACAGAGGTAGCATGGTAGCGCATAAACATGAACACTAAGAACGCTGAAGCTCACCAACTAGCCCGTGAAATTGCCTCCTTGACCGGCGAGAGCCAAGCGACCGTCGTGACCATCGCGCTACGCGAACGCCTCGATCGCTTGCGCGCCGATCAGGAGTCCCACCTCGCGGAACGCCTGCTCGCCATTGGCCACGATACCGCCGCTCATCTCTCCGAGCCGTATCGCTCTATCGATCATGGTAGCCTGCTGTACGACGAGCATGGACTGCCTCGATGATCCTCGACGCGTCCGCACTCATCGCCATCCTGCGCGAAGAACCGGACGCTCCGCGCATGACGCATGCCAGCGAGGCCGCGTCGCAACGCCGCCTGTCGGCGGTGACGTTTGTGGAAGTGAGCGCCGTCATCGACGGCAGCCGCGACCCCGTGGCGAGCAGCCGTTACAACGACCTACTGCGCGAGGCGCGCATCACGATTGAGCCGGTGACCGAGCAACAAGCGCGCCTCGCCCGCCAAGCGTATCGGGATTATGGCAAGGGCAGCGGGCATCCGGCGCACCTTAATTTCGGTGACTATTTGGCGACTCTCACAAGTCCGATGGAGGGAGTTGTACGCGTTGCTACAGACCGCGCGACACACACGCGCACTTAAAATAATTGTAATATACAGCGGTATTATTTTTCAGGTTTCCCACCCGTGGGGGTAGTACAGTCGAGCGTATAGGCTACCATGGATCGTGCTGGACTGCCCACACAAATATCGGATCGAGATCTCCGTGCGCCGCTGCGGCGTGGCAGTTTGAGATGCGACGAGCACGACTGTTGCGTTGCGGCGCGTCTACCGTAAGCCTTTTCGAACCGCGAGCAGCGCAAGTGGAGGCTAATTTTGTGACGGTCCTCTCCCGATAAATAAATAGAAGCGCTTCGGAAAGCGCCGCTCTCTCCTGGCGTCACGCGACGACTCCGCGACATTGGTCCCGTATTAACCTTTAGTGCTAGTTGGGGAGTCTCTCCAACGCCTTTGATGCGATGGAGGTAGCCCCAATGCCTCTGTATTGCGTCAAATGGTGCGCACACGGGTGAATCAGGGTCGTCAGGACCTGTTCGATAGCCGCATCGGCCTCCCATCAGGCATCTGTGCAACAAATACTAGATCAAAGCATCGAGGACGCGAGAAAAGCGGCGGTTTCAACTAGCACCAAAGGTTATTACAGGGAGCACCAAATAATGAGCATTCTCCTGGCAATGGGCAGCGATGTCGACGCCCGACTGGTCTCGCACCTGTTAGGGCCGCTCAACCACCCCATCGCGGTCGCGCGCACCGCGATCGAGGCGCATGGTCAGGCCGCCATACGGTCGGTTGAGGTTATCGTCGTCGACGCCACGTCGCTCGAAGGGGACTGGCTCGAGTTAGTGCGCGCCCTGGCGCGTGAGCGCGGCGGAGGCTTTGTACTGGTCCTGCATTCCTCTAACGATGTCATGGACAAGGTACGCGTCCTGGACGAAGGGGCCGACGACTACCTGGTATACCCCTACGAGCCGGCCGAGTTGATCGCACGTATCAAAGCCGCGTTACGGCGCCACAGCCGCTACGCGCGCGCGTTTCATGGAAGCCTCGTGCGCGTTGGGCTCGTGCAGCTAGACGTAAATGAACTGGAGGTATCGGTTCCGGGCCGTATACATATTCGCCTCACGCCCAACGAGATGCGTTTGCTGCTCTACCTCATGACCCACTCCGACCGCACCGTCGACCAGCAGGAGCTACTGACACACCTCTTCGGCACGGGAGCCCAAGAGACCGCATCCAACGCGGTTGGCGTCTATATCCGGCGCGTGCGCCGCAAGATAGAGCGCAACCCCGACGAGCCCCGCTATGTGGTCACCGTGCGCGGACAGGGATATCAGTTCAGGGCCGCCGACGAGGAGGATTTGTCGTTGTCATCCTAAAGCACAGGAAGCGCCAAGTCGACTTGCCCTGTATGTCATCCACACCCTGTTAATATACACAAGAGTCCTATCCCCAGCCCGGACAAGGACGTCCCTGAAAGAGTGATACGATAACGTCCTAGAAAGAGCAACGCCCCTGAAAGAGCTACATGATGTCGTTCCAAACAGCCCATCACGTCCACCAACAGCCCATTGAACATAGGACCAGCCCGTGGTTCCTGCCAGAGGCGCGTCGCAACCTGACGCTGCTGCGGGCCATGTACGGTCCACACAGCGCCCGCTATCGGAGCCTCCTGAACACCTACCGCACGGTCGCCGATAGCTTGGGATGCCGTCGCCGCTTGGAGCGACTGGCGCATGTGCTGTACCGTCAACCGCGGCGCGGCTACGCACGGTGGCGTCCGCGGCCACGCTCCCACTACAACTCGTTAATGAACATAGTAATCTTCGTATAACCATAGCCTCCGGAGCAGGAGCAGGGGTTCCGCGACTGGCGGTCGCACCCTATCCTGCCTTTCCTGGAGCTACGGGACCCCACTAGGGGGCCATCACAAGAAATAGGACATAGGCAGTGAGTAATACGCCCCTCGTTTTTCTGATAGGCGGCGACGCGCCGACACACATCATGCTGCGCTTCCTCCTTGAGGGCGATGGATACGAGGTTGCCGAAGCGCCAACGGCAGCCAGGCTGCTCGCCTTGCTGCACATGCGCGGGACCGGCCCCGTCATCGTCGTAGGCGGCTTAGGCGGCGCTAGAAATGACGGGGCTGGCACGATCACTATGCTCCACCAAGCGGGGTACTATGTGCCGACGCTCCTGCTCACGCGCAGTACGGACCCCAAGGTGCGCCGCCGCGCGTTCGCCCTTGGCGCCCTCGACGTTATCAGCTTGCCAGCCGCGCCACGCGACCTACATGCGCGCCTGATCGCGGCGCTTGGCGGTCGCCGCGAAGCCAAGATATTTTGGGGGCCGAAAACGATCCGCGCCGGTGGCTTGACATTGCGCGTGGAGACACGCGAGTTAAGCGATGAGGATGGCTGGAACGTTCGCCTGACCGCGCGCGAAACGGCCGTACTCCATGTGCTCATGAGCCAGCCGGGGCAGTTGCTTCGGCTGGCTCATGCTGGATCAGGTTTGGGGCGAGAACTACATTGGCGACGGCAACGCGCTGGAAGTCTATATCCGGCGGTTGCGCGCCAAGATGACCGACGGGCCGGCGCAGCGATCGTACCTACGCACGTTGCGCGGGCAGGGCTATCTCTTCGACGCCCGCTACGCGTCCCGCCCGCTATCACCGGTCGAGGATACGCCGCATGTCCTGCTGATCGACGACACGCCCAACCCCTCTATCTTGCAGTCGCTACAACGCGTTGGGTATATCACGGCCTATGATAGCGGGGCACAGGCGGTAGCCGTGGTACGACGCCTGCAGCCATCGCTAATCCTGCTCAATATCGAGATGAGCGGCGTGAGCGGGGTTATGACCCATCGCCGTCTGCGCGTCGATCCTCGGACTGTCGATATACCTACCATTGCTTATGCTAAGGCGTCGTGCTTGCGCGAATGCGGGCCAGAAGTTCTCGCGAACGATTACCTGGCCCACCCTTTTCACTCCGATGAATTGTTGTTGCGCGTGGAGAGACTGATCGGGCGCGTCACAGCCACCGTCCTCTCGGGGTCGGAGCCGGCTACCCCTGCCTTTTCCATACTGGCGCTTCCTTCGCGGCCTTAACACACCCGTTCTAGACTCGCGGGAGAACCGCTTTACCTCGACGGTGCCTCGACGAGGCGTAAGCCCGTGATGGAGAGCGTTAGCCAGGCTCCGCCGACGACGAGGCCGCCGAGCACATCGGTGATGTAATGTGTGTCGAGGTAGACGAGGCTTAGCGCGACGAAAGCGACGACACCCGCCGTAGCGACCACGACACCGGCGCGCGCCCATCCCCGACACCGTACGGCGATAAGGTAGCCGAGCAGGCCGAACGTGACGATGGACGCCAGAGCATGACCGCTGGGGAACAGGTAGCCGAAAACGTTGGCCGGCGCCGCGTCCCCGAGTCTGACACGATGGAACAGGCCTTTGAGGGTAACGTAGAGGACGAAGGCCCCCGCCTCGCTCACGCTCAGCGCCAGCGCGCTCGACAAACGGCGGTGGTACAGCAGCCACACTATCATGAGCGGCGCGCACAGCAAGGCGCTCGTGCCGAGGAGCGGGCCAACCTTCATGACCCCCTCCAACCGGGGGCCAATGTCCTTGTACACTACCCTATGCGCCGCGAGATCGAACGCGAGTGTCCGCCCTAACGCCACCTCGTCCGCGACTATGACAAATAGAGCGACAAGGACTAGCGCCAAACCGGCGGCGGCCGGCGACGGTCGCGCCGCGACTGAGGGCGCTCGGCGTACGTCGAGAGAGGACATAGCGCCAAGCTTAACAGGACATCCACATCAAAGAAAGGGGGACTGCGACAGTTATGTCATTGTCACAGCCCTATTTAGTCAGGTACAACGCCCGTAGTGGAGGTACTGTTGTATGTATAGGGCCAGGCCGACCGATGTCGGCCGCTAATGTACCGTGAACAAGCGGGTTAGGGGAGGGGGCGCCTAGTGCGTGTGCTGGTGACGGGTGGGGCGGGGTTCATCGGGTCGTGGACGGTCGAGGCGCTGGTCGCGGCCGGGCACGAAGTGAGCGTGTACGATTCGTTCGTGACCGGGCGTGTCGCGTACTTGGACGCGGTCGTCGGACAGGTCGCGGTGGCGCGCGGCGATATCCGCCATCCGCTGGCGCTGCAGCGCGCGGTGCGCCGGTTCAAGCCGGCGACGATCTTGCACCTCGCCGCCTGCGTTTCGGTGCCCCTCTCGCTCGGACGCGCCCTGCGCAGCCACGACGACAATGTGCGCGGGACGCTCGCCGTGCTCGAGGCCGCGCGCGCCAACGGCGTGGAACGTGTCGTGCTGGCCTCGTCGGCCGCCGTCTACGGGCGTAACAGCGTCGTGCCACTGGACGAGAAAACGCCCCTCGCGCCGCTCTCGCCCTACGCGCTGCACAAGCGCGTGGGCGAGGACTACGCCCTCCTCTACACTGAGCTCTATGGCCTGGACACCGTGGCCCTGCGCTACTTCAACGTGTTCGGTCCGCGCCAGGACCCCGCCTCGCCCTACAGCGGCGTGGTCGCCCGCTTCGCCGACGCGGCGCGCCTGGGCCGCTCCGTCACCATCAACGGCGACGGCGCGCAGACGCGCGACTTCGTCTACGTGGGCGATGTGGCGCGCGCCAACGCCGCCGCGGTCGACGCCGGCCTGAGCGGGAGCCACGTCATCAACGTCGCCACGGGCCGCGAGACCTCGCTGCTGGACCTGCGCGCGGCTATCATGGATGTGACAGGTCGCCCATTGCCGTACGAAACGGGGCCGGCACGCCAGGGTGATGTCGCGCGCTCGTGCGCGGGCGTCGCCCGACTGCGTGAACTCTTGGGCGTCGCCTGCGCCACCGGGCTGCGCGATGGTTTGGCCGCGTTGCTCGCCGGAGAGCACACGCTGACCGCCGTCAGCTATAGACGTTCAGATAAAGAATGAGAATCTGCGGGCGATGTCGACGCTCAGCCGCTCGCCCGGCTCTCTCAAACATTATCTGAGAAGCTATAGGACACCGGATACGCGTCAAAAGCGTAGGCTGTCGATGACGTAAAAGAAATGTTATCTCCCGATCCGTATTTGTTCAGGTACGCCGTACCTAGCCGTTGTACGGTGTAATCACGACTTGGGAGCGAAACGCCGACGCGCTTGTCGAGCCGCCGGCGGTCTCCCGCGCGCCCGGTCGCCCCGTCCTAAACGTCGGGGCAGTCGAGCGGCGTCGGTCAGCGGTCGATCAAGTCCCGGACCGTCTCACTACGGTGTGAGTGGGGTGGCGCCGAGGCGCTCAAGCGTGTATGGCCGGCATCGTGGCAGCGGCGGGTTATTCCGTGGGCTAACGAACAGGCTATCGGGAGCGCCGCTGTCGCGCTCGTATCAGGCGCCTTTGTTATGATCGAATATACAGCAAGAGGATCATGAGTGATGAAAGTATTGGTGACAGGCGGGGCGGGTTTCGTGGGGACGCATGTGGTGAACGCGTTGAGCGCAGCGGGCCATGAGCCTTACGTCTTCGATATACAGGAGCCGCGTTATGGGGCCTTCGTGCACGGCGACCTGACCCAGCTGGACGACCTGGTGGCCGCGACGGCGGACATGGACGCGGTGTGCCACCTGGGCGCGGTCGGGGATGTCTATCTGGCTTTCGAGAACCCGCCCCTTGCGGCGGCGCTCAACGTGACTGGCACGGCCCATGTGATGGAGGCATCGTTGCGCAACAAGCTGCGCAAGGTCGTCTATGCCTCCACCTGGGAGGTTTACGGACATCCGCAGTACCAGCCGCTCGACGAGTTGCACCCGTGCGCGCCCGACCACCCCTACAGCATTACCAAGCTCGCCGGCGAGCACCTCGTGCTTTCGTACGACGCGCTCAAGGGCGTCCCCGCCATCGCGCTGCGCCTGGGTACATCCTACGGCCCGTACATGCGTCCGAACTCAGTGTTTTCCCTCTTCATCAACAAGGCCAAGGCGCGCCAACCGATCACGATCCAGGGCACGGGCAGTCAGTCGCGCCAGTTCACACACGCCCGCGACATTGGACGCGCCTTCGTCGCCGCCCTCGAATCGGACGCGCACGGCTCCATGTATAACATCGCGGCGGGGGAAAAGATTTCCATCAAACAGCTGGCCGAGTTGGTCGCGGCCGAACTGCCGACCGACATCGTGTACACCGAGGCGCGCGTGGGCGACGTGCCGCCGGCCGCCATCAGCAGCGAGAAGGCGCGGCAGGAGCTTGGCTGGTCGAGCCAAGTTCCTTTCCAGGAAGGGCTGCGCGAGCTTCTCTACGCCCACATCCAGGCCGATGCGCCGCGCGTCGCCATCAGTTCCGCTACCGTCTAGCAAACGTGCCCAATCGCTGTTACACACGGGGCAGTGCATCGTGAATCAGGCGAAATGGCTTGCCGCGGCTACGCCGGGAGCAACTCCCGGCGTAGCCGCACGCGCGTTGTCGTTGCGGGCCAACTTCTCCTGGACCTTCGCCGGCAACATCATTTATAGCGCGGCCCAATGGGCCATGCTGGTCGTGTTGGCCAAACTTGGCTCGAAAGAGATGGTTGGCCTTTTCACGCTCGGCCTGGCGGTCACCGCGCCCGTGATGATGCTAACGAATCTACAACTGCGCGGTATACAGGCGACCGACGCGCGCCATGAGTATTTATTCGGGCACTACCTCGGTTTACGCCTCCTAACCACGCTGCTGGCATTGACGGTCATCGCGGGAATCGTCATCATATCGGCGCCAGGGTGGGGGCCGGGGCTCGTCATCCTCGCCGTAGGCGTCGCCAAGGCGTTCGAGTCTGTCAGCGACGTGATCTATGGTCTGCTGCAACAACACGAACGGATGGACCGCATCGCCACGTCGATGATGATCAAGGGACCCTTGTCACTGGCCGCGCTCGCCATTGGTGTCTACCTGACGCACAGCGTCCTCTGGGCTACGCTCGGGCTGGCGCTCACATGGGCGCTGGTCCTGGCCGGGTACGACATACGCAGCGCTATAGTCGTCCTGCGAGTGTCCCAGAAGGCGGGGGCCGATTGGTCGCGCGCGCTGCGCCCAATTGGGGATCCACGCCCACTCATAGCGTTGGCCTGGCTAGCGCTGCCGGCGGGGATCGTCATGGCGATGCTCTCGCTGAGCGTGAATACGCCCCGCCTATTCGTGGCCCGCTATCTGGGAACGAATGACCTAGCCATCTTCGCCTCCATGGCGTATGTTTTGGTGGCCGGCGCGACGCTGACGACTGCCCTCGGTCAGGCGGCCGCCCCCCGGCTATCGCAATACTTCGCGGCCGGGAATGTGCCCGCATTTCGTGCGCTGCTCACGAAATTGCTCGGCATCGGGGCCGTGCTGGGCGGCGCCGGCGTGCTGATGGGCCTCGTCGCGGGGCGCACGATCCTCACACTGCTGTATCGCCCCGACTATGCCGGTCACGTCGATGCGTTCGTGTGGCTGCTCGTCGCGGCCGGTTTAGAGTATATCGCGTCCTTTCTCGGATATGCGCTGACCGCAGCTAGGTATTTGAGGATCCAGGTGCCCATCTTCGCCGCGGTCATCGCCTTTATGCTGGTGGCGGGGCCTTTCATCATTCCAGCGCACGGCATGGTGGGAGCGGCGTGGGTCTTCGGCGCCTCATTCGTGCTCCAGATTCCCTTGGAAGGCTCGGTCATCGTCTACGCGCTCAGGAAACGCGCGCGCCAATACACGGGGCAGATAGGGCAGGACAACGTATGACGGACGCGCGAAAGCCGGTCAAAGTGCTTCACATATTCGGGCGCATGGTGCGCGACGGCGCCGAGATGCGGATGGTGGAAATGATGCGCGCCCTCGACCTGGAGCGCTATCAGTTCCACTTCTGCACATTGGAGGGCCGGCCGGGCGACCTCGACGACGAGATTCGTGCCCTTGGAGGCGTTATCCACGCGGATCGTCTCAGTGCGGGCTTGCCCTGGCGCTTTCGACGTTTGCTACGCGAGCAGCAGTTCGACGTCGTGCATTCGCATGTCCTGCTCTCCTCTGGTTTCTTTCTCCGCCTGGCCGCGCAAGAGGGTGTGCCTGTGCGCGTCGCCCACTTCCACTCGACGGGCGATGGGCGCCCCACGACCCCGCGCAGACGCATACAGCGCCGGCTAATGCGGCGATGGGTCGACCACTATGCCACCCATCTCCTTGGCGTGAGCGAAGGCGCCATGGCGGCGTGGAGCCCGCGGTGGCGATCGGACCCGCGTTGCCAGGTCGTCTATGACGGCATCGACGTGGCGCCGTTCGCGCGACAGTCGGATCGTCGCACGGTACTGCCGGAGTTCAATCTGCCAGAGGAGTGCCGGCTGTACATTCACGTCGGCCGGCTGGCCGCCCCGAAGAACCACGAGCGGCTCATCGCGATCTTCGCGGAGATCGCGCGGGCCGACCCGTCAGCGTACCTACTAGTGGTCGGTCGAGGAGGGAATGATATCGAGCGCGTACTGCGCGCCCGCGTAACGGAGTGGGGTATCTCCGACCGCGTTGTATTCGTGGGGATGCGCTTCGATGTGCCACGGCTCCTTACGGCGGCCGACCTTTTACTCTTTCCGTCATTGCGCGAAGGATTGCCGGGAGCGGTGTTGGAGGCGTGCGCGGCGGGTACGCCCACGCTGGCAAGCGATCTCCCAGGGGTGCGTGAGATAGCGGCGCGGTGTCCCGAGGTGTGTTATCTTTCCCTTAAAGCCGGTGACACGGATTGGGCGGCTACGGCGATGGCGCTTGCCGCCGACAGCCGCGACCCCGGCAGGAGGGCCGCCATCGCGCGCGTGTTCGCGGCCGGCTCGCTCACCATACGCGACTCCGTGGCCGCGCACACCACGATTTATCAAACAAGACGTGCGCCATGATAGCAACCGCTATCCCGTCGGGACGGCCCGGCGCCGCAGGCCGCTTGCGGCCCAGTCTACAAGAGATTCTGCCACACCTGTTCCTGGTATGTCTGGCGCTTATGTTAGCCGCGCTCGTGATCGTCGGGTTGACAAACGTATCCCTCGCCGCCACGGCCGACATCACATCGCTGTGCGCGGTCGGCGCCATTATCCTGGTTGTCCGTGTCTCGCCGCGCCGGTTCTGGTCGGCGTCCGCGATATACCTATTCGTCCTCTGGCTGTTTCATTTCGGCCTCGCGGCAATTTATGGTCTCGGTCTACCGATCGGGAGCGCGACCTTGGCGAATATGAGTGTGTGGTTTTACACGCCGTACACGAAGGAAGCGATCATCCTGACCGGGATGGGATTTGTATCGTGTGGCATAGGTATCCTGACCGCGTTGCTGTGGGGGACGAAACGCGCGCGATCCGTTCCCGCAGCAGTATCACCCGAAGGCGCGTCTATCGATCGCGCTTTCCTGGTCACCGGCTTTACGCTCGTCCTCGTATCCGTGTGCGGTTGGTTCCTCATCGCCGCGCGCGCCGGTGGCGTCGGAATATTTTTCGGGTCCTACGAGACATTCCTGGCTGTCGTTGGCGAGAGTATCGCCCTTACGCTGACGTATTACGGCATCAATGTGGGCATGGTCTTCCTGGCTGCCGCGCGACCTGTGACGCTACGCCGTGTCGCCTTCGCCATCTTCTGCTTATGGGGTCTCATCGCCCTCCCACTGGGACTACGTGGAGAGGTGCTATTTCCCGGCTTGACCGCGCTCGTTATTATGGCGAAGATACGACCGCCATTCTCCGCGAAGGTTGCATTTTTACTAGGGTTACTCTTGTTGAGCTCCATTGCCGCGCTACGTGAGGTGCGTCAGGTTGGGGTACAAAACGTTGGCGCGACGACGGTCAGCGCCAGCCCGCTTGACGCCTTGACGGAGTTGGGCAGTTCGCTACGCCCGGTGTCGGAAGTCGTCTACTGGAGGGCAACCGGTGACCAATTCATGTATGGGGCGACTTACTGGGCGCCTTTCGACCGCGCGCTGGCCAAGGTCATACCGGGACGCGACTGGAAGCTGCCGCCGGCGGAGGAAGACCCGCGCATCCTCGGCTCTCTGGCAACCATGCGTGGCGACGGCGCGATCGGTTTCTCCGTGGTGGCCGAGGCCTATTACAACTTCGGGCCCGTTGGCGTATGCGTCATCATGGCGCTGATCGGCCTGTTACTTGGCCGCTTGGACCTATGGCCACCCACGATGGGGCGTCAGGTCCTGCTTGGCGTCATCCTTGTGCCCATGCTGGTCGAAGTGCGCAACGACTTTACCGCCGTCCCATTTCAGATCCTGGAGGGCTGCGTCGTAGTATACGCGGTCTTATCGATCACTCGGGCTATCGCAAGGGCGCGACGATGAACCCTTTTCTATGTCTGGATGGTGACGGTCTAGCCGTAAGTTGTATTGACCCCCGCTGACGACCACCATCAGCCTTGCCTCATCAACTACACGGAAGACTGGATGCCAGAGAAAGTAGTAGCCTCGACGATCGTGTTGATGGCTATCCTCGCCGGAACCCTCTCCGCATGCACTGGCCCGCGCCACTTGGAGCCCGCCCCAACCGCCGCTCCCGTCTCCACCGTCAGCGTGGATCGCGGAGACGACTGGTCGCTGCCCTCCTGGGTGACAGTTTCTCCTAACACCGGCATCTATCTCGGCGGCATCTCCGACCACATCCCAACTGATGTACCCATCCAGCAGATCGCACTCCTGCAGGCCTCATGGAAGCAACTCGAGCCCTCCCCCGGCCAATACGACTGGTCGTCCATCGACAACCAGATTACCGATAATCGTGACCGTGACTTCTGGCTACGCATCTATAACACGGCTACGACGGATGTTCCCGCGTGGCTGCCCCGGCACTATCCTAACCTGCGGACGCGCTTGTGGTTCTACGGCAGTGCTCCACAGCGGTTCTACTACCCGTGGGACAATGCCTTCGACGCCGCGTTCAAGGCATTCCTCGGCGCCTTCCGCCAACACTACGCCGTCGACCACCCCGATCTCCTTGCCCGCATCAAGTTCGAGTACGTCCCCGGCGCCTGGAACTGGGACGAGTACCAAATCTGGCCCGACGACCGCTTGCACGGAATCAGCCCCAAGGCCTATGTGTCGTGGTTCAAATCGCTCATGGACGCCTACAAAGCGGCCTTGGGTGGTAATGGGAGCAAGCTCGTGTACACCGGGACCGGCCATACCGAGTGGGCCAACGGTAACGCGACCTGGCAGCAGGCTGTCGATGATCCGACCGGGGGCAATATAGATGCCGACTACTTCATTCGCACCCTCGGTGGAGGCGTTCGAGAGGGCGAAACAAAAGCATTCAACCTGTTCGGCAACGAGCCCTCTTGGGGCGAAACGACGCCTACCATCAACGGCACGCGTTACATGGTGACCGACGACACCAACCCACTCGTCGCCGCCACCGACCGCTACTTCGGCGCCGAGAACGAGTGCTACGGTGACTGTGGCGCCCCTAACACTCTCGGCTACTACAACGTCAAGATGTCGTTCCTGCTCATGCTTAAGCTGCGCATGAATTGGGTCTTCACCTGCAACCGTTGCTACCTGACGGCCCCGGCGGTGCTCGACTGGGCCTTTCGTGAAATGGGCAAGCACTACTACGACGCGCCCGACGCCTGGGCCGACTTGCGACAGTGGACGGACAAAAACGACGGCCAGACGCTCAATAATTGGGAGCGATGGCTCTACCAGCGCGATCAGCCTGGTGACGGCATGACCGTGCCGACCGCCCTCACCACGTCCCCCTGGGCCTTGCAGGGACCGCCATACGACGAGGCGCGCCGCACAAACCATGCGGGCGGCTCCAACTACATGTACTTCGACGTCGACAACAAGTTCCTTTACCATGGCCGCGACGCCGTGCAACTCAAGGTCACGTACCTCGACAACAATAAAGCGGCGTGGCGTGTGGAGTACGACGCCGCTGACGGCGACGCCTACAAGCGGACCATGGTGGTCCGGAACGTGGGCGACGGACAGTGGAAGACGGCTACCTTTACCATCTCCAACGCGGCTTTTCAGAATCGGCAGGAGGGCGGCATGGACTTTCGCATCTATGCCGGTGGGCTCCAGGATCTCACGGTGCGCTTTGTCCGCATCATTAAAACCGTCCCGCCACGCGCCACGCTCACCGCCTTGGCGCGGCGGTAGTCGTGCGTATAGTCACCGCGCCGTACTAACTTCGCCCATGCTGAGCGAGCGCATGCCGTGGCTCGCCCTTAGACGGGCAAACTCCTCCAAAATCCGCTCTAAGAACGCTATGTTTTCGTCGGTATACGTCCCGAAGTTGTGAGGATGCCACCAGAGGTGGTAGATCTGTTGACGCGCCGCCGCCGCCCGTAGGTCGTGGATGATACGCCGTAGGCGTAAGGGTTCAAACCGGCGTAAGCGGGGGTTATAGGGGTTCAAAAAACGGCTGGCCGGGATATTGCAGAGTTCGTCGTTTCGCGGGATATCGTCCCAAGCCGTCAGATTACCCCCCGAGAGATTCAGGTAGCGATCGGCCCGCCGTGCGTTCAGGATGCGCCGCCCGCGCTCGTCAGTGGTCGCCGACGCGCGATACATCCAACCATGCTCGTTCCCGCGGTAGCACACGATTCCGCAGTCCCTCAGTATAGCGGCATAAGCGGGGTTGACCTGATTGCGCGGGAAAATAAGCGAACGAAGGTTGAAGCCGTACGCCCGCGCAATAGCCCTCGCGCTGTGCAGGTCGGCTTTGAACGCATCCCGTGTTTGTCCCTGTTCGAGGCAATAGTAATGGGAGAACGTGTGACAACCAATTTCCTGGCGTGGCCTCCTTGCGATAGCTTCGATTAAACTCGGGGCATAGTGCAGGGGATCGTCCGCTTCAGTATCCCCGGTGATTTCATGATACGGCGATAGAACGGGATTTGCGTAGTCTGGACGTACCGTAGGGGAAAAGCGCTCCCGCTCGCGACGTGATCTCGCGAACAAGAAACCAACCGTCGCCCATGTAGCGGCAACGCCATAACGCTCGAAGACGTCGAGCATACGCGGGATAGCTTCACGAGCCCCCAGAAGATTCTCTCGGTAGGCGCCATCAGCAGCGTGATGGTCCCGAACACCCCAATGGAGCTCGAAATCCAGGGACACGACCAGGGCTCCATGGGTGGGCCGCGCTGTCCGTCGATCACCCTGGGCTGTCCAATCACTGTGGTCTCGCATCTCCAACTCTCTCACTTATGACAGGAGTACACGGCGTCACACTACTTGTTGTTGACCGCGGTCGCGCCGCTGGCGCGACGGCAAAAGGCGCGGGCAAATCGTACCCCGTATCCCGACACAAGCTTCCATTCTTACTGACGATACGACAATCGCCGAGGACGCGGATGAACAAGCGCATCTCTCAGCACTACATTTCTGTCAAGTGATCTCGCGACGCGCCCGATTACCCGTCATTACGAATGTCAAAACCTAGTCAACAGTACTTTCAGGGGATACGGAAAGCGGCGTCTACCGTTTACGGTTGTTGTGGACGCCTTTTATACTACGCTTGGGCGACGATAGCCCGGAGCGATTATAGCGCCCGACAATTAGGACAAGTAGAGTCGATGAAGGAGCGGTTACAGTCCACAAACTCATAACTCATGTGTAACCTGCGCGAACAGGTTCATCACATAGATTGCAGGATGCTGCAAAAGGCAAACCCATCGCGAGGTGGGGACGCAAAGCAAGGGGTCTTGACCGTACAGCAGACGGCAAGATTGCCCAGTTACCAGCTTCGGCACACACCGTCTTCCGGCGTCGTGCATGGAGGGCTTTTTGTTGGGATGCGACGTGTGTTACCTCGTCCCCATCTGACGATGGACGCAGCGGCGTGTACCTCATCCCCCCTCTCGGTAACGCAAGCAGGACCCAAAAAGTCCTTCACCTTGCTTCCCTCCCCTCCTCCAACACAGCCTAGGCGCAGCGCCACGCGTGTTGTGAGGCCCTTGCAGTCGGCCGTCGCCTAGACGACCCGATACAACGCACGTTGTAACCGCCTACTGTCGTGCGTAGAAGTGCGAGGGCCAAGCGCGCCCATAGATCATCAGCCCCCCTATCAGGGGATCTATATAGGAGGAATAGAATGCCTATCACATGCGTTCAACGATATAAGCAGCTACTGAGCGACCTTTGGCCACACCAAGGGGCTAGACACCGAACAGAGAAGCGCGCACCCGCGAGCCCGCTTCGACGCGCCGCCGCCGCCGTCGCCACCCTCGGCATCGCCGCCTCTATCTCGAACACCCTTCCTACCCACAAGGTGATGGCGATACAACATGTGTCGGCGCTGACGAACCTCCCCGACACAATCCAGGGCGTCCACTTTGGCCTTCCTTTCAACGCGCACGCCCCCGTTGTCAACGGGGTCCGCCAGGACGCTCCGGCCTACTCTACCGTGGATTACGTCTGGGGCGCCTCGCCGACCGGCGGCCCGAACGTACCCGGCAACACCGGCGCGTGGCATGAGACCTACACGCCGTGGCGGCGCGAGTCGCCCGGACTCAGTTGGCTCCAGCAGAACCATCCCGACTGGATCATGTACCAGGCGGACCGCAAAACGGTTGCCGACTGGGACCCCTCGCTCCCAGGCCTACCGGATGTCGATACGACGAATCCCGCGTACCAGCAATGGTTCCTGCAAAACTTCGTCTACCCGGCGATGCGCAACGGGTTCCAGGGCATCTCGTTTGACAACGGCCTCATCCACAACGTGGGGAAGGAGGCAGGCCACTATGACACGAACCACAACTGGGTCCAGCAGTACAGCGGACAGGTCCTCAATGACCCGACGTACGCCAACGCCCAGGCAGCGGCGTTTGCCAACGTCGTGCAGGGCATACGTTCCGCTTATCCCAATGCCACCATCACGGTCAACGAGGGATACAACACCTACACTAATCTCTCGCTCTGGAACACGACAGCACCGTACGTCGACATGATCTCAGACGAATACGCCTTTAACGACGGCGGGAGCGGCTACACGACGTCGGACCCGGGGGGAGAGAGTGTTTCCAACCGCTGGTTGGCCGAGATGCAACGGTACAAAACGTTTCAACGCGACGAGGGGAAGGGTATTTGGTTCAACGACAACCTTCCCTACGATACGTCGCCCTATATGACCGACGGGAATACCCAGGCGCGCGCCGATGTCCAGTGGGCCCTCGCCAACTATCTCCTCATCAAGTACAACCACACGTACCTGGACATCGTCGGCAACCAGCAGTACGGGTATCAGTTGTTCCCCCAGCATGAGTACGCGACCGCGCAGCAAATCGGCGCTCCCACTAACGACTTCTACGCCAGTCAGGGCGTCTACATGCGCGACTACACGAACGGGCTCACCGTCGTAAACCCCAGTCCGAGGGACACGTTCAGCGTTAACCTTCCGTCTGGCCGCTACAAAGACCTCTACGGTCACGTCGTAACCACTCCCCTCAGCCTTGCCCCACACACCGGCGCGGTGCTCCTCCTTACAAGTACATCCACGCCGCCCGTGAATGCGCCAATCCCCGCGACCAGCACGCCGGTTCCCCCGACCAGCACGCCGGTTCCCCCGACCAATACGCCGGTTCCCCCGACCAATACGCCGATCCCCGCGACCAACACGCCGATCCCCGCGACCAACACGCCCGTGCCGGCGGTCAACCCGGCGTTTAGCGCCTCGATCGAGGCCGAGTCCGCCTCGAACGCCCTGAGCGGTTCGGCCAAGGTGGGCCCGTGCGCGGCCTGTTCAGGCGGCGACGACGTGCAGTACCTGGGCCGCAACAACGGCGCGTTGCAGGTCAACGGGCTCACCGTCCCCACGACCGGCGCGTACACCATGACGCTCGCCTGCGTGAGCGGGCCAAGCGCGCGCACGGTCGATGTCACGGTCGACGGGGCCGCCATCGCGCCACTGATCTGCCCGGCGAACGGGAGCTGGACGGCCGCGCCGACGACAGTGAGCGCGTCGGTCAGCCTACGCTCCGGCGCCAACACGCTCTCGTTCTACAACGGCGATCCGGCCAGCCCTGCCCCCGATCTTGATCGGATTACCGTCGCCGCATCCGCGCGCTTCAGCCCCTTCGCCCCGGCATCGCCGACCGCCCCGGCGCTCCCGACCAACACGTCGATCCCCGCGACTAGCACGTCGATCCCCGCGACCAGCACGCCGGCCCCCGCGACCAGCACGCCGGCACCGACTGCCACGACGCTCCCGACCGGCAAACCGGCGTTTAGCGCCTCGATCGAGGCCGAGTCCGCCTCGAACGCCCTGAGCGGTTCGGCCAAGGTGGGCCCGTGCGCGGCCTGTTCAGGCGGCGACGACGTGCAGTACCTGGGCCGCAACAACGGCGCGTTGCAGGTCAACGGGCTCACCGTCCCCACGACCGGCGCGTACACCATGACGCTCGCCTGCGTGAGCGGGCCAAGCGCGCGCACGGTCGATGTCACGGTCGACGGGGCCGCCATCGCGCCACTGATCTGCCCGGCGAACGGGAGCTGGACGGCCGCGCCGACGACAGTGAGCGCGTCGGTCAGCCTACGCTCCGGCGCCAACACGCTCTCGTTCTACAACGGCGATCCGGCCAGCCCTGCCCCCGATCTTGATCGGATTACCGTCGCCGCAACATAGCCTGCGGGCGCTACAGCGACAACCTCGCCTTGACAAGCGTCTATAGCGCGGCCCGAGCATGCCGGAATCCGGTATGCTCGGGCCGCGCTATTATGCTATCTTGTACTGTTTTCGTCCCACTTGCTTATTCAACCTGCTAAAGGCGCGGTCGTCCGCGCGTGCTCAAGTCACCAACTCGGCACACCGTCAGCCGCCGCGCGCCCGAATCAACTTAAAAGAAGTGTTATATCCCTGACGGTGTTTAGTCAGGTAAGGAGCAATGATCCGCTGTATTGTTAGAGCCATAGGGTGGATGTTGACTCTCCCCACGTCCATAACCCTTCCATCAACCGACATCATCACGATTAGTGTACCGTCCTAGCGGCGTGCGGAGAGCTGGCGGTGTTGCGCGGGAGCGCGGATAAATTATGTTTGCCTACGCTATTCATCCTCAAGCCCACGAACAGCGTGCATGTCGTGGGCTTGCTACATTCTATGAGGCGGTAGAGCAAACCGGGCACTGCTATAGCGCGGTCGATCACAAGTTGTGTGTATAGCCGTGGTATTGCCGGCATGGCGGCATCGCATGTGGCGTCACGTCCGTCACGGCTACTACAACATATACAGATAGAGGAGGTGAACCCCGTGGTCGCCCAGAAAAGATTGCCACGCATCGGACGTGCGCGTCCCACGACAAGCGGGCCACGATCGCCAGGGACCATCCTCGTGACCGGCGGGGCGGGCTACATCGGTTCGCTGCTGGTGCGGCGGCTGCTGGCGCGGGGACTGTGCGTCCGTGTGCTGGACGCGCTGCTGTACGGCGATAGCGCGCTACGGGACGTGCTGGATCATCCCAACCTCGCGCTGGTTCGCGCCGACCTGCGCCGTCCGGACACCATGGCGCACGCATTCAGGGATGTCGACGCCGTCGTACACTTGGGGGCGATCGTGGGCGATCCGGCCTGCGCCCTCGATCCGTACTTCACGGCGGAGATCAACGTGGACGGCACGCGGTCTATCGGCGAGTTGTGCAAGCGCAACGGCGTACGGCGACTGATCTTCGCCTCGACCTGCAGCGTCTACGGCGCGAGCGACGACATTCTAGACGAAGGGTCCGCCCTGAACCCGGTCTCGCTCTACGCCGAGAGCAAAATAGCCTCCGAACAACTGCTGCTGGCGTTACACGACGACACCTTCGCTCCGGTGCTCCTGCGCTTCGCTACGGCCTACGGCCACTCGCCGCGACCGCGCTTCGATCTCGTGGTCAACCTGCTCACCGCGAAGGCCGTCGCGGGCGACCCGATCACGATCCACGGCGGCGAGCAGTGGCGCCCTTTCGTCCACGCCGACGACATCGCCCGCGCCGTGATCCTAGCGCTCGACGCGCCACGGCGCACGGTCGCCGGCCAGGCCTTTAACGTGGGCTCCAATGAACAGAACCACCAGCTGTCCGAGGTCGGCGCGACGATCAAGGAACTCATTCCAGCCGCCGATGTCACCACGAGCCCGTTCAGCCTCGACCGGCGCAATTATCGTGTGCGCTTCGACAAGATCCGCGCGACGCTCGGTTTCCGACCGATCCACCACTTACGCTCGAGCATCTCAACCTTGCAAGCGGCGCTGGAAAGCGGGAGCATTGGGTCATACCTCGACGACTACTACAACAACTGTCAGTTTCTGCGCGCCGCCATGCTGGATAACCACTGGCTCGCCATGCACAAACCAGACACCGACGTGGTCGGGATGGACGATGTCCTCGCGAATACCATACGTACCACGCCCACTGTAAGCATCGCTTGAGGAGCATCAATGGTCGCTATTCCCGCCACGCGGCAACGTATCCACCTATCGCCGCCCCATATGTCCGGCCAGGAGCAAACGCTGGTCCAGGAGGCGTTCGACACCAACTGGATCGCGCCAGTCGGCCCTCACGTCGACGCGTTTGAACATGAGTTTTGTGCAACTATTGGCGCATCCCACGCGGTCGCGCTCTCTTCAGGGACGGCGGCGCTACACCTGGCGCTGCTCCTACAAAGCGTCGGCCCTGGCGACGACGTGTTGGTCTCGACGTTCACCTTCGCCGCCAGCGTCAATCCGATTGTGTATCTGGGCGCGCGGCCCGTCTTTATCGACAGTGAGCGGCGATCTTGGAACATGGACCCTGCGCTACTATCCGCGGCCTTGGAAGAGAGCGCCCGGCGAGGTCGCCTCCCCAAGGCGGTCGTGGTCGTGCATTTATACGGGCAGAGCGCCGACCTCGACCCCATAGTAGAGGCCTGCGCCCGCTACAGTGTGCCGCTGGTGGAAGACGCGGCCCCAGCGGTCGGGGCCCGCTATAAAGGGCGTGCGCCGGGGACGTTCGGCCGTGCCGGCGCCTTTTCCTTCAACGGTAACAAAATTATCACCACGGCGGGCGGCGGCATGTTGGTCTCGGACGACGCGGCGTTGATCGCCCACGCGCGCAAGCTCGCCACGCAGGCGCGCGATCCCGCGCCGCACTACGAGCACTCCGAGATCGGCTATAATTATCGCCTGAGCAACGTGTTGGCCGCGATCGGGCGCGGGCAACTGAGGGTACTCGAGGAGCGCGTGGCGGCGCGTCGGCGCAATTTCGACTACTATTGCCGCGCGCTCGGCGACATCCCCGGCATCGACTTCGCGCCGGAAGCGCCGAGTGGTCGGCACACGCGCTGGCTGACCTGTGTGACATTCGATCCCGACCTGTGCGGGATCGATCGCGAAACGGTGCGCTTGGCGCTAGAGGACGAGAATATCGAGGCGCGCCCACTCTGGAAGCCGATGCATCGACAGCCTGTCTTCGCGGAATGCCCGTCTTACGGTGGGGCCGTCGCTGAGGATCTCTTCGCGCACGGCCTGTGCCTGCCATCAGGGTCGGACCTCGCCGTGGGCGACGCGGAGCGCGTCGTCGGGGTGATCCGCCGTTGTATTAATATGTAATAGTGGTGTCCGAACTCTCGCGATAACGCGACGAGCTACGCACGATTAATGTGAAAAGGCCGACCATGGATCTACTACATTTTGGGCGGGTTTTCCGCCGTTGGTGGTGGCTCCTAGTGACCGCCGCCCTGCTCATAGGGGGCGCGGGCTACCTGTTCAGCAAGCGGACTCCGCCGGTCTATCAAACGTCCATACGGCTGCTTGTGAGCAACGTGCAGCCGACGGGGCCGACGAGCTACGACGATACCCTCGCCAGCGAGAGCTTGGCCCAGACCTACAAAGAGTTTGCCCACGATCCGTTCATACTGCAGCAAACGATCGATAGTCTCCACCTTCAACTGTCCCCCCCTCGCCTTGCTCAGGAGGTCGACGCGCAAATTGTGCGCAACACTCCGCTCTTGGAAATCACGGCGCAGGACGGCAGCCCAACACGGGCGGCCGCTATCGCGGACAAGCTCGCACAAGCCCTCGTGACCTACGTGAACCACCTGCGGATGCGGCCCATACCGGCGGCGGGACAGCAGGTCCCCCGGCAGATTGACGCGCTGCGCAAACTGCTGGCGGACGCCACGGCCCAGCTTGACCACCTAAGCGCAACGCTATTCCCGGATGTAGAGACGACAGCGCGAGTGCAACACTTGCAAAACGAAATTGCCAAATATCAAGATCAACTCACCAGGCTCGTCGACACGCAACGGCAGATAACAATTGGGCAGGCGCAGACATCGTCGACTCTGATGGCGCTCGGGCCGGCGCCCGTTCCGACCGCCCCTGTCCAGCCGCAACCCCTGCGTACCCTGGCCCTGGCAGGTCTCATCGGCTTTCTGCTCGCCTTGGGGGTTGCTTTGCTGCTCGATCTGATGGACGATCGGGTGCGCGAACTGGCAGATATCGAGAGTCTCCTGGGTGTCCCGCCTCTGGCGGTCGTGGGCCTTGTGCGCGAAGATGGCTCCCAACGACTAAATAGCCCGGCACTATCCAGAGCGGCAACGCTGTTGACGCCGGGTGGCCGTACCAGTAGCATACGATTGTTGAGCGGTTCGACGTTGTCCAAGGGCGCACGGTTCACCGAAGACCTTCTCCTGCTGCGGTCCAGCCTCGACGCGGTCATTCTAGAGCGACCGGCGGTACTTTGTGTGAGCAGCGCGGGGGATGGCGAGGGGAAGAGCACAATCGCGGCCAATCTCGCTATCCTCGAGGCACAGGCCGGTAAACAGGTTATCCTCGTCGACGCCAACCTGCGCGATCCACAACTCCACCACTACTTCGAGTTGGCTAACGATCATGGCCTGAGCACGTACCTGACGCCCAAGCCAGGCGGCGCGCAGCCGCCGCTCCAGGACGGTCCGCTCAATATCAAGATCCTCGTGGCGGGCGCGGTCCCCCCTGATCCGGCCGAGTTGCTCGGCTCGCAACGAATGGTCGAGCTCATCCAGATACTGCGCGCGCGCGCCGACATCGTCATCGTCGACACCGCGCCTATTCTAGATATTCCGGACACGATACTCCTGCAGCGGATCGTCGATGGGACGGTGATCGTCGTCGATACGCGCAGCGCCAAGGGGAAAGGTATCGCGGCGGCTCTCGCGGCCCTACAGTCTGCATCCGGAACCGTACTAGGCTTTGTCCTTAACAAGAGCGAACGGCGGACAATACCGCGCGGTCATAACAGTCTGATCAGACCACTTGGGAATACGCTCCTCCTACATCCGCCGGCCACCGTCAACAGCGAAAGCGCTGTCGGCCCACTGCGACAGGTAGGTCTAATAACCTTTGGTGCTAGTTGGGGAGTCTCTCCAACGCCTTTGATGCGATGGAGGTAGCCCCAATGCCTCTGTATTGCGTCAAATGGTGCGCACACGGGTGAATCAGGGTCGTCAGGACCTGTTCGATAGCCGCATCGGCCTCCCATCAGGCATCTGTGCAACAAATACTAGATCAAAGCATCGAGGACGCGAGAAAAGCGGCGGTTTCAACTAGCACCAAAGGTTAATAACATGAATGTGTTGGTATCTATCGAGCACCGCTTCGACCGCACGCCGGACGGCGCGGTGTGGACGCAAACAATGTTTGCCCACTCCTTCTGGACGCGCTACCTCGAAGTGTTTGATCGCGTTCGCGTGCTTGCCCGTGTGCGCGATGTCCCCAACGTGCCGGACGACTGGCGACAGGCCACCGGACACGGCGTCTGCTTCGCTCCCATCCCCCACTACCTCGGACCCCGCCAGTATCTACAGCGGGTGCGTCAGGTGCGACAGGCGGCGCGCCAAGCCGTACGCCCACACGAGGCTGTCATCCTGCGTCTAGGCTCGCCGATCGCCGCCATAATCGACCCGGCGCTCCGCCGCGAAGGACGCCCCTATGGCGTGGAGGTTGTGGGCGACCCCTACGACGTATTCGCGCCCGGATCGGTCGACCATCCCCTACGCCCCTTCTTCCGCTGGTGGTTCCCCCGTCAGATGCGCCGGCAGTGCGCGGAGGCTAGCGCCGCCGCTTACGTCACGGAGCACACCTTGCAGCGCCGTTACCCCGCGGCTCCGGGCGCGTTCTCGACCTCCTACTCGAGTGTTGAATTGCCCGAAACGGCCTTCACGCCGACGCCGCGGCCGGCGCGGGTGAACCAAAATGCCTGGACATTGGTCACGGTCGGCTCGCTGGCCCAACTTTACAAGGCGCCCGATGTGTTAATCGACGCGGTCGCGGCCCTTGTGCGCGATGGCCTGGATCTACGGCTGGCGCTGATAGGAGACGGCAAATATCGCCCGGAACTGGAGGCACGGGTGGCGGCGCGAGGTCTGGAAGGACGCGTGCGGTTCGCCGGGCAGTTGACCGCGGGGGCGGCAGTGCGGGCTGAACTGGACCGGGCCGATCTCTTTGTGCTGCCATCGCGCACCGAGGGACTGCCGCGGGCAATGATCGAGGCCATGGCGCGCGGGCTACCCTGCATCGGCTCACAGATCGGCGGTTTCCCCGAATTGCTACCGTCCGACGACCTGGTCCCGCCCGGCGACACAGCGTCACTTGCCCAAGCGATCCGCGCGATGGTAACGGACCCGGCCCGCATGGAGCGCATGTCCGTCCGCAACTTAGAGTGTGCCCGGGCCTACCGCGAGGAAGTCCTGCACGCGCGCCGCAGCGAGTTTTATCACTATATTTGTGAGCGGACACAGGAGTGGTTGGAAACGGGGAAGTGGTCGTGAAGGTCCTTGGATTGTCGAAGACATCGGTCGGGGCGCCATGGGCCGTGCGGCAGGCGCGCGATCTGGTTCGGCTGGGCGTTGAGGTCCACATAGCGCTCCCGCCCGATGGCCCGCGCGTGCGAGAGTACCGAAACGTGGGCGCTACCGTCCATCCCCTCACGCCCGACCTGCCCGTGCGCGCGCCGTGGCGCTTCCCAAGAGTGCGTCAAGAACTGCGTGACATCGTCGCACAGGTGGAGCCGGACATCATTCACAGTTACCATGTGGGCACGACGCTCACCATGCGCCTCGCCCTCGGCCGGTCGTGTCCTATCCCCCGCGTGTTCCAGGTGCCCGGCCCGTTACACCTCGAGCACTCTTTCTACCGGCAGGCCGAACTCGCCACGGCCGGGTCGGCCGACTACTGGATTGGCACCTGCAACTGGATCGCCGCCCGCTATCGCCGGTCGGGCATCGCGCCGGAACGTATCTTCGTGTCCGACTACGGCGTCGACCTGGACGAGCACATAAATCATGAGCGGGGCTATCTGCGCCGGGAGTTGGGCCTCGACGATGGCGTGACGCTCGTCGGCATGGTCGGGCTGATGTACGCGCCCAAGCGATACCTCGGCCAGGCGCGCGGGCTGAAAGGCCACGAGGATCTAATCGACGCGCTCGCCCTATGCCTGCGTGAGGAGCCAAACCTGCGCGGCGTCTTTATCGGCGGAGCTTGGAATAACGCCGCCGCCTACGAAAATCATGTGCGTGCCTACGCACGGCGGCAATGCGGGGACCGTGCCATCTTCTTAGGCACGCGCACGGACGTGCCCCGGCTGCTGCCCGACCTAGATGTCGCCGTGCAGCCGTCGCACACCGAAGGGGTCGCGGCCACGGCGGTCGAGGCCCAACTGCTGGGTATCCCGGTCGTTGCTACCAACGTGGGGGGACAGCCCGATCTCGTCGTGGACGGCGAAACAGGCTGGCTCGTGCCACCGCGCGACCCGGCGCGGCTGGCCGCGGCGATTTTGGACGCGGTGCGCGACCCGACGCGCACGCGAACGATGGCGCTGGCAGGACAGGAACGCGCGAGGAGGCTCTTTAATGGCGCGGAAAATAATCGGCAGGTGCTGGACATCTATTACACTATTCTATCGGGACGTGGTCGCGACAAATCCCTCTCCTTACATGGAGCCGGAAAGAGAATCGCAGGATAGTAGCTTTTACCAACGCCGCGGCAAACGGCTGCTCGATCTGGCCCTCACCCTCCCGCTACTGCTGCTTGTATCGCCGCTGCTAGCTAGCGTCGCCATCATGGTGCGCCTGAAACTGGGCGCGCCAGCGCTGTTCGGCCAGCAACGCGCCGGACAGTACGGTAAGGTCTTCGTGCTACTCAAGTTCCGCACCATGACCAATGCCGTCGACAATGAAGGCCGACCGCTGCCCGACGTGGATCGCCTGACGCGCTTCGGGTCCGTCCTGCGCTCGACCAGCCTCGACGAGTTGCCCGAGCTCGTCAACGTGCTCATGGGCGACATGAGCCTGGTGGGACCGCGTCCGTTGCTGGCGCGCTACCTGCGCCGGTACACACCTGAGCAGATGCGCCGCCACGACGTCAAGCCAGGCCTAACGGGGTGGGCGCAGGTCAACGGTCGCAACGCGCTCTCCTGGGAGCAGCGGTTCGCCCTGGATCGCCAGTACATCGAGCGCCAATCGCTGCGGCTCGATCTGTCTATCCTGTGCCGCACCGTCCGGCAGGTCGCGCGGCGCGCCCACGTCAGCCACGAGGGTCACGCCACGATGGGCGAGTTCTGGGGGCAGGAGCGCTGCACTGAGGGCGGCTCGTAATGGGGAGTGGGGGGGTCTTGATCCTTGGCGCGGGCGGGCACGGCAAGGTCGTGGCCGACATATTACTGTGCCAGAGCGTACCCGTACTGGGATTCCTCGACGACAATCCTATGCTGGAGGGCCAAGCGCGCCTCGGCTTACCTGTGCTAGGTCCGATTGAGTCGTACCCGCGCTACGAGCCAAGTGGCCTAGCGCTCGGCATCGGGGACACGGCGCGACGGCGGGAAGTTGTCCGACGTTGCGGACCCGCGGCTCACGGGCTCTGGTGTAGCCCGATCCATCCGCGCGCGACCATCGCCGCGTCCGCGCGCCTTGGCCGGGGCGTGACCATCGTTGCCGGCGCCGTGGTCAATCCGGACGCCATCCTGGGCAACCATGTCATCGTCAACACCGGCGCGACGGTCGACCACGATTGCATGGTCGCAGCGTATGGGCACATCGCGCCGGGCGCGCACCTGGCTGGCTGCGTACAGATCGGTGAGGGCGCCCTAGTAGGAACCGGCGCGAGCGTCTGTCCTAGTTGCTCGATTGGGGCTTGGTCGGTCGTGGGCGCGGGCGCGGCGGTTGTGCGCGACATACCGGCCGCTGTCACCGCGACAGGCGTCCCGGCGCGTTATGTGTCAGAGTCGGGGGCACGGGGGTGATGACTCGTATATTACGGGTGTTCGACCCCTGTGATGGCTACCGTGGTCGCGCGAATAGATCGCCATGCCTGCGGCATAGCAGACACCGGGCAGCCTGCCCGTGATAATGCCCCAGGATACATTTTTTGGTTTCGGCTTTGCCGAGTTAGGTTCTTTAATGTGTCACGTCCGCGTGGTGGAGCATGGCCGGAGTCACCATCGGTAGGTCGGCGGCCCGCGCCAGTCGCAGGCCGGCCTGCGCTTCGGCCAGCAACTGGCCTGTCGCTAATACTACAACGTTACTTCGCTAGAATCACCTGTAGTGACCGTAAGAAGCTGGCAATCTGCCGCTAAACTGAGCGGTCGCAAGCCTGCTTCCAAGTCGCTAGCACGGCCTTAGGGGACAAGTAACGTTGTAGTACTAAGTTCCTGACGAAAACCTACAACGTCCCCGATAACTAGGATATGTTGTCGTTCTATCTATGCGCCGTTTACCCTTGAGTACGCTCATACACTCGGAACAGGTTCCATATAACAAGTATTATCTGGTACCTTGTACGTCGGTAAGAGATGGCCTTGTTATCTGGCTCCTCGGAGGGCGGTTGCCACGTAGTTATCTGGGACGATGTAGCATTTCGTCAGGAACTTAGCGACAGGCCTATAGTGCGGAGGGATACCGGAACGTCCGGGGCCAAGTCCCACGTTGTACCCTTTGTCGAGGACTTGATACCTCTCCTCAAGCCCGCTTGGGAGGCTACGGATAATGTAGTCGCCCTCCTCGATGGGCAAAGCAGTGTCGCCAATCATTATGAGGTCCGTTTGCACCCTGGCCTCTATGCCATCCATACGGCGACCATCCTGCTTCACAAGACTGACTACATCACCGCTCATTAGATAGCGACGCACCATATCCTCCGCCCCTCCATATGGGATCACTGCCCACCCCCTCATGTAACAGCACCACTTAAATACAGTTTCGCAGCTGACGCCTCAACCTATCGCGCGAAAGCAAACTAAACGAGACCGCCCCCCCTCTTCTGTTGCCTCTCTCTCGCGCTCTCGTACCCGTACAGGCGTCCTCGCCCACAGCCAGCACTCCCCCCTATCCCCCCTACCGCCGCTCATCGGCGCGGCTGTCGCGGCCCCTGGATTGCTCGGGCGCACGGGTGCGGTCGGGCGTCTGCCGGTCCCGCTCCCGCTGGGCCTGTAGCGCCTCGTTCCAATCCTTCGCGCCGGCCGGGGGCCGCTCGCGCACGACGGCCTCGGCGCGCGGGTACGCTTCCTGCACCTGCGCCCACAGGAGATCGCCGCCGGCGTCGTTGTCGAAGCCGCAATGGACCAGGGCGCCCCTGGCCAGCCCCTCCTCGATCTGCCGCCGGGGCAACTCGCCGTGGCCGTCGTTCGACACGAACGTAAACTCGCCTCGCTCGCCGGCGCGCTGCGCCAGCGCCGCCCGGCTCAGAGCGTCGATAGGGCTCTCCGCGATGTGGTACTGCGGGACGCGGTAAGGGGCTGGCTCCCCCAGGCTAAACGAGAAGTGCCCCTCGCCGCGCCTGCTGCCCAGGGCGAGCCCCTGGAACTGTGAGCCCGGCGCCGTCCCACGCAAAGACGCGCCCACGGCCTGGCCCTCCGCGTCCTGACGGATGAAGACAGCGTTGGCCCGGCGGTCCGCGTAGAGCGTGCCCCGCTCGTGCAACTCGTCGACCATTCCGCGCGGAATACCCCGCTCCTCCGTGAGGTAAGTTCGGACCTGCGGCCAGCGCCCCTCGTCCCGCGCTGGCGGCATGAAGTGCGCCGGCGCGTCCCGCTCGCGCTCGATGATATCCTGGGCCTGCCGTGCCCCGTACTGCGCGCCCGCTGCGACGGCCAACTCGGGGCCACCCGCACGGTTGAGGTAGGCCACCGCCTGCCGGAAGGTGTACCCGCCGACGTGCATCACCAAGTCAATAGAGCCGCCGCCGCCGCTCTGACGGTCGTGGTTGTAGAACTTCTCCCCGTTGATACTGATGTGCTCGCCGGCGACCTGCCACTTGTGCTTATCGTAGCGGTCCCGCTCGCCGCCGAGCGCGCGCATGGTGTCTTCCAGGTCGATGCCCCGGACCTGGGCCACCAGCGCCTTGTAGTCCAGCGTCACGATCGCGTTGTCCCGTTCCAGGTCGCGGACCCGCTGCTGCAAGACCACGACGTTGGCCTCGGCCTTCGCCGCCTGCCCCTCGTAGTGCGTCGCCTTCACCAGGGCCGCGTCCAGCGTCGGCGCGATCCGCGCGGCGATCCGCGCGCTCTGCTCGACGGCCCACCGCTCCGGGTTACCCACGATGCGGCCGGGGCGTTCCACCTCCAGGTCGCGCCGGACGACCTCCGGCGCCGGCGTCGGCGCCTCGATCTTGGCGTAGAACTCCTTGACCGTCTGATGGTCGGCCACGCTGCCACGCACGCCACGCGCCAAGCCAAACGGCTCCATGGCGCGGGCGTAGCCGTCTTGCATGGCCGAGAGCTTCTCGCGGCCGCCCAGCCAGTGCTTGGCGTTCAGCCCCCGCTCATCGTACAGGGGCACGACAAGGGCCTGTATATGGGGCGTCTGCTCGTCCTTGTGCAGGACGGCCGCCACGACGTTCTCGGCCCCGTAGCGGTCGCGCAGCCAGGCCATGCTTCGCTCCGTCCACTCGGCCAGGCGACGAGCCCGCTCGCCGGCGTCGCCCTGTTGGTAGAAGTCGCGGCTTGCCGTCATGACGTGCTCGATGGCGAGGACGGCATTGCTGCGGATCTTCGGCGCGTCGTCGAGCCGGGCCTGGGCGTCCGCGATCCAGTCGCCCGATCCGACCAGGCGCACGTTCTCTTGCCGGCGCAGCTCGTCGGCATTGGGTGTCTCGCGCGTCCGTTCGTTGTGCTTGCCCAGCGCGCCGATCTCGCCCATGGTCTTGAGTTTGGCGACTCGTAACACCGCGTACATAGCCCCACGCCTCCCCCTTCTTTCTCCCGTAAATAGGCAACCGGACGCCTAACCATGTCACATTTACATCGGCATGTATGTCCTGACGGACATGTTGCTTTCCAAGTAGCCGTCCCTTGCGGTTGCCTGTCGTGCGGTCGCGGACCGGAGCGAACGGAGCTTTTGCGGGAAGGCCCCCCAGGGCCGACCGAGCAAAAGTATAGTGAGTACACTTTGCTGCGCAAAACCCCTATCGGCAGCGTACACGGTCGCGGCGGGCACTGCAAGAAGGCGGCTCGGGACTACTTGGAAAAGAAGGGGGCGTGGTATGATGGCGCCTGCACCCGGTCCCGTCCGACGGGCAGAAAGGAGCGATAGACGCATGCAGGGGGTTTTTGCATAACCTGTATTGGGCAAAGACATGTTGCACACGAGCTAGAGCGCGTGGGCCTCACGTCTATCCGCGGGGCACACACATGCCGCGTTCAGCAGTCCCTGCGGCTGGCATGTAGACGGGCGAGTAGCTGTGCAACATGTCTTTGCCCAATACAGGTTTTTGCATAACCCCCCAAAAAGGTGCAGTAGGCTCTTTCCGTAGCTGGAACGGCCAGGTTGGGCGAATTCCTGGACTCAGCCGCTGAAAACGATGGCTCACAAGGTACACTTTGCGACACCTCCGACATGACGGGTTGCAAAAGTCGTCTCAAAATGCCCATCTCAGGGCATCTTAGAGATTTTGAGACGCCCAATACCTGGCCAAGTCTCTTAATGCACCTTTTTGGGGGGTTATGCAGAAACCTGTATTGGGCAAAGACATGTTGCACAGCTACTCGCCCGTCTACATGCCAGCCGCAGGGACTGCTGAACGCGGCATGTGTGTGCCCCGCGGATAGACGTGAGGCCCACGCGCTCTAGCTCGTGTGCAACATGTCTTTGCCCAATACAGGTTATGCAGAAACCCCCTATAATCCATGCTGACTTCTTCGCTAGAATTTACAGCCGCTATCGGGCGGCCTATCTCGCGCTAGAGACCTGAGGCGAGACAGGCGTTAACCGCTTTGAACACTGAACCTCACAACGCCTATTTTA
>JAABUJ010001577.1_pt1 | contig 32664 bp, 25 predicted proteins | sample 5559131 | NCBI WGS metagenome assembly JAABUJ01 (sample SAMN10711875, study PRJNA513366) | rock metagenome | isolation source: Antarctica rocks | place: Antarctica: Victoria Land, Mt New Zealand nord | collected 2016-01-07
CGGGGCTTGACGCCCTCGGTCTGCGGAGAACGCGGAAGGAGCAGGCCGCCCTGGCGGTCGCGCTGCATCTCGTCTTCGGGAGCACGGCCGGAGCGCTCTTTGGCCTGTTGTCCCGTCGCCTGCGTGTACCGCTTGGACCCGCGCTGCAGGGCGTCATCTTCGGCAGCCTGGTCTGGGCAACCAGTTACAAGGGCTGGATTCCCGCCCTTGGGATCCTACCGCCGCCCGAACGTGACCGACCGGGTCGCCCCGCGGTCATGGTGCTGGCCCACTGGCTGTACGGCGCGATCCTGGGAGCCGTCGTGGGCCAGCGGGCCGGGTGAGCATTCTTCCGTATCCTTGCATCGCCGGACCAATTCCGTCACCGTTGCGCCGCACCCCAGGTAGTACGGTTCTTGACTCGGACGATGGGTAGGCAGCCGCAGGCTGCCCGTTGGTGGCAAGGGCAGGGGAGCGGTCTGGATCAAGGGGCAAGTGGGGGAGTGAATGTCGCTGTGAGTCGGGAGCAGAAGTGGCCGGATGTGTTGTGGATCGTACGCCACGGTGAGAGCGCGGGCAACGTGGCGCGCGACGCCGCGCTGAAAGAGGGCTTGGCCGTGATCGACATCCCCCTACGCGACGTCGACGTCCCTTTGTCCGCGCTCGGTGAGCGGCAGGCGGCCGCCCTCGGCCGCTGGTTCGACGCGCTGCCCCCGACGAGCGGCCGACGGTCATGCTGTCTTCATCGTATGTGCGCGCCCGGCGTACCGCGGAGATCGTGCGGGAGATCGCGGGGATCAACTCTGGCCGTGTGCCCCTGGTCGTCGATGAGCGGCTACGCGAGAAGGAATTCGGTATCCTCGATCGCCTGACCACGAGCGGCATTCAAGAGCGCTATCCCGCGCAGGCCGAGGCGCGCTGTCTGCTGGGCAAGTTCTACCATCGCCCGCCTGGCGGCGAGAGTTGGTGCGATGCGATCCTGCGTCTGCGCAGCGTCATCGACACGTTGACGCGCGCGTACAGCGCAGGACCGCGTGCTGATCGTGTGCCATTCGGTCGTGGTGTTGTGCGTCCGCTATTTGCTCGAGCGTATGACCGAGGAGGACATCCTGGCTATCGACCGCGCCGAGGAGGTCGCCAACTGCTCCGTGACGTCGTATCAGTTCGACCCGGCGCTCGGCACGCACGGCAAACTGGCGTTGCGCCTCTTCAACCATGTAGCCCCGCTTGAGGAAGCCGGGGAGAGAGTGACCAAGGAGCCCGATGCCAAGACCATTGGAGGATAACACGCCCGTCGCGGTGACGCCGGAGCTGTTGCGCATGTGGCCGCTGCCGCGGCCGGACGACGCCGCGCGCGGGGGACGCGGCAAAGACACGCGCGGCGCTGTGCTCGTCGCCGGTGGCTCGATCGAGATACCCGGCGCCATCATCCTGGCCGGGGTCGGCGCGTTGCGCGCGGGGGCCGGCAAGCTACAAATCGCCACCTGCCGCGAGATCGCCGGGGCGGTCGCGGTCGCCGTCCCGGAAGCGCGCGCGCTGGGTCTGGCGCAGACCGCGGGCGGCGACATCGACCCGTCGGCGGCCGAGCGGTTGGCCGAGGCGATAGGGGGCGCGGCGGCCGCGCTCATCGGTCCGGGCATGCTCGATGTCCCGACGGCGCAGGCGTTGCTGCGCCGGCTGCTGCCTCGCGTGACGGACACGGCCCTGGCGTTGGACGCCACGGCGCTGGCCGCTGTGTCGGAGGATAGACGGGCCTTGCACCACCTGGAAGGCAACGCCGTGCTGACGCCGCACCTGGTCGAGTTGGCGTTGCTGCTGGGCGTCGAGCGGGACGAGGTGGAGGCCGACCCGCTTGGTATGGCGCGGCGGGCGGCGCGCGAGGCGCGAGCGGTGGTGGCGCTGAAAGGCGCTGAGACCTACATCGCCGCGCCGGACGGCACGGCCTACCGCTACGCTGACGGCAACATTGGCCTCGCCACCTCGGGCTCGGGCGACACGCTCGCGGGTATCGTGGCGGGGCTGTTGGCGCGCGGCGCTGAACCGCTGCACGCCACCGTCTGGGGTGTCTACCTGCATGGCGAGGCGGGCAACGCTATGAGCGCGCGCATGGGCAAACTCGGCTTCCTCGCGCGCGAACTCCTGGCCGACATCCCCGCCGTGATGGCACGCTTCGACGACTGATGGCCTCACCGCCGCTCATTCATGGGTGATCGTGCGTGCGAGAGAGACGCAGGGCGCGGCTAGCGACGGTGTCACGCGCCGCATGGCAGCATTTTCCAGATCGATGAGAGCGGGTAGGGGTCCGCGTGACTGAGGATCAGTGTGGGGACGGAGCATTGAGAATTGAGAAAGGACAGGGGCAGGATGACGACCATAGGCCGCCCGAACGGGGATGCCGCCGATACCGACACCGCGCTCGTCGCGGGGCTCGCGCCGGGGACGCAGGCGCTCGTGCGGCAGAGCATCGCCGCAGCGCGTGCGGCTGAGGAGAGCGAGTTCGGGTACCTGGGGGGATTGGTGAACATGCGCACGCTAAACGCGGGGGACGACGACCTGGCGCTAGCGATGGACGTGACGGCGCCCGCGCTCAACCGCTACGGGTACGTCCACGACGGCATCCTCTTCACGCTCGCCGATTACGCCATGGGAGCCATAGTGCGTCGCCTTGTGGGGGAGGACGCGCACGCGGTCACGCTAGAGGCCAAGGCGAACTATCTGACCAACGTCACGGAGGGCGGTGTCATCGCCCGCTGCACCGCGCTGCATCAGACGACGCGCCCGGTCATGCTCGAGACGCGCCTCGTGGACGCCGCGACGGACGCGCTGATGATGATCGTGACCGGGACGTATTACATCATCCCACGGGAGGCGGACGGCGCGGACGGAGACGAATGAGGCGGGCAGGAACCTATGGAACGGGGGCAACTGCCGGGCGACGACCGCGGCGCGGCGGTGCACGACGGCGGGCCGGTCGTCGCCCGCATCCCCGACGTGAGGGGTGCGGCTGGGGCGATGGATGCGCCAAGCGACGGGTCTAGCACGGTGCTGGCCCGCTGGGGCGGACGCGATAGCCCCGGATGGGCATCGTCCTGGCCTCAGACAGGTAATGAAGGAGGGTGAGACGATGAGCGACGATTGATGGACGGATGCGACCACCAGTGGCGGTGATGACGCGGGCGGTGCGCCGAAGGCCGGTGCGCCGAAGGCCGGTGCGCCGAAGGCCGGTGCGCCGGGTGACGCGGGAGGGAACGCCGCGCCGGACGGCGACGCCGAAGGTGCCAAGGGGACATACCCGGCCGAGACACTAGATCTCGGCGGGGAACGAGCAATGGGGATACACCATCCGGTAACACGGGTGGCTGACGCGCGTCGCTGGGCGCGATCGACGCCCGACTCACGCCCACCCAGGAGGCCACGGAGGTAGTGAGGGGTAGTCAGCAGGCGCGACAAGCCCTACCACCAGAGTAGAGCAGCGGTAGAAGGCTCCGTCAGCCCCGTTCTCGATAACCACCTGTCGAAGACGGGGCTGACGGAGCACGCGCCCATCCCTCCGCAGTCCCCGCTTGTGGAAGGCCCGCGGAGGGAGCGCCAGACGGCGGCTAGAACAGCGGGATGCCGCCGGTGACACCGATGGTCTGGGCCGAGACGTAGCTCGACTCGTGGGAAGCCAGGTAGACGTAGGCGGGGGCGAGCTCGACCGGCTGCGCGGGGCGCTGCATCGGCGACTGCTGCCCGAACTGGGTGACTTGCTCCGCCGGCATCGTGGAGGGGATCAGCGGCGTCCAGACCGGGCCGGGCGCGACCGAGTTAACACGGATGCCTTTGGGCGCGAGTTCCTTGGCGAGCCCCTTGGTGAAGTTCACGATGGCGCCCTTGGTCGCGGCGTAGGCGAGAAGCATGGGCTCCGGTTGCACCGCCTCGATGGAGGACGTGTTGATGATCGAGGCGCCCTCTGTCAGGTGCGGCAGGGCAGCCTTGCAGAGGTAGAACATGCTGAAGATGTTGGTGGCGAAGGTGTACTGCAACTCCTCAGCGGGGATCTAGACGATGCTCTGATAGGTGCGCTGGAAGGCGGCGTTGTTGACCAGGATGTCGAGCCGACCGAACTCCTGGATGGCGCGCTGCACGAGCTGCTGGCATTGCCCCTCCTGGCTGATGTCCCCGGCGACGGCGACGGCCTTGTGTCCGGCCTCCCGCACGACGTGCAGGGTCTCCTGGGCGTCCTCGCCTTCGTCGAGGTAGGAGATGAGCACGTCGGCGCCCTCGCGCGCGAAGGCCAGCGCGACGGCGCGGCCGATGCCGCTGTCGGCGCCAGTGATCAGGGCGGCGCGGCCAGTAAGGCGATTGCTGCCCCGGTACGACTGCTCGCCGTAGTCGGGCTTGGGGTCCATCTGGGACTCGATGCCCGGCGGGTCGATGTGCCGCGTGGCGAAGGGCGGCTTCGGGTACTGCGTGAGCGGGTTCTGTGGCGTCGTCTGATCGGTCGCCATGGTGTCAACTCCTCTACTTCTGCGATGGTGAGATTTTTTCTGTTTAGCCTCGCTCCCGCCTAGAGCCAGCGTGTGGGCGGGGGCTGCATCGGGGGGCGGGGGCTGCACGCGATCGCATACAGACCGGCTACGCGTAGGACGCCGCCGGTCATGTCATCAGCCATAGACATGCATGGTAGACACTGAGTCGCCAAACACATGTTTGCCCGCGGCAGACATGGGGCACCCTGATTCACGATGCCTCCGACTGCAACTGGGTACCCCGATCCATGACGCGTCCTCATACTAGTGTCACGGTACGCGCTCGATGGTAGGACAGAGAACGCCAACACGATCGGCGCCTTATCCTATATCGATGAGCGTACCGCTTATAGCGGTCATCGCGTCGTCCTGACGGTGAGTCGATGCCACGTCACGCATCCGGCGGATGCGGTGTGCGATGGCATCGACGGGACCGCGTGTAACCTGTTACGACGACGGCCGCGTCGTCGGATCGCCGGTCTTGTCAACAACGAGCGGACCCTCGTTCACCGTCACGACCGGGTCCTCCGCGCCGACATGGACGCCGCTCGCCGTGTCGGCCATCTCCGCCACCGTCATTTTATTGCCCACCTTCTCGTCAAAGGGTGACGTCAGAGTGGACGGTAAGGGTGTCATGGATGACCCCCCCATAGCCTGGCGAGGCATCTGGACGTCGCCGACGGGGTCGCCGGGGAGGCCGCCGAAGATCTTGGCGGGGGCGGGGGGCAGGTTGGCCTCCATGCCCAGGGCGAAGGGCTCGGCGATGTAGGAGTACTGGCCCTTGCCGTCGAGCGAGGGACCGTTGGCCCAGCGGCCCTGCCCGGCCGTCGTGTCGGCGGGGTTTTGCGCGTACGACATGAACGCGTAGGCGTACTTGCTGTTCTCGCCAAGCTTGTCCGCCGTCATCTGCGCCGGGATCGGCAGCACAGCCGCCGGCCCGCCCAATTCCTCGACAGCGGCGAGGAACTGCTGCTGGTGCAGCAGGTCGCGTGAGAGCATGAAGGAGAGCGTGTCGCGGATGCCGGGGTCGTCGGTCATCTCGTAGACGCGCGCGGTCTGTAGGCGACCCTGCATCTCGTAGATGGCGTCGGTGTACATGTCGGCGGCCACGTTACCGCCCGCGGTCACGTAGGAGCCGCTCCAGGGGTTGCCGTTGCTGTCGGCGTACATCGCGCCCAGACCCGAAACGATCATGTGCTGGGGGTTCATCCCGCCCATCACGGCGGCGATGGCGGGGTTAGAACTCGCCCCCGCAGCCTGCTGCTCGGGCGAGGCGCCGTTGAGGAGCATGCCAACCATGGTGGCAAGCATCTCGACGTGCATGATCTCCTCGGTCGCCGTGTCGAGCAGCATGTCCTTGATCATGGTCAGCGTGGGGTTGCCCTCGGCCCCGCGTAGGCTCCAGCCCTGCGCCAGGTATTGCGCCATCACCGTGAACTCCCCGTACACGCCACCGATGAGTTCCTGCACCTGCTTGGCAAACAGCGGGTCGGGCCGATCCACCCGCACCGGATATTGCAACTGCTTGTTGCGGACGAACATACTGTTTTCCTCCCCGGATCTCTCCGGACTGATTCTGCCGCAGGCTGCTCCCTGCGCCATGATCAGGCGCTGTGCTGAGAGCCACGCCACGGCACGCGAGGGGCGCTGGAGGGGCTGGCCCAACGAGCGCAAGGGCTGTGCCATGGACACGAGGACATCCCGTACCGACGGAGGAGCGGCCGATCGTCGTATCACTGTAGCCTGATGATAGACGCTGTTCTGTGGGCGGGGGAAGGTTCGGCGGGGAGGGGCGCATGCGATGTATGCGGCGCCAGCGGCGTGGGGAGAGCAGGTCGTCAAGGCCGGCGTCGCGTTCCCTCCAGGGGCCAGATGCGCCGCTCCACGACCTGTCGGCACCGCCACATGGGGCGCTCGACATCACGCGGCTATACGTCTCTGTATCGTCTACACGCCTCAGCCGCGTGACTGGTTGTCGTACCAGCGGCTGTGCGAGACCATTGATCGCTGGTAACGCAAGGGGTAGCCCGGGGGCTGGAAAAGGCCAGCTCGTTCGCTGCCGTGTTATTTATCCCGTGTGCGCCAGTATGAAAGCCTTTCGCCGAATGCCTTCGACACGATGAAAGCGCAGTGAGATCTTTGCGCCCGATGTTTACATGGAGCACTTGGGTGTAATCCTCCACGGCAAGGATTGCATCAATGGCCCCAATGATTACATCGACCTATGGCCGGTGGATAGTCAGCTATCCGTCGGCCACGAAGCTCCGGTGGCAATATCTTGTGGGGTTTGAGTGATCTCGGACATATAGACCTGCCCCTTATTGAAATAGAGCAGGACAGAAGGGCCCTGGTCATAGGATCTGCTCCAGGATGCTGGGGTCTTTGATCTCCGTGTCCCGCGCCAGCAGGATGACCTTGGAAACTACTTCGGCCGTGCGCGGGTCGTTGTCCGAGAAGGGCAGGAACAGCCGGCCGCGGTGTTGGCTATGCACTGACACGATGCACAGCGCGCCGCCCGGCTGGCGATGGACAACCGCGCTGCCGAGGTGGACGGAGTAGTCGCCAAGCCTGCCGTCGACGACGGCATGGGCGCTCTTGATGTCCACGTTGTCCAGGCCGAGCAGCCCGCATGTCTCGCGCACCAGCGCGGCGCGCATCGCGACCGTCGAGGCCGTGGCCTCAAGGTCGACGCCGCCACGGTGCGCCACGCTCACCACCAGATCGAGGTCGCGCATCACCTCGCTGAACACGCGCGGCGGCACGTCCGCCAACGGGATCGCGGCGTCCACTCTCCCCGTCGCGTGAAAAGGACATCGTCGAGCGTCAGGCCCTCGACCTCGGCCAGCGTCGTGAACCCGTGGTCGAAGGTGACCACCGCCGCGAACCCTTCGGCGTGGAAGACGCGGCGCACGCCCTCGTCCGCGTGTGCGACCCAGCCGCGCGTCCCGAGCAAGGCCATGGCCTGCTGAGGCTGCACCTGCTGCCCGCTATAGCGGCCCGACACGGCGTCGTCGCCGTTGCGCCGCTCGTTCGCCGTCAGCACGTAGAGTTCGCGGAACACCTGCTTGAACGGCTGGATGCGCTCGGACGCGAAAACGTCGTGCTGCCAGTCGCGCCAGCCGCCACTCACGAACAGGTCGTGCGGGTGGGCGAGGCGCAGGTCACACGTCCGCGCGTCGACCGCGACCACGGCGCCGTCGTGCCCCGTGAACCGCAAGAGGCGCTCGTCCGCGCCGGTGCCCCGCGCAAGCGCCGGATAGCCGAGCAGCGCCGGTGCTGAGGCGTCGTCGCCGCGATCCCGCACGAAGATGAGGTTGCGCAGCAGCCGCGCCAGCACGGGGTGGTCGAGCAGACGCGCCAATTCGGCCGCCTCGAACCGGTCGCCCCGGCACATCGCCGCCTCCAGGGAGAGGCGCATGCGCGCGACCTGCCGCTCGATCTCGCGCTTGCGCGCGACCTGCCGCTCGATCTCGCGCTTGCGCGCGACCTGCCGCTCGATCTCGGGATTCTTCTTGAGGCGCGCCGGGAGCGTCTTGAGCGCGCGGCCGCCGGTTTTGGTCACGGTCAATCGTGGCTCGGCGGTGAGCGCGTCCAGTGCGAGCGTGACGTCGACGTCGCCATCGGTCACCGTCCTGGCGCCGTCGCGCAGATCGGCGGCCACCTGCGCTTCCATCGCCCATTGCAGGCGCATCGGGTCGGCGTGGCCGGCCGTACGCGCCAGATTCTCCAGGCCAATGCGCCGCAGCCTCTTCGCTGGCGCGGCGCTGCGGGCCGAACTTCTTGCCGCCGCGCACGAACTCCTGGATCGCGTTGTAGCGCGCCGCCACCTCCTCGGCGCGGCCATCGGAAACGGGAAGGGGTAGCAGGCCGAGCGCGCGCACGGCGTCCTGCGTCCGCTTCGCCGCGATATGCCGCCCCAGGTCGTCGGGCGTGACCGCGCCGGTCATGGCGTCGGCGAAGAGGCGCGCGCGGGCGTGCCCCGTCCCGCCCGAGGCGTATTTCGCGGCGGCGTAGACCTGCTCCCAGCGCGCCTGACCCAACGCCCCGTAGCCGCGCCGGAACCAGTCCACGTCGACCGCCCCATCGAGTAAATCCTGTGCCGCCAATGGCGTGCGCTCGGACATCTCGGCCTGCCACACCTCCTTGAGCCCGGCGTCGACGCCCCAATTCGTGTCCTTGGTGTGGGCGTGCGTCCACCAGACGGCTTCTTCCAGGCACGGCCACGCGAGGTAGTCTTCGACGCGACGCGCCCATTGCGGGGCGTAGACGGACGCCGCCACCAGCCGCTCCGTGTCGAGGCCGGCGGCGTCGACCACGCGGGCGAACACCGCGGCCGTGTCCTCCGCACCCGGAAACGTCGCGCGCAGGAGGTGGCTGAAGGCCGTGGCGCGCCCCTTATTGTCGTAGGTGTAACCGCGCGTGAGGCCGGTCGGGGCCAGGGACGCGAGTAGGCGCGCGAAGATGTCCATTCCTCCCGTATAGCGCAAGGCGAACGTCAGGGGCGTCGCCGCGGTCGGCATCTCGCCGCGCGCCAATTCGATCGCTACGATGCGCTCACGCAGCGCCTGAACCAACCGCTTCAAGATGGGGTACTCGTCCATCAGCGGACGTGGCGCGCGCCCGCTCAACGTCGCAAGCCCTTCATTGTCACGGGCGTGGTAGCCCTGCCCGCGCACGGCGGATATGACCAGGGCATCCAATACGTCGGCCTCGGTCGTGCCCCCCGCGTGGTGGGCGGCCAGGACGTGCTGGATGGCCGGGAGGTGACGGGGCAGGCCCGGCAACGGCCGGTCGAGCCAGTGCAACAGCGCCCAGTAGCGCGCGCGGTGGGCGTCGGACCACAGGTCCGGTTGCCATGCCAGCATGTGCTCGACGAGCTTGACCGTTCCGTCGCCGTCGATACTATCGCGCCAACGCCCGCGTCGCCAATCGAGCGTCTCCGCTGCGGCCGCGTCCCGCTCTTGCTCGTCGAGGAGGAAGTCCGGCAACCCGGCCGGAACGGGTTCCTGCAAGCGCACGAGCCCGCGCAGCACGCCCAGCGCCAGGCCGTGGCGCCGCAGCCGTTGCGGCCGCGCGGGGTCACACGTCGTGTCCGGCGCCGGCGCGGGGGTATCCGACAATCCCACGCCCTCGGCGGCGCCGTCGTGGGAGTCGAGCGCGGCGATAGAGAGCACAGGGGGCAAGCCGCCGTGCTGATCCGTCTCACCCACGGGCGCCGCGTCGGGTGTGGCGGCAGTGGCGGCCCCGGCCCGCGTCCCCATCAAGAGGATCATGGCGCGGACCAGCTCCAGCCCATCGCCGTCCCGTTCCCGCGCGGACCGCTCCGCCTCCCAGCGCCGCCATACCTCGGCCAGCGGCAGGTTGTCGCGGGCGTCGTCCTCGGCGCGGAGGCCGGATTGGGGGGAGGGGAACTGCCAGTCGGCATTACCGAGCAGCATCTCCTCGCCGCCGCGCCACGTCTTGGTGGTCACGGGCGTGGTCCGCTGTGACTCAATCAATGCGTCCAACTGGGCGAGCAGCGCGCGGGCGGCCGGGGTGTCGATGTCGACGCGGCGTGATACTCTTGGGCCAGCGCGTGGCGCCGCGCGGCCCGGCGTCCCGCCCCCGCTAGCTGGCTCAGGAAATCCAAACCCGCCAGCCGTTGCAAGGGATGCCGGGCGGACAGCAAACGCTCCGCGCCGCACAGGGCGTCGTCGTCGCCCTGATTCAACAGGGGAAGAACCAATAGCCTATTGGTCATGCGCGGTGGCATGAGATGTGCACCTGTCATATAAAGTATCGCGTTGTATCAAAGGAAGGAGTGATCAATGGCAAAGCAAGGCCAGCACAAGCACGACGACAACGACCCGAACGTGTCCAAGAGCAACAATAACCCGACCAAGAGCCAGGACATTGTGACCGGCAGCTACAAGAAGCCGGAGACCTACAAGAAGCAGGCGGCGCTGCACCAGGACCCCGGCAAGCAGGGGCAGCACGCCAAAGCGCCCCATATCGACGACACGCGCGACACGGCCAGCCACGAGGCGGTATCCGAATTGCTGGAGCAGGAGCCGCACAAGCGCAGCGGCAGCGATTCCGATACCGCCGCGGGATCGCGGGGGTACTAACATGCATAAAGATCAAGCGCGTACGCAGCCGCAGCACCCCGATCCGCGGATAGATAAGATCAATCCCGACACACCGGACGGGCCGTACCAGGGTGACCTCAACCCCCATATGCTCGCCGGCGAGAACTACGGCGTGCAGAGCCCGCACCCTGAGAAAAGCGCCCGCTCCGCCTACGCCATCAAAGAGTTGCACGGCCAACTCGCCGACCTGACGGACGCGGAGCTCAAGGACATCGAGATCATGCCGGAAGGCGCGCGGCTGGAGCAGGGGGCCAAGTACATCGACCTGCGGCATCTCGACCGCGACGAGTTCACCGCCCTTGGGAACATGGAGGCGGGCCCCGACAACTACTACGTCCCCAAGAGCGAGACCGACTACCAGCTCTGGAACCGCCTCACCGGCGTCACCGATCCCTCGCGGTTGGACGACGCGGGCGGCCACTGACGAGTCGAAAGTCGGAAGTGAAAGTCGGAAGTAAAGAGTTTAACTTCCGACTTTCACTTCCGACTTTCGACTCATCCATGAAGAGACCATCGTTCACGTCCGTACACTTGACGACTACCAGTCCGTCGTACATCTCAGGGCAATCGCATTTAAATTATAGCATAATTATGGCGTTGGGATGCCCAAAACAAGGAATTCGTGCGACAGTAACGTCTTATGCATTGCGTTTCCGTTACACGTAGAATTACGGTTGCGGGTTCGTATGGGCCAATTGCGAGATGTTCGGCCGGATGAGCGCATCATTCCTATTTAATACGGAAATTTGTGGCGCTAAAGCGAATTTAAATGCGATTGCCCTATCGTACATCTGAGGGTGGGGCGTATAGAGTCACGGGTCGGACGCGTCTACCTCCCGCAAGCATGCCTGCACGCACGCGGCCAGCGCCCGCACATGCTCCCTCGTGCAGGTGGCATGCGTCCCGGGTATGTGGCGCAGATCCAACTCGGACGCGACGCCGCCCCAGCCATGATGCACGGCGGCGCGCCAATCGGTATCGTCGCGCGGCCACAACAGGGTGACGCGTCCCGCGTACGGCCGCGGGACGTAGCGCGCCATGGCTGTCCAGTATACGCGTAGCATCTTGCGGCGACGCGCCTCGGCGGTGGATGTCGCCCCGCCGTCCATCGTGCCCGTCGCGCCCAGGGGCATGTGGTCACGCCGGCGGCGCAGCCACTCGCCGGCCCTCTCCATGCTCGCCTGCGCGACGTTGTGGATAGTGCGCACGCGCTGATCCGGGCCGAGGCGCGCGAAGTTATTCACCCGGCTCAAGTAATAGCGCAGCAGTAGGGCGTACGCGGCGCGTTGCCTTGGGCGCAGCCCGATTGACGCGCCGTAGCGCTCCATCAAGGGGTGGACAAAGGCGTACCCCGTTTTCGTGGCCTCGGCGGCGATCAGGACCAGCAGGTCGACCCGTTGGTCCTGCGCCTGGAGTTGCCGGGCCATCTCGAAGGCCAGCACGCCCCCGTTGCAGAAGCCACCCAGGAGATAGGGGCCGTCGGGGCGGAAGGCCCGTAGCGTCTTGATATGCGCCGCGGCCATGGTCTCTATCGTCTCCGGAACCATGCCGCCATCAAGCCCGTGGGGCTGCAACACGTAGAAAGGCTGATCCGGGCCGAGATAGCGCGCGATAGCGGACGAATAGAACCCGCCATAGACGTCGCCGTGCAGGAAAAAGAACGGCTGTCTGTCGCCGACCGCCTGTATCTCCACCAACGGGAGCGGCGCATCCTCCCCTTCGTTTCGCGCGAGGGCTTGGGCGAGGTGCTCGACGGTCGCACCAGCGAAGAGTGTGGCGAGGGGCAGCTTTTTGCCACACACTTGCTCGACACGGTCGAGTAGACGCACGGCGAGCAATGAGTACCCTCCCAGATCGAAGAAGTTGTCCGCGATCCCGATCGGCCTGACACCCAGGAGCTCTTCCCATATCTGTATCAGCACACGGTGCATCGGGCTCTCAGCGCCGGCGAGGCTGTCGTGCCCCGACGGCCTGATCCCATCGGGCGCGGGCAACGCCCGCCTGTCTACCTTGCCGTTGCTGGTCAGCGGTAATCGCGCCAGCACGACGAAGAAAGCCGGCGTCATGTACTCAGGCAATCTCTCTTTGAGGAAGCGGCGCAACTCGGCGCTCAAGGCCGGCGCGCCCTCGTCTTGTAGGGCCGCCGATGGGGCTTCCGTCGGGACGACGTAGGCGATCAGGCGCTCCCCCTGGACGGCCACGACGCTCGTCCGCACGGCGGGATGCTGAGACACGACCGCCTCGATCTCGCCCAACTCGACGCGGTAGCCCCGGATCTTGACCTGATGGTCCAGCCGGCCCAGGAATTCGATGTTCCCGTCCGGTAGGTAGCGCGCGCGGTCGCCGGTCCTGTACAGGCGGGCGTCGGGCGACGTACTGAAGGGGTCCGCGCCGAAGCGCTCCGCCGTCAACTCGGGGTGGTTGAGGTACCCGCGCGCCACGCCCGCCCCGCCCACGTACAGCTCCCCCGGCACGCCGATCGGCGTCGGTTGCCGGCGCTCGTCCAGGATATAGACCCGTGCGCCGGCGATGGGCCGTCCAATGGGGACGTGGGCGCGTCCCGACGACTCTTCGCACGCGTAGACCGTGCTCCACACCGTCCCCTCGGTCGGCCCGTATTCATTGAACAATACGGCCTGGGGCAGGAGATCATGGTGCGCGCGGACCACATCCCTGGGGCAAGGTTCTCCTGCCACGATGACGGTACGCAGCGCCCCGAACCGTCCGAACTGCCCCCGTCTGGCCGCCGCCAGGATGTGGGCATAGAGCGAGGGGATGCACAGGAGATGGGAGATATCGTGCGCGGTGACAAAAGCGGCCAGTTCCACTGGGTCCTGCTGCACTGCCGCCGTCGGGAGCCACAGGGTCCCACCCTCGCACAGGGTCCAGAAGATGCCGGCCACCGAGCTATCGAAGGCATGCGACGACAGGAGCAGATAGTGTCCCACGGGCTCGCGGTAATACGAGAGGCGGGCGGCCGTCGAGTGGGCCAGATTGCGATGCGACACCAGGACGCCCTTGGGCCGCCCGGCCGAGCCCGAGGTGTAGATGACGTAGGCGAGGTTGTCGGCCGTGGCCGCTTTCTCCGGGGCCTCTGGGCTCTCCCGGCGGATGTCGTCATTCTCGTCCAGGCAGACAATCCGGGCCGATCGCGCGGGCAGCCGCCCGATCAGGGCGGTCTGTGTCATCAGGACCGGCATAGCGGCATCGGCGACGACCAAGGCCAGGCGCTCGGCCGGATAGGCAGGGTCGAGCGGGACGTATGCCCCCCCGGCCTTGAGGATGCCCATGATCCCGACGACGAGATCGAGCGAGCGTTCCAGGAATAGGCCCACGCGCACCTCCGGCCCCACCCCTAGCGTGCGCAGATAGCGTGCCAGGCGATTGGCCTGGGCATCGAGCTCGCCATACGTCAGGCGCGCGTCGCCGTACGCGACGGCGACGGCATCGGGGACGCGCGCGGCGCGCGCCGCGACGCGCTCATGCACGCACGCGGCGGACGACAGGGTAGGAGAGGGTAGGGCGGGAGCGTGACTCCAATCATACAGGAGTTGTCGGCGCTCGGCGTCGTCGAGCAGCGGCAGGTCATACACGGACCGGTCGGGGTCGGCCGCGACGCCGCGCAAGAGAGCCTGGAGATGTCCGGCCAGACGCTCAATCGTGCCCGTGTCGAACAGGTCCGTGCTGTACTCGAACGCGCCCTCGAGGCCCTGTGTCGTTTCTCGCACGAACAACGTCAGGTCGAACTTGGTCGTGCCGGTCTCGACCGGCATGGGCTGTAGACGAAGGGAGGCCTGCTCGGCATCCGGCGGCGGCTCGTTATACAGGACGAACGTGACCTGGCAGAGCGGCATATAGCTGGGATCGCGTGCCGGGCGCAGCTCTTCGACCAGGCGCTCGAAGGGCACATCCTGATGAGCATAAGCGCCCAGCGCCACCTCCCTCACACGGGCCAAGAGCTCACGAAACCGCGGATCGCCCGCCACACTTGTCCTAAACGGTAGCGTGTTGACGAAGCAGCCGATCAAGCCTTCGGTCTCGATGGACGTACGGCCCGCGACGGGTGAACCTACCACGATGTCGTCCTGCCCCGTGTAGCGGGCCAGCAACGTTTGGAAAGCCGCCAGCAGGGTCATGAACAAGGTCGCGCCCTCGCGCCGGCTCAGGTCGAGCAGCCCGTCGCGCACGGCGGCGTCCACTGTGAAAGAGTATCGCGCCCCGCGGAAACTCTGCACGGCCGGGCGCGGGCGGTCGGTCGCCAGCTCCAGCAGAACGGGCGCGTCGAGCAGGCCCCGCCGCCAGTAGGCCAGTTGGCCGTCTAACGCCGCGCCCCGTAGCCAGGCCCGCTGCCACGCCGCGAAGTCGGCGTACTGGATCGGCAGCGCGGGCAGCGACATCGGCCGGCCGTGCGAGAGCGCCGCGTAGAGCGCCGCGAGCTCGCGCGCGAACACCCCGAGCGACCAGGCGTCGGAAATGATGTGGTGCATCGTGAGCAGCAGCAGGTGCTCGTCGGCCGAGAGCCGCACCAGCGTCGCGCGCAGCAGCGGCCCCAGCCTCAGGTCGAACGGACGCTCCGCCTCTTCGCGGGCCAGGCGGTCGGCGTGTGCCTCTCGCTCCGCACGCGGTCGCGCGCTCAGGTCGACGAGCGGCAATTCCAGCGCCATGGCCGGCGCGATGACCTGCGCCGGCTGTTCGCCCTGAACGGTAACGGTGGTGCGCAAGACCTCGTGGCGAGCGACGACGGCGTTCAAGCTCCGCTCAAGCGCGCCCACGTCCAGGGCGCCCTCCAGCTTGAGCGAGGCCGGGATGTTGTACGCGGCGCTCCGTGGCGTCAACTGGTCGAGGAACCACAGGCCCTGCTGGGCCAGCGACAGCGGCTGCGCCCCCTGGCGCGGCACGGGTCGGAGAGGAGGCCGCGCGGCAGGGCCGCGCCCCTCTCCCTCCAGTCGCCGCGCCAGGCCAGCCACGGTCGGCATGGCGAAGAAGGTGTGCAGCGCCAGGTCGACGCCGCACGCGGCGCGTATGCGCGCGATCACCTGGGTAGCCTGCAAGGAGTGGCCGCCGAGAGCGAAGAAGTCGTCGTGTATGCCGACGTGGTCGAGACGGAGCACCCGCACCCAGATATCCGCCACGAGCTCTTCGGCCGGCGTGGCCGCCGCGACGTAGGCGGCGTCCAGTTGGGATTGCGCTGACGGGGGCGGCAACGCCTGGCGATCCACCTTGCCGTTGGGGGTGAGCGGTACAGCGGCCAGGATCACGAAGGCGGCTGGCGTCATCGGCGCGGGCAAGCGCACCGCGATATAACGGCGCAACTCACCGACCGTGGCTTGTTGTCCCTGGCCGAGGACGACGTAGGCGACCAGCCGCTTCTCCCCTGGGACGTCTTCGAGCGCCACAACGACGGCCTGTCGCACCGCCGGATGCTGACTCAGCGTCGCCTCTACCTCGCCCAGCTCGACGCGCATGCCGCGCACCTTGACCTGATGGTCGAGGCGCCCCAGAATCTCCATGGTCCCGTCTGGTTGGTATCGCCCGCGGTCCCCTGTGTGGTAGAGGAGATCTCCCGCGTCGTCGCGATAGGGGTTGGGAACAAAGCGCCGCCGCATCTCCTCCGGCGCGTTGAGGTAGCCCTTGCTGCGGAACGGCGTCCGGATCACGATCTCGCCGACCTCACCGGGGTCGCACACCCTGTCCCGGCCCGACATGACCAGGGCTTGGGTCTGCGGGAGCGGCTGGCCGACCGGTTGCACCCCCGGCGACGGCTCGTCCGGGACCTGGTAGAAGCATTTGGCGAGCGTGGTCTCGGTCGGTCCGTACAAGTTGCCTATCGCACCGGACTCGGGGAAGGCCGCCCGCCACCGGCGCACGAGGTCGTCGGTCAGCGGCTCGCCCGCGAAGAGCACCCAACGGAGGTGGCGTAGCGACGCGGACCCCGGAGGGGCGCTGCCTAGCCACACCTGCGCGAGCGCCGGGACGACATGCAGCAGCGACACCTCTTGGCGGTCCAGCCAGGACAGGACCCCATCCGGGCTGAGATCGGCGTCCGTCTCCGGCAGGCACAGCGTCGCCCCGCTCGTCAGGGGGAGGAAAATATCGCGCAGGACGACATCGAAAGAGAGCCCCGTCAACTGAGCCACGCGGTCGCCCGGCCCTATCCGACAGGTTTGCCGCTCCCAGGCGAGGAAATGGCTCAAGCCCTTGTGGCAGCCCACGACCCCCTTGGGGACGCCGGTCGTCCCCGACGTGAAGAACACGTAGGCGGCGTCATCGGGGGCGACGGCCGGTAGGTGCGGCGTTTTGCCGGAAGGGTGATCGACAGGCCCCACGAGACGCTCCGCGTCCGGGTCGACCGCGATGATGTCGAGCGCGGGCGCCTCATCCAGGGCCATGTCTCGCCAGCCCTGTTCCCCTACACACAGCAGCAGGCGCGCCCCGGACAGGTCGAGCATGGCCTTCCGACGCGCCGGGGGTAGCGCGGGGTCGAGGGTCAGGAAAACACCGCCGCCCATGAGCGCGGCGACGATACTCGCGACGACACCGAAGCCACGCTGACCGGCGATGGCCACGACATCTCCGGGCCGCAGGCCGCGCGCGAGCAACGCATGCGCGAGCGTCGTGGCGCCGCGCGTCAGCGCGCCATAGCTCCAGCAGCGGTCGCCCTGACGCAGGGCGGGCGCGTCGGGGTCGCGCGCCGCCCAAGCGGCGATGAGGCTCGTGACGGGCTCGTGCCGCGGCTCGGGCAAGAGCATGCTAAGGTCGGGGAGTTGGGTGCGCTTGGCTTCGGTCACATGTGGCGCCTCCCCGAACGCATGCGTGGGATCCGCGGGAGCGTGATGGGCGCTTGTCTCGAGGTCCGTGAGGGTCGAGGCAAAGTCTTCGCGCAAAGGTTTCTGGGGAAGCGCTCGCCTGTCCATTGGCCCATGGGCGACAGCCGGCGACGCATCGTCCCCATGCATGTGTAGAGGTGAAGGCGATCTGTCGGGTCGGGAGTTCCCCGGGATATGAACCATGTGGTAGTCTCCTATGCGTATGCGTCAGCAGAAGCGGCACCGTCAAATACAATCGACATGATCACATTGTCTCCCTCACTGCAATTTCTCGCGCCACGGAAGGGAGGATACCCCACAGGGTACGTGGCGGCCGCTTAGCCTGTGGGCTTCATGGGCCGGCGCGACGACGAGTACCCGCCCGCTCGCCCATGGGCGAGCAACCGGACTCGGCCACGCAAACCCCGAACAGGCGCGGTCCACCGGAGGGGCCTGCGTGCGGCGACGTCCCCCGTCCGTGAGCGGGCAGCATGTTCTGTCCGCGTATGGACGAGCAACTCGACACGCAGGTTCCGAAACAGGTACAACGGTCCCACGTCATGCGTGTGGCCAGTCAGGGTATAGGGAGGTATGCGGTACAGCAGCAACGGGTCGTTCACGTTACCGCTGTTCCCCACAAACACGAAGACCTTCCGGCCATGTCGCGCGATCCAATTCAATGGTCCTGACGCGGCCGCGCCATGGTCCCAGATGAAGGGGGCCGGCTCGACCAGCAGATAGCTCGGGCGATAGGCCTCGAATTGCGCGATTGAGTCCCACGAGCCCCACGGCCCGCTGGCGTCGTCCCCCAGTAAGAACTGCGCGGTCTCGTCGGTCGCGGCGATGTGCCGGTCCTGTGGCGGCACGTCGTGTGCGACGTAGGCGAGCAGGCGCTCGAACCCGTTGCTCGGGGTGAAGTGGATCCGCGCCCAGCGGTAGCCGCTCCACCCGATGAAGACTATGGCCAGCGCCGCCGCGACGCCGAGGGCGCGCCGGCGCGCCTTGGCCGTGACGACACCCATCGTGCCCATAAACGTCGCGGCGACCGCGACGGCCAGCAGCGCCGGCGTCACCAGCAAATAGAAGAATTGCTCTTCCAGCGTGCCGACGAGGATGCAGTACCCCAACAGGGCGTACGCGCTGGCCGCCCACAGCGCGATCAAGCGCGGCGCCGCTCCGCCGCGCCGCGCCAGGAAGAGGATGGAGGGCACGCCCAGAGCGATGAGGAGATAGGTCGTGCCGAATTGGTCGAGTCGGGCGATGACCGTGTCCATGAGCGACGGGCCGCCAGGGCGGTGGAATCCTGTTTCTCGGATCCCGCCCGCGAGGCGTTCGATCCCGCGAAACTTCTGCCGTGCGAAAGGGGCCCAGCCCCCGCCAACGGCGACGATTAGCGGATAGGGTGCGTAGGTAAGGCACATGGCGGAGCCGATGAGCGCGGCCGTGCGACGCGGGAGCGCCCAGCCCGTCACGACGCAGAGGACCAGGGAGGTCAGCGCCACGACAGCCATCATGTCCTTGGTGAGCGCGGCCAACCCGAACAGGATGCCCGCCGCGACCGCGCGCGCCGTCGACAGCGGCGCGCCCCGCGCCCCCTCGTCGCCCAAGCCGCCGATGATCGTACCGTATCCGGCCAGGAGCCACCACACCGCCGCTGAGTCGAGCAAGTTTTCGCTGCCCATCTGGACGATGAACGGGTCGAGCGCGAAGAGGGCGGCCGCACCCAGACCGGCGGGCCACCCTGCGGCGCGACGGCCGATGAGCAGCAGCGCGACGGCGGACAGGCCGGCCAGTCCCACGTTGAGATAGCGGACGGCATAGATCTGGTGGAGGGTGTCGCCGGCGGGGTGTGTCAGGCGGAGATAGGCGCCTTCGAGAAAGAAAAACGCGGGGGGGTGGAGGTAAAAGGGCTGGCCGTAGAGCGTCACATGCAGGGTCGCCGCCACGCTCTGGGATAGGCGCAGATACGTCACTTCGTCGATGAAGATGTCGAAAGACTGGTTGAGGTTGATGGCCCGCAGCGCGAATGTCGCGGCGCCCACCAGGGCCACGGCCGCCCACCACAGCAGCGCGGACCGCTGCCGCGCCGTCGTTGTCATCGCCGGCCACACGCGGGCGCGAGGCCGCGCGTACGGGAGATGCCAGGGAAGGTTGCTCATCGTCCCGCCCCACTATCCCATCCACCGATAGGGCCGCTCGCCGCGGGTCCAACCTGGCCGATGCGCCCGATGCGCCCGAGCGAGTCGGGCCGGCGCGCGGCGACCGCGCGCCGATAGTGGTCCTCCTGCTGGAGCGCGATGCGGTCCCAGTTGTACGCGCGCGCCCAACGGCGGCCGAGCGGCGCGTGGCGGACGAGGTCGTCGTAGTGGAGGACAGCGGTGACGATCTCCTGGGCGAAGGCGTCGAGGTCGAAAGGGGGGACCAGCCGCGCCCCGCCCACCCCGGCCAGCGCGGAGAGCGGCCCCACGTCGAACGCGATGAGGGGGACGCCAGCGGCGATGCTCTCGATCGCGACCATGCCGAATGTCTCGTACCGTGACGGCATGAGGACGGCGTAGGCGCCGGCCGTGAGGCGATATTTGTCGATCCCGTCGACCCGCCCGCGGAACTCGACCAGGTGGCCGAGACCGAGGCGGCGGGCGTGTTGTTCCACAGCCTGGCGGTCCGGCCCGTCGCCGACGACGACGAGCGGCGGCATCCGCTCGCCCAACGCGTCGCGCGCACGGGCGATGCTCTCGATCAATAAGTCGCAGCCCTTGTGCCCGCTCTCGAGACGCCCCAGGAACAGGAGATGCCGCGGCGCGGACGGCTCGATGGCGAATGCGCTGTCCTCAACGCCGTTGGGGATGGTCTCGATCGTCGCGCCGGGCCGCCGGGCGCGCAGGGTATCGGCCAGCCACGGCGATACCGCGATGAAGTCGGCGTACAGACGCAAGCCGGCCTGTTCGACCCAATCGAACGGGATGCCGTACTCGGCGCGTTTCTCGCGCGCGAATAGCCATTGCACCGAGGCCACGACCGGACGGCGTGTATAGAGCGGCGCGAAGCCGACGCTGAACGGGGCGCCGAAGTCCTCGACGAGCAGGTCGTGAGGGTGACGGCGGATTACTGACCCGAGCAGGGCGAAATAGGCGAGCAGATCCCGCTTCGTGCCGGTCCGCGTCCCGATAGGTAGCCAGCGCACGTCGTCCTCAACGCGTGGCGTCGCCCCAGGATATCCCGCGACGACGGCGGTGATCTCGTGGCGCGCGCCCAGCCGCCGGTTGATCTCGCGCGTGCGCACCGATCCACCGCCGCTGCCGGGGCGCTGTGGATCTTCGAAAGCCAGGTGCAGGATGCGCATACTCACTCGTCTCCGCCGATTGAGGTCCGATATACCGCCTCGCCACCGATCGAGGGCTGGTATGCTATGGGCACGGGGGGCACGGGTGCGAGGAGCCACGGCAGCGGGAACAGCCGCAGCGACAGCGCCGCGCCGAGATAACCCAGGCCGCCCAAGCCGACGGCGAGGGCGACCGAACCACCCATGGCTAAGCCGACGACGCCGCCCAGGATGCCGCCTGTCAGCGCGGCGATGTATCTGAGGAACCAGACCGCGGTCCGTCGGATCACCCGCCGGTCGAGCCCGCGCAGATAGGCCAGGCCCAACAAGACGAGGGCGGTCGTGGCGGCCGTCAGGAAGAGGGCGGCCGCCACTTCGGCGTGCCCCGCCGGGACAAGAGCCCGCAAGGCGAACGCCTCGCACCCCGCCACCGCGAGCATCGGGCCGGCCGCGCCGCGGGCCTTGCCCGTGGCCTGGTAGGCCGTCGCCAGGATAGCCACGAGGATGATCGCGCCGTTGCCGAGGGCGAGCAGGCGCAGCGCGGGGGCGCCCACGACGTACGGGCGCGGGAAGAGCGCGCCCAAGGCGAGGTCCGGCGCCGCGCAGAGCACGAGCTCACACGGCAGCAGGACGAGCAGCGCCAGCCGCAGGGCCGCGCCGATGGCGGGGGCCGTGGACGCGACCCGGTCGAGGTGAGCGAGCCGCGTGAACAAGATCGGTAGCAGGGCGCTGCCGAGGTAGTACGGTGTGTTCGCGAGGATGATGCCGGCTTGATAGTGCCCGGTGATGGCGCGATCCGCCCCCGCGAAGAGCTTGACGGCGACGACATCGAGGTTGAGCAGCAAGGCCAACCCGAGTCGCGCCCCGAACTGCTCGCCCGCGACGCCAAGCGCGGGCCACTCGACGGCGCCCCACAGCTGAATGTCGAGCCGGCGCACGAGTATCACGCCGCCCCACAGGTCCGACGCGATGGCCCCGCAAAGGAACCCAGCGACGGCGCCCGCGGCGCCGAACCCGGCGAGCATCAGGGCGACACCCACCAGGGCCTTGCCGGCGACCTCGAGCACGGCGATTGCGGTCATAGCGCCGAACCGCTCACTCCCCTGCGCCGCCGCGCGCGTGATCGCGCTCACCGCGAGCGCGGGGAACGTCAGCGCGACGAGCGCGGCCACAACGCCCGTTTCGAAGCCCGAACGCAGCGGCCCATAGGCGAAGAGCGCGACCAAGGCGATGCTCATGGCGAGCGCGAGCGCAAGGTTGGCCAGGAGCGCGCCCCGCACGAGGGCGCCGCGCCGCGCGCCCGTCGCCGTGGCGAGGTCTCGCGCGAGCGACGACGAGAACCCGGAGGTGAGCACAAGGCCGGCGATGAGTAACACCGTCTGAGCGAAGGCCAGCAGGCCGAAATCGCCCGGGATGAGGAGCCACCCGCTGGCTATGCCAAAGGCGTAGTTGACAATGCTGACGTTGGCGAACCCGGCCAGCATCGCGAATCGGGGGGAGCGCAGCGGGACCCCGAGGCGGCCACGCCACTGGCCGGGGCGCGTCATACCGTGAGCGCCGCGAAGAGGTAGACGATGAAGCGCCCGCCTATCCGGCGTACGGCCACGCCGTCGATCACCTCGCGTCGCAGGGCATGAACGCGCCTGGGGTCGGCGCGGACGAGCGATCGGGGTGAACAACTCATTGTCAGCTTCCTTAGGCTGTTGTTGATGCTACACATCGCTTCCCACAGCCTTACGTGACGTGAGTCCCAGGAAGCGTCGCTAGGAGTACAGCGGCGCTTCGCTGTGCATTCCGCTCGTTCGTACCCGAAGGACTGGAGGTTCTCGCGTATCGTGCCTCGGCGCATGCGCACCCAACATCAAGAGGGTAGCAGGTGTTGTGTGAGAATGTCAATATGTCTCTCAATTGCCACTGCTTACGATTGTTTCGAGAAATAATGCGATAACGCCGTATCCGCCCGACTAAGCCCCCCTCGATGGGGCATCCACAAGAGGTCATTGGTGGGACCGGCCAGGACGACGTAGGGTTCGTATGCGGAACTATCCGCACACGAACCGAAACGTCGAGAGTATGTCCTTGCTCGCCATCAATAGGGATGGCATGTCCTATGGAGTGTCCGAAAGGGGATCGCTATCATGTCCGCCGCATGGCCCGCTGTACGCGAACACACACGGCAACGTCTACGTATCCTGCTCTATCTCTGCCTCCTGGCAGCCAGTGTAGGTATTCGGACACACGGCGACGTAGCTCAGGCCGCGAACGCGAGTGGCGTGAGTGCGCTCACCGAGCAGCCATATTTCTGGGGCCTGATCAAGGACGACGGAACGCACCTCACTGACGAACGCGCCGCTGGCATCGGGGTCAAAGTCATCCGCATTAGCTGGAAGGATTTTTATCCACACGAGGGAATACCTGACCCGACCTATATCGCCGCCACCCAAGGACAATTCGATCGACTTCGCGCAGCCGGATTTGGTATTATCCTTGAGCTCGGCATCCAGGACACCCCGAGTTGGTTGCACGCTGCCTACCCTGACGCGAGCTACGTCGATCAATACGAGGATGTCTACAGTGGCAACGGCCAGCCCGACAGCGGCGATGCAAATACCATCTTCAACCCCACAGTTCGTACCCTAATCGCACACTATATGCACGACGTGTTCACCGCCTTCGGAACCGACTTCTACGCGGTTCGCCTGGGTGGGGGCCATTGGGGCGAGTTAACGTACCCCACGGCGTCGTATAATGGTCATACCAATTGTTACTGGGCCTACGACGCCAACGCCAGGGCGCAGTCCCCGACGCCCGGTTGGGTTCCGGGTCAAAACTCCCCGCATGGTGAAGCGGCCGCGTTCGCCAACTGGTATCTGAACGGGCTGGTCAACTACCAGAACTGGCAAATCACGACCCTGCGGCAGAACTACGGCGGCCCAATAATGATGCTTTATCCGGGCTGGGGTATCCGCCCAGGACAGTTGGACCAAGCCGTCGCCGGAAATCTTAGCGGCTTGACCTCACCCGAGATCAACGGTGAAGTTCAGACCGGTACTGATTACGCTCGACAGATCGCTGCCATCACGGACACAAACACCATTGTCTACACGACCTGGCTTGACGCCCCCTTTGGAGATGACACGAGCGTGGACCCCGCTAACTGGCGTCCTGTTCACTACCTAGCTAGCTTGGCGGCGGCGCATCACCCCATCCTTCGCGTAGCAGGCGAGAACACAGGGCAAGGTTCGCCTTCACAAATGCGCTTTGCCGTCGCACAAATGAAGGCGTATGGCCTGGCTGGCATGGTATGGTATCAGGAGCCGGAGCTCTACTCTGGGCAATACGCCACCATCGGCGACTACCGCGACACGATCGCCGCAGCCGTCCCCATCGCATCCCCGAGCGCCCCTTCGCTGCCCTCGTCCGGCCCCAACCAGCCCACGGTCACTAATACGCCGGCTGTGACGACGACGGGATCGTTGGGGGGCACCCCGACGGCCCCAGCGATCCCGCGAAGCAGTACTCCCGCGGCCATGGCTACGGGCGTCCCCACGGCCATGGCTAGTACGCCATCTGCCACCGCGACATCAACGACACATCCGAGCGCTGCGCTACCGACTGCATCGCCGAGCGCGACGCAATCACCGTCTCGTACGCCAAGCGCGACGCAATCACCGTCTCGTACGCCAAGCGCGACCAGCACCTCTCCGAGCGCTCCCACGCAATCCCCACCTCCCGTCACAGCCCTCGCTAGGACGGACACACCTGTCCCCTCGACGGCAACCGCGCTTATACCTCCCATCACAACACCGATAGATGCGACGTCAACAGCCCCCGCGATACCTGGCAGCACGCCGACCACTCTCGCACGCCCAATCGCTACCCCGTCCGACATCACGAGGCCAGCCGTATCCGTGACACCCACGGCGACTTCAACATACATCCCTACAAGGCATAAGAAAGGGAGAGGCAAAAGGAATGGGCAGGCGACCTCCGCTTCCAGGGGAACCGGCCTACCAATGATGTTCGAGCGGACTTCGGCGAGCGCCGCCATCGTCGCACCGGGTAAAGTCGAGACATTTACCTCCGTGGTCAAGGCGGGACAGCCGATCCACAACGTTGTGGTGGACTTCGCCGTCTATGACGCGGCCAGCCGACTGGTTTGGCACTCGCAGCGCCATCACGTCACGTTCCCGCGCTTCGTCGCTACGCGCGTTTCGATAGTATGGCGGGTACCACGCTCCCAGCTTCAAGGCGCGTATGTACTCAAGCTCAGTGTTCTTGATATGTTGCCGACGCGCATAGGGAGTAACCACGCCGCGATATTCAGAATAGCGCCACCACATGAAAGCGCCACCATATAAAGGCGTTTCGACATGTCAAAGGGGCCGCGTTGCTCCACCCCTCAATATTCTAGACCCTACGATATCGCCCGGCTGATCTGGCGAGTGCATCTTGGTTAAAGTCGAAGATCGTGTGCGCGATCTACGGTATACTGGTGTCGTCGTCCAAATGCCGAATGCGAAACATGCGCCTATTGCAACGCCTGCGCTTGCCGCTCATAGTCCCTATCCTATTAACTTTAGCTTTCGCCCTCTTGCTCCTAGCGCGTGGCGCCCTGACACCACGAGCGGCGCTCGGTTCCCCTGCGTACGGGGTCGGGACGGGTTGTTTCGCTGCGCACTCTTTCGCACGCCGCACTGTTCAATCCGATTCATGCCCTACAAACAAGCAACAGGGGTACTACTGGGCGCTTATTGGCGATGACGGCGCACATCTTGCCGCTGAACGCAGGGTTGGCATCGTGGCCAAGGTTATCCGCCTGAGTTGGCGTGAATTTGCCCCCCATGCAGGTATTATCGACCAGGCATATGTAGGCCACATGCGCGTACAGTTTGACCGCTTGCGTACGGCAGGCTTCGAGATTATCCTCGACCCTGGTATTCACGACGCGCCCCTATGGACGCATCAGCACGACGCCAACACATACTACGTTGACCAGTACGGCGATCGCTATGACGGAGCGGGTACGATCGACAGCGGCGATTTGAACCTAGTTTTTAACCATGCGCTCCGTGACCTTGTCACCGCCTATCTGCATGACATCTTCGTCACGTTCGGGACGGCATTCGCCGGGATACGAGTGGGAGGAGGGCACTGGGGCGAACTCACGTACCCTTTCGCCACCTATAAAGGCCACACCAATTGCTATTGGGCGTTCGATCGCCTCGCTCAAGCGGCGGCGCCTGTACCGGGATGGCGACCAGGACAGCCTTCACCCGCTGGAGAGGCGCGGCGTTTCTTAACCTGGTACCTCAATGCACTGACGGCGTATGAGATGTGGCAGATCACGACAATACGCCGCGACTACGCGGGGCCGCTCATGATCCTGTACCCAAGCTGGGGCATCAGACCGGGGCAAGAAGAGGAGGCCATCGCGGACAACTTGGGGGGGACGAGTCCCGCCGAGGCAAGCGGAGATCTGTCGCTTGGCGTCGACTATGCCCGGCAAATAGCGGCCGTGACGGACCCCCGCGTTGTCGTTTACACCACATGGTTGGACGCCCCAGACGACGGTGACGGCTCACCCGATCCGCAGCGGTGGAGTCCGGTGAAATATTTGGCATACTTGGCGGGCACGCACCGTCCAGCCCTGGCTATATTTGGAGAAAATACGGGTCAGGGTCATGAAGCGGCGCTTGAACTGGCCGTTAGGCAGGTACAGCGCTATGGTCTCATGGGACTGACGTGGTATCGCGAGGACGAGTTGTTTTCGGGGCAGTACGCCTCACTCGACGCGTATAGTCGCATAATTGCGAGTGTCAACTCTTCTACTGTGGCGAAAGCAGGACTATCCGCTCGCCGCGACACTCATTCGATCGTAGCCGTGGCACGATAGGTACAGCCGCTATCATCGCTAGCGCCAGGCTGACCTTTGGGCGTGCATCCTGCAAACCCTCGACCTTGAGGACGCCGGGATTGATGCCGCGAATGATTTAATGCAACAGTTCCTCCCCGAAAAACCCTTCCGCGCGACACATTGACATCACGACATACCATCTGCTATTCTGCCGGTGTCCGAAACTGGCTGCGCGTAGCGTCGTGTACAACAGCGTGCTCCTACTCGTTCGTGATGACTACGGTTTAAAAATCGAACCCGCTGCGGGCCCCCACGCCTTGCACCCAAGGACACGCGCCAAATGATTACTCCGTCCCACCCGACCGATGACGCCCAGGATGTCTCGCCTTTGTCGACGCACGACACGGCCAAGTTCCCATCCTTTGCGGATAGCGATAGCCAGGATCAGGGTAGTGTTGCCTCCGCGCTAGACGTCGACAAGAACCAACACATCTTCATACCGACCGCGCGGCCCATGGCGACGAAACCCAGCTTGAGCATTATCATGCCGGCATATAACGAGGAATCTCGGCTGAGAGACAGCCTCCTGCGACTCGACAGCTACCTCTCATTGCTCGACCGCGCGGCCGAGGTCATCGTGGTGGAGAATGGTAGCACCGATAAGACGGCTGTAGTCACGGAGGAGTGCCGTCAGCACATGCCTTATCTGCGCCTGTTGCGGATGTCGACCGCGGGCAAAGGCTGGGCGGTCCGTAGCGGGATGCTCGCGGCCACGGGCGACTACCTCATGTTCTGTGACGTCGACTTTTCGATGCCGATCGCCTCTATCGACTTGTTTCTCGCCGCGCTTGATGCTGGCGCCCCTATCGTCATCGCATCGCGCGAGTTGACGGCCTCGCGGCGCTACGACGAGCCGAGGCGCCGCCATGTGATGGGGCGCGTCTTCAACCGCGCCGTGCAGGCGCTTGTCGTGGATGGCTTTGCGGACACGCAATGCGGCTTCAAAGCCTTCCAACGCGAGGTCGCGCACGACCTATTCGCCCAGCAACAGACGCGCGGCTGGGCCTTCGATGTCGAGATCCTCCACCTGGCGCGGCGGCGGGGCTACCGCGTGCGGCAGATCGCGATCGACTGGTACTACGATCGCGACAGCCGCGTGCGCGGCCTCCATGACTCTCTCACCATGGTTGTGGAGCTCGTACGCATGCGCGTTCGCCCCCTCCTAAATCCTCGTCGTCGTGTCTCACCCGCGACACCGGCTAGCGGTCATCTCGGGCGGTCTTTGACGACAGCTGCAGCGCCCGCCGCGCCAACGGAAACGCGTCCAGCTTTCGCGAAGACGCGTATCCTGGCTCTCAACTGGCGCTGCATCCGCCATCCACAGGCGGGCGGCGCTGAGACAAACATTTTCGAGCAAGCGCGCCGGTGGGTCGCGGACGGCCACGACGTGACGATTGTCTGCGCCGACCCTGGGCGCGCCCACGCGCCATCGCGCCATGAAACCATCGACGGCATCAATGTGCGCCGCATGGGCGGACGGCTCACCGTGTACCCTCTGGCGGCTTTCTACATGCTTCGCCATGCCCATCGTTTCGACCGCGTCCTCGACATCGCTAACGGCATCCCCTTCTTCACGCCCCTTGTCACCCGCACGCCGACCGTCCTCATGGTGCACCACGTCCACCACCGGCAATGGTTCGCTGAGTTCCCCTGGCCGCTGGCCAGCGCGGGTTGGTTCGTGGAGCGCTGCGTCGTGCCCCGTATCTACCGGCGCCGCACGGTCATCGCGGTCTCGCCGACGACGCGAGACGCGCTGATAGGCACTGGTTTCGATCCAGCGCGCGTCACTATTGTCTATAGCGGTGTCGCCCGCGTCGGTGATACCGCGCGGCACGCGATTAATCGCTCCGCGCTCGATCGCGACACGCCGCGCATCGCATACGTCGGGCGCCTCAAGGCGTATAAAAGGGTCGAGCTCCTCGTGCGCGCCGCCTCCGCCCTACGCGCGGAGTTCCCCACCCTGTGCCTCGACATTGTCGGGACGGGCGACGCGCGGCCCTCTATCGAGTCGCTGGTCGACCAATTGGGGCTGCAGGCCTCCGTTACACTGCATGGTTTCGTGACTGAGGAGACCAAAGGCGAGATCCTGCGCCGGGCCACCGTCTTCGCGATGCCCTCGATGCATGAAGGCTGGGGGCTCTCCGTGATCGAGGCCAACACTTTCGGCTGTCCCGCCGTGGCCTATGACGTGCCAGGCTTGCGTAACGCCATACGCCATGGGGAAACAGGATTCCTTGCCAACGACGACCAAACCTTCCGCCAGGCGCTTGCCGCGATCCTGCGCGATCCCTACCTGCGCGCGGACCTTGCGCGCGCGGCGCGGGAGTGGTCCGCGCGGTTCGACTGGGACGCCAGCGCCAACGCCACGCTTCAAATCATGCACGCCCACCACGCGCTGCCGACATCGGCAGTAGCGGCGGTAGGGTTCGGCATTTTCTGACAAACTCTAAATAGCGGCATCGACTAGTACCCTTCGCTGGAAATGGTTCCGCACGTTCCGTAAGCCGTTTCGAGGAGTCATCACGCACGTTGTAGCGTGCCGAACATGCGGAGAAACTTCCAGCTTGCGGTACTAGTAGCGCATTGACGCAGGGGGCCGCGCCACATGAAACGCCGGGCACAGCCTGAAATTGCAGACGGTAGACGGCCGGTATGCTCAGGCGCAGCCGCTGCGGCCCTGGTACGATTGTGGCGACGAGTGGGAGGTGGCGCAACCGCGCCATCAGAGGGTCGGACGGACCCGGCTCCAAGAGGAGTGCCGGTCCAGTGCGCGGAGGCTGGGCTTTGAACAGGGCGACAGAGCACCAGCGTTGGGGTGTGCAACCGATAGGCGGCTGTATCGCCATCCCCCGTACGAGCACCGCACGCCCGATCCAGGCGCGCGGATCGCGCGTGAGGCTAGTGAGAACCTGCGGCACGCCATAAATGTCCCCGTGCTCTATTGATGGCGCGATGACCGCTGTCAGCAGACCGACGACGAGTATGAGCGCGGTTGCTTTATGTAGTGCGGTTGCTTTATGTAGTGCGGTTGCTTTATGTAGTGCGGTTGCTTTATGTAGTGCGGTTGCTTTATGTAGTGCGGTTGCTTTATGTAGTGCGGTTGCTTTATGTAGTGCGGTTGCTTTATGTAGTAAGGATGCATAAGGCGGGCGCATCGTTGATACTCTCTCCTTTTGTTACATATCCTATTCCAGTTGTTGCATATCCTATTCCAGCGTCTACATCGTGCGCAATGGGACATAAGGCTGGGGCTATAAAACATCCGTGTCGCCCTGCCGGCTGTCCACCCATGGCATCCTGGTATGTACCCAGCAGCCACGCCACTTGTCTCAGCCGGCGCGCGGCATGGACATGCGCACGACAAGCGATTCACGCGCCATGTGGCTCCAACGGTAGCCGGATGGTAAACGTAGCGCCATGGCCGGGTATGTTCTGCACGACGATGTGACCGTGCAGCAGCATGATGGCGCTATGCGCGATGGTCAGGCCCAGCGACATGCGCGGGGATCATCACAGCCTCCTTGCGTCTATCATACCGTGGCGTGCTACCATCGTAAAGGAGAAATGCGTTATTATTAACATTATGCAGTTCGGATGTGGTCTTTTCGGGCACACGGTAGTCATTTATCGCATGATGTCTTATTATTAATAAGAATCGTCGCACAGATATAAAAGGTGGATACGGGGGACAACGATGCAGCGAGCAGGGCATGATCGTTCACGCCGCGCCGACTTCCTGATCGGCACGATGGCCGCAGGCGCGGGGCTCCTTAGCGACAGGCGGAGCGCGGCGGCGGCGACCGACATGAAGGCAGAGGCGGAGACCGGCATGAGGGTGGGGGCCGGTATCCAGCAGGTCCTCAACACGGCGCTGACGGCAAAGCAACTGGCCATGGCCTTCTACTATAAAGGGCTCACGACACCGGCCATCATGCATGACCCCCGCCTGGGGGGCCCTTCGGCCGATCCCAACAACCCCGGCCAGGCGCCCGGCGGCAACCCGGCCAACGTCAAAGACATGCAGGCGATCCTGGATTCGGAGGTCAAGCACGCGCAGGCCCTGACGAGCGCGGGCGCGATCTCCCCCTACAAGACCTTCTACTTTCCCCACAATACGTTCCAAAGCCTGGGCGCCTCGAACGATGCGGGCTCCTTTCTCCAGGTGATGGACGCGCTGGAGACAGCCTTCGTCGGCGCCTACCTCGCGGGGGTCGGCGAGTTCGTGACCCTGGGCCGCTCCGACCTAGCCGGTGTCATCGTACAGATCATGGGCGTGGAGTCGGAGCATCGCATGCTGGGACGGTTGATCTCGGGGTACAAGACGGCCAACAACCTGACCCTCCAGAAGAATCCCTTCACCAACGTCGGCGACGCGGCCAAAGCGCTGCACCCCTTCATCACGGGGCAGGGCTTCCCCAACGGCGCGAGCACGCCGGCGCGGCTGCCGACCACGACGGAGGCGGCGCGCGTGGTCGGGCGCTACGCCACACGTATCGTGACTAATTTCTTGTAGGGTGAGGAGACGAGGATATGTCGATCACTAACAAAGGGCTCACCGACGTGACACCCCTCTGCCATGGGAATGAGGAAACGCCCCTGCCGCCGGCCCACCCCGCCCTGGCGCGGCCCGTTGTGACGCGCGCGCTGGTCGCGCCGACGCGCGCGTTGTTCGTGAAAGGGGCGCTGGCGACGGGCGCCGTCGCCGCGTTGGCGGGGGCCGCGCCGCTTGGCCTCTCGGCTGTAGCGCCCAGCGCCACGACCTGCACGGAGACCGTCCAGGATGTCCTCAACGCGGCGCTGACGTTCGAGCAACTGGCCACGACCTTTTACCACACCGCGTTGACGATGCCGGCCATCGTGGGCGGCAAGGGTAAGCCCGGCGCGGCCGACTCGCTCGACGCCTCGCGCATCGGCGGCCCGCGCAGCCTCGCGCACCTGCAAACCGCGCTCGACCAAGAGCGCCAGCACGCGCAGTTCCTGCTGGACTACGGCGCCACCTCGTCCTATAAAAGCTTCCACTTCCCTGTGGCCGCGTTCGCGGGTGTGGGCTACACCAGTCACAGCGGCACGTTCCTGTGGTCGCTCGACCAGCTGGAAACGGCCTTCATTGGCGCCTATCTTGCCGCAGTGGTACGGCTAGGCGTCCTCGGCCACGGCGACTTCGCCGTGACCATGGGTCGCATCCTGGGCACCGAGTGCGAGCATCGCGCACTCGGGCGCGTGATCGCGGGCGACGACCCGGTGAACAACGTCACCCTCGAGGTCTCCTCCTTCACCTGCGTCGGCAATGCCAGCACGGTGCTCAACCCCTATCTCACGGGTCGGGGTTTTACGGGCGCGACGCGCCAAGTGTCAATTCCCACCCCATCCGACGTAGCGCGCATCGTTGGCCAGAATACCAGCGCCGAGATGTAGCGGATGGGCCAGCTGTCAGCTGTAGATGGGCTATTCAGCGGCTTTCTGGTCGGGCTCTCCGTCGCCGCCACGGTCGGACCGATGGCCGTTCTGTGCATCCGGCGCACGCTCGCCGAAGGGCGTCGCGCCGGGCTGGCGACCGGCCTCGGTGTCGCCACCGCCGATGGCTGTTACGGCCTCGTGGCCGGATTGGGCCTGACCGTGGTCTCCGGCGCGCTGCTCGGCGTCCAGGTCTGGCTCCGGCTCATCGGCGGCGGCTTCCTCTGCTACCTGGGCCTCAGAACCCTGCGGGCCGCGCCCGCCGAGCGAGCGGCCAATGCGCCCGGCCCCAGCCTGCCCCGCGCCTACGTTTCGGCCCTGGCCCTGACGCTCACCAATCCGCTCACCATCCTGTCGTTCGCGGCCATCTTCGCCGGGCTGGGCGTGGCGACAGGCGGCGGGTATGAAATGGCGGCCGTACTCGTCCTCGGCGTATTCGTGGGCTCGGCCTCCTGGTGGGTCATCCTGACCAGCGTCGTCGTGGCGCTACGCGGGCGCGTCACGCCGCGTGGCCTGCGTTGGGTCAACCGCGTATCGGGCGCCGTCA